>VFQP010003100.1_pt1 | contig 17389 bp, 16 predicted proteins | sample 3512351 | NCBI WGS metagenome assembly VFQP01 (sample SAMN10412372, study PRJNA504923) | tailings metagenome | isolation source: Relicate 1 Philex TSF1 revegetated site | place: Philippines: Tuba, Benguet | collected 2017-08-29
AGCAGCAGCAGCAGCAGCAGCAGCAGCAGCAGCAGCAGCAGCAGCAGCAGCAGGTCAACCTGGGCTGGGCCGCACGGCACCCGCTGGCCCTTGCCGGCCCCCAGCAGCAGCCCACCGGTAAGCCCAGGCCGCTGGCCCTCTACTGCTGCACGGCTGCAGACGGCACAACAGGCCTCAGCAGGGTTGCTCAGCCGAGCGCGTGTGTTTGCAGGCGACCCGCACAGCGTGATCAACCTGGTGACCAGCGCGCTGCAAGTGGGCCGCCGTCCCGTCATGATCAGCCTGCCCAGGGCAGGACCGCTCGCGTCGCCGGCGGCCCTCGCGTCCGGCGCCGCCGTCCACCCCGGCGCCTCGCACGCGCCCTCTCCGGCAGCGCCGTCCGCCGCTCAGGCGTCCGCGACGCACTCCCTCCCGGCACGGCCGGCTGGGCCCGCGACGGGGTGAGCGCGCCGCGCTTGCATGCGGCCGCAGCGCGCGCTGGCACGCTGCGGGACACCGGGACGCTTAATCTTTGCGTCGCCCTGTGTTGTCGCTTTGGCGCGCAGGCCTGGGCAACTGCAAGGTGCGGCCACGGTGGAGGCGTCGCCGCTGGAGCGGGCGCGCGCCGTCGCCGCCGCCCAGCAGGAGTCGCGCCGCGTGGCGCAAGCCCTAGACCACCTGCTGCTCTCCAACGCCGCCACCACGCCCCAGGCGGACCGCACTCGGGCTCAGGTGTGGAGCTCATCTGGTGCCGGTCCCTCGCGTGCAGGCGTGCCCACGCAGCTGCACGCCAAGCACGGGCGCCCGCCGCAAGCTGAACCTGAGCCTGCTTTCTGCGTGCGCAGGAGCACCGCCACAGGGTGGCCGCGGCGGACGCCGGCCCCCGCGCCGACGCGCCACGCCCGGCGCACGCGCGCAGCCCCGGCACGCCGTTGGCCCAGCTGCAGCTGCGCGAGGTGGCCTCCTCCTTCCTGCACCAGATCCGCTCCAACCGACTCGCCTCCCCCACCGCCGCCGCTGCGTGGCACGGCCAGGACGGCCTTCACCACGCCGCGCACCACCACGCCGCGTCAATCCTGGACCCAGCGCCCACCGTGTCCGGCTTGCTGGGCGGCGGCGGCGGCTACGGCACGCACCACCATCTCTCCGCCTCTCCCCTCGCCGGCCGCGGCTACGGCGTCGGGAGGGCCGTGGCGGCGGCGCCGCCGCCGCCGGCGTCCAGGGCGATGTGGGTCCCGTTGGACCAGGGCGCTGGTGGCGGCGGGGCGGCGGGGGCCATGTGGGAGGGCTTTGAGGGCTTGACCAAGACGGCGGACGAGCTGCTCTTCCCGACGCAGGCGGCCGGGGCGCGCGCGGGCGCGGTGCCGGCGGCGCCGGCGACGTCGGACCGTGCGCTTGCGTCGAGCACCATGCTGGTGCGCGCGCCGGGGGTGGGAGGACGTGGCGTTCGCGCTGCCCTCAGCCTCGCGCAGCGTCGTGATCCCCGACTCTTGCGTGAGAACGCGGGTTGCCGCGGCATCAAGGTGCACTGTGCGCATTTGTGCACGCGCTAAGGATATCCAAGGGCAAGGGTGGGTGTGCGCGCGCGCAGGACGGGGAGCGCGCGCTGGCCGGGTCCGGCCTACTGTCAGCCTCGCTGGACGACGAACAAGGCGCGTTCCAGCAGCGCTGGGGCGGCGCCGGCGGCGCTGCCTTTGGCGCGGCGTCCACGCCGCTGAGTCGCGCGGCGGGCAGCCCGGGCGCCGGCGGCGCCGGCTCCCTGCTGAGGACGCCGCTCACCGACATCCGCGCCAACGCCCGCGGTGCGTGCGGCGGCCCACGTGTGCGGCCTTTCTCAGCGGCGGGGGCGCACCACGCAGCCGCTCGCCGCGGCGCGCTGCTGCTCCGGCGAACGCCGCTCTGGCGCGACGCGTGCTGGTGCTGGGTGGTGCTGCGGCGGCGTGGTGCGCAGGGGAGATCGGCGTGTCGGAGGAGGAGCTGGTGTGCATGATGCAGCAGGTGGAGGCCGAGGGGTATGCGGAGCTGGCCAGGCTGCAGGCCAGGAGGGCGGACGTGGAGGCAGCGGCCGCCGACGACCTCATGCAGGCGAGTGTTTCGGAGGCGGGGAGGTGGGATTCACATCCGTTTGGACACTTCGCTAGCCCACACAGGTGCCCTGCAGCACGTGGCGTGCTGCGTTGCTGGGCCGCCCTCATGCGGCAGTGCCCCGTGGGCAACGCAGTGTGCAGTGACGTCGAGCGCGGGGCGAGCGCACGCGCCTCACCCTGCTCGCGCCCGTGCGCTCGCGTGTGACCGCAGCTGGCTCAGCAGCTGGCGGCGGCGGCCACGCCGGCCGAGCGACTGGCGCTCATGGGCGTGGAGCTCAAGATCAAACTCAGGGTGCGGCGAACGGGGGAAAGCCTTTTTTGCTGCAGCAGACTGGAGGCAGACTGGGAGTCAGTCTGTTTCCGAGGTGCAAAGCAGGGAACCCTGGGGTCCCGGCCTCATGCGCTGTGGTTTGGCCGCGCGGTGTGGCTGCGCTGCGCCCTGCCTGTCGTCCCTCTTCCCCCCGCAGCTCAACATGGAGCAGAGCTCGATTGAGCGGCACATGCTGGCCGTCAAGGACGACCTCACGCTCAAGAAGATCCAGGTCCGTTCGCGTGCATGTGGTGTGGGATTGCACACCACCGTGCACCAGGGCCCTCCTGGCCGTGCTCCCGGTGCAGCGCTGCCGTTCCCGAAGGAAGCCGCGTGTGGCACGTGTGTGGGCGGAGCGCAGGTGCACCAGCTGCACCGCCTGGTGGCCACGCTCGCCACGCCCGCCTCGGCCGCTCAGCGACGGGGGGACGACGCCGGCGGTGCGGCGCCGCCGCGCACGGCGTCGCACGAGGCCCAGGGCGGCAGCGGCGGCGGCGGCGGCAGGTCGGGGTCCAGGGCGCGTGGGCGCCGGCAGCAGGCGCTGGGCACGCCCACACGATCCGGCGCTGCCCTCTCAGGTGCGCAGGGACGCGCCGGCTCACAGCGCCGCTCATACGGCGCGTGATCGTCGTTCGCTCATATCGCCAGCCTGCAAGTGCTTCCACTCACACCAGCGGCACAGCGAGCGATTGCCAAGCGCGTGCTTTGCGTGCCGCGCCTGCCTCCACACGCCCCTCGCAGAAGAAGCAGAGGGCGCGCGCGGCGCCGCGGCGCCCGCCGGGAGCGCGGCGCGGGAGGCGCAAGAGCCGCCGGCGGGGCCCGGCGCCGGGGGGCGCGCGTCGTCGTCCTCGCGGTCGTGCTCTGGCTCGGCGTCCGAGGGGAGTGACCCGTCGGTGACCTCCTCTGCCGCAGAGCTGGAGGAGCAGCGGCGGCAGCTGCAGGCTCTGCTGCGCCGCCGCCGGTCGGAGCTGCGCTCCCAGCAGCAGAAGCAGGTGCGGCGCGCAGTCGCAGCTGCACAAGAACTGGAAAGGTTGCGCTGCTGCGTGGAGAGTGGGCGCGTGTGTGACTGCTGGTGTGCGCAGGCGATCGCCGAGCTAGCGCAGCAGCTGCAGGAGGTGGAGCAGCAGCTGCAGGGCGGCGACGCGCCCACCCTCCGGCCGCCAGGTGCGCCAGCGACGGCGCCCCCTCTCTTGCCCGCTGCAACGCCCCGCCCCGCCAGCATGATGCGTAGCAGTCTGGTTTCACCGCTTGCTCGCAGGCGACGATGCCGTGGTGGCGCCTGCGGCGGCGGCGGCGGCGCGGCGGCCGCCGCACCGCGCGCTGGCCCAGGTGGCGGCGCAGGTGGGCTCTGCGTCTGGCCAGGTGGACAGCGGCGCGTCGGTGGTGGACTCGGACTCGCGCCCGCCCAGCCTGCCCGCGTCCGACCTGCTCCTCGACGCTGCCGCCGCATCGGGGGAGGAGGAGGTGGAGGGGCAGGTGCCCGGCGGCATGGACGCAGAGCAGCCGCAGCGAGAGGTAAGGCGACGGCTTGATGGGAGAGCGAACCAGCCTCCCAAGGTCCAAGCTGCGTGGCGAATGCACCGCTCTGTGTGCCGGGAGGGTGTGCCGAGTTAAGCAGGCGTCACGTTCTCTTGTCTTCCTTTGGATCCGTTTGCTGAGCCGCCGTGCGCAGGCGCGGCGCGCGCAGCTGGCGGCCCAGGAGGCGCAGCTGAGGGCGGAGCTGTCCGCGGCCAACCAGCAGCTTGCAGACGCCCAGGCCCTGCTGCAGCGCGCCGCCCTGCCGCACGCGCCTCCCGCCCTCGCACCGCACGGGCGGGACGTGACTCCCGCCGCGGCCGCGCCGCCGCCACCGCCCGCGGCGCCTCCGGCGTCGCGCGGCGGTGCAGTAGCTCCCGAGGAGGAGCCAGCTCCTCTGCCGACCCAGGTAGGGGCTTGCTGCGCGGTAGCCACCCTTCTGCGCTTCGCACGCACTGCACGCGCTCAGGACCGACAGGCAGATCCTCTGCCGATGGTGCTGGTGCTGCGGTGTTCCTTGCGCGACACCGCAGGCACTGCCGGCGGAGGCCAGCGAGGAGGCCTTCACGGTGGAGGACTCCCAGGTGGCCAGCAGCAGCAGCATCAGCGTCAGCACCGCCAGCAGGCGCCGCAGCGGCAGCAGCAGCCACCCGGGCGCGTCGAGCCAGCCGTCACCGCCGCAGCAGCAGCACAGCTCGTTCGGCGCGGGCAGCGGCAGCGGCAGCGGCGGCGTGGAGATTGAGTACAGCAGCGCGGCGTCGCGGGGGATGGGCGGTCGCAGCAGCAGCGGTGGCGGCGGCGGCGGGTCGGCGCCCGGTGTGGGCGGCGCGCGGGGCGCGGTGCTGAGTGGCGAGAGCAGCCGCGCCGTGGGCAGCTTGCCTTCGTCCAGTGAGGCGGGCGGCTCGTCGCGCGTGCACCTCATGGACATGGACGAGCTAGAGGTGAGTTCTCCCACTCCAGGCCTGCCTTTTGGGGCGGCTGCATCGTTGGCAGCAGTTGATGCAAGTGCGGCCGGGCCATTTGTGCGTCTCACCGTCTTTGCCCCGTTTCAAACGTGTTTTGTGGCAGGCGGCGTCTCTCGGTGGCGACGAGGGCGCGCAGGCGCGTGAGGCCGCTGCTCAGGGCGCCGCCCCTCCCGCGCGCAACGCGCCGGACGGCGGCGAGCGCCTCGCCCCCGGCGCGCAGCGTGGCAGCAGCAGCAGCAGCAGCAGCGCGCAGCCATCACCCGAAGCGTCCGGGCTGGCGGCTCCTCCCGTCATCCCTCCGCCCGGCGCGCTGGTGGCGCAGGCGTCACCGTCCCCACCCACGACCAGCTACTCGATAGATGAGGAGGAGCACCTCGCGGCCCAGGAGGTGGAGCTTGGGGGCAGTGGTGAGGCGGACGGCGCAGAGGCGCCGCCCTCCTCCGCCTCGGGCCTGCACGCCGACAGCAGTGAGGAGGCGCCAGCGGCAGCAGGCGCCGCGCCGCTCGCAACGCCGGCACGAGAAAAGGAGGAGGAGGGTGCTGGGGAGGGGTGGCGGCGGGGCAGACCGTCAGAGGGCGGCGGGGAGGGCTCCTCCGAGGGCGCGCCGTCGTCGTCGTCGTCGTCGCGGCTTGGCGCGCCAGTGGTCATCAAGGAGACGGCGTCAGTGGAGCCGCTGGACCAGATGCAGAGGGCGGGCTCGGGGGGTTGGGCGGCGGGCGCGGCGGCGCTGGGAGGGTGGGGCCCCGGGCGGCCGTCGCCGCTGGGGCGCGATGGCGGCGCGGCGGCAGCGATGGCGGCGGATGCGGAGCAGGAGGAGGAGGGTCTTGACTACGACGAGGTAGCTGATGAGGTGGAGGACGGCGGCAGCGACCTCGAAGTGGACGCCTCGCCCCTCACGTCCCCTCCCATGGCCGCGCCCAAGCCGGCACCTGCTCCGCCGCCACCGCTCGCCACCGCAGCAGCCCGCGTTGCGCTGCAGCAGCCGCCAGTGGTCAGCGCGGCGACGCTGGCGCCGCGGGCGCAGCAGCCGCTGTCCTCGTCGGGCGGCGCGCGCGGCGAGGTGCTGCTGGACGCCTCGGACCTCTTGGAGTCCTTGATGGCCATGGACGAGGAGGAGATGCTGGCGGCTGCACTGGGCGCCGACGCCGCTACCACCGCAGCGGCGGCGGCGGCGGCGGCGGCGGCGGCGCCAGCGGCCGTGAGCGGCGCGCCGCTGCCGGCAGCGGCGGCGGCCTCTGCGGCGGCGCCGGCGGCCGCGCCCGTGCGGGAAGACAGTAGCGAGGCGCGGGAGGCGGGCGGGGCGGGCAGCAGCAGCGGGGAGGTGGAGGTGGAGGTGGAGGGGCCCGGGGGAGGGGAGGCGTTGGGTGAGGCGGCGTCGGAGGGCGGCAGCGACGACGATGACGAGTTGTTGGGCGCTCAGGCGGCGTTTGACTTGGCGGCAGGTGGGTGCGCCAGTGCAGGGCCTGGCGGGCGGCTGCCATGCGAGGCGGTTCCAGCGCGCGCGGGAGCGCAGGTCGTGCTGAGCGTGCTGTGCGTTGTGGGCGGCGGGTGTGCTGCGTCTGCGCAGGCGACGGGAGTGAGGACGGTGGGACGGACGAGGACGGCGAGCGCTACTCATCAGACAGCGAGGACCTGACTCAGTATCAGGTCTGCATTCGGGGCGCTGGCGGGCCAGGGGGATGAGCAGCTTTGTCGAATGCAGCGGCCTGCGGGCGGAGGGGAGGAAATCTGAGCATGGGGCAGGCGGTTTCCTTGCGCTGCATTGCGTCGACTGCAGGTGGTGGAGCACGGCGAAGACGACGAGGAGCAGGCGCCGGCGCCGGCGGCAGCAGCCGTCCCGCAGGCGCCGGCGGCAGCCGCGGCGGTGGAGGACGACGAGGAGGCGGAGGAGGTGGAGGACGACGTGTCAGCCGTGGTGGATGAGGACGACGACAGCGGCGGCAAGGGCGCAGCGCCGCGCCCGCCACCTCCCGCCCGCAACGCGCCCGCGCCCGAACGCCCCTCTGCCCCCTCCGCCGCCCCCGCCGCCGCCTCAGCCACCCTCACCAGCCTGGAGATGGAGCTGGAGGGGCTGCAGCCGCCGTCCGCGTCCCTCGCCGCAGCGCCGGCGCCGGCAGGTGGTGCCGGGGCGCGCGGGGTGGAGCAGCAGCGGCAGCAAGAAGTGGAGGAGGAGGCGGCCGAGGCGGAGGTGGGCAGTGATGCGAGTGTCATGGCCAGCGATGTGAGCTTTGACACCGAGCTGGAGGTGGACGCCGCGTCGTCCTCCTCGCCCATGACCACGCCTCGCGCCACGGTGAGCGCGGACGCCCTGCCGCACCGCAGGGAGCGCGGTGTTGCTCTTCGCCCCGGAGGTCTTTTGAACGAACCGTGGCTGTGCGGGACGCCTAACCTTGGCGCGTTGCTGGCTGGCGTGCTGCTGCAGGCGGCGGCGGACGACAAGCCCGCGGCCGCCGCCTCGCCGGGCACGTCGGCGGCGGCGGCGGCGACCGCAGCGGGCGCTGCGCCGGCGGGGCGCGGCGGGGGCGGGTGGAAGCCGCCTCAGCGGTCGCTCAAGCGCTCCGACTCCGGCGGCGGCAGCGACGAGGATGGGTTTGGCAGCGCGCCTCCCGCCTACACGGACGAGGACCTGGGGTGAGGCGCGGCAGCTCAGCGCCCCCCCCAGCGCACGCTGCGCAGCTCGTTGGACGGGCTCGCCATAGCCGCCATCCTTCAGGGGACTTGCGTGCGCGCTGCGCTGCCTGTCGTGCTCTTGGTCCCACCCTGTGCAGGTGGGGCGACGACGACCTGGGACTGGGCGACGTGGACGTGGAGTCGCTGCAGGTCAACCTGGGCGCCTACCTGGTCCCCGAGCGCGAGCAGGAGGAGATGCGCAAGGAGGCCGAGGCGGCGGCGGCGCCCCAAGTCGTCCTCACGCCCGAGGTGCGCGCGCGCCTCCTCCGCCGCCAGCGACGGCGCGTCCTGCCCCCGTGGGCGATTCGGACGGCGATTCTGGCGGTGGTTCCGCGCTGGATGGTCTGTGTTGCTGCCCCCGCGCGCGCGCACGTGCGTGGTGCGCAGGTGGTGGCGACGTACCTGGACCGCGTGCTGCAGCTGCGCGTGGAGGACCTGGGCGAGTGGCCCCAGGTGAGGCCGCCCCGCGCTCACGCGCATGCGCCCTAGTGGGCCGCGAACCACCGCCAAGCAGCCGCGCAGCGCAGCGGAGATGAGCTGTTTGGTGAGCGCCGCGCCTGCCTGCTGTCAACCCGTCGCGTGGCGCAGGAGCTGCTGCCGGGCCAGGAGCCGCTGCTGCTCGAGGGCTTCATCTCCATGGGCCGCTCGCTGCCCGAGAGCACCGGCGAGGCGCAGCACATCGCCTACAAGCTGCTGTACGACGCGGCCAACGAGGCCATCATCAACGTGTACCGCGCGGCCAACCGCATCCGGGTGAGTTGCTCGTCGCTCTGCGCCGCTCCGCTCTGGACTGCCGCTCGCAGCCTTGTGTGGGCAAGCGTGCGCGTGTGGGTGCAGGGGCGCGACGTGCCTGCCGTGCACACGGTTGTCGGGCCGCAGGTGCCGAGCTGGATGCAGGAGGGGCGGCGCGTGGTGCGGCCGCTGCCGCCGCACGCGCAGCTGGTGGCGCAGGTGACGGAGCAGGTGCAGGCGTGGCTGGCCGTCAGGGCCGCCAGCGACGCCGAGCTGGACAAGCTGCTCGTCACCGACGCAGGTGCGCCATCCCTCGGCTCTCACGCAGCGGCGCTTTGGGCCCTTCGTTCGCCTCGTGTGCCTGTTGCTTGCCCGCTGGCGCGGTGCTGAGGACGTCAGACGCGTCGCGCGCGTGTGTGTGAGCGGCTTGCATCAACGGAACGGGCCACCGCCCGTGTCATGCGCGTGCGCGGCGGCGCAGGAGAGGACGAGCGGCAGTGGGAGGCCATGCGCGTGGAGGCCGAGGCGGAGCTGCGGCTGGACCTGGCCGAGTCACTGTGGGCCGACCTGGTGACGGACGCGGCGGCCGTGGTGCGCGAGGTGGAGCACACGCTCACCCTGCGCAACCTGCTCTGACACCAACCTTGACGATGGCCTTGTGCGCGCGTGAGCACTCTTGCGTTTGCATTGCAAACTAGCGACGCGTGATAATGGATGAATCGCGTGGTCCGGCTTTTGCTGCTGAAAGCGAGGTGGAACCAAAGAAGTGGTCACGTCATTGTCCGGGTGCGAGCGTGCCAGTGTGCCGGGAAGCATTCACCCGGGCGGGGGCGCGAGCCTTGCGCTGCTCCACTGCTGCACCGCGGCGGCGCCGACCAGCGCCAGGAAGCACGAGGACTGGAACGCCACCGTCATGAGCCCGCTGGCGCGCCCCTTGGCCGCCAGGGGCACCAGCGTGGGAGCCACCTGCGCCACATCGTCACCACCATCACCCAGGCAACGCTCAAACGTCGCCAGGGATGCGCCAGCGGTGCAGTGACAGATAGGACTGCCGCCGCCAGCTAGCTGCGCTCACCAGGTAGGAGCAGGTGTTGACGTAGCCCGACAGCACCCAGAACACCGCCACCACCACCACGGCGCCCAGGTCGCCGCCGGTGAACTCGGGCGTGAAGATGCACCCAAACAGCAGCGGCACCTGCGGCGCGCACAAGTCGCACGAGCAGAGGGGTGCCGTCCTGTCACCCTTTCGGGAAAATGCACGCAACATGCGGCGCTCGGGCCCCCCTCCCGGCAAACGGGTTCGCGCACCATGGCTGTCTTGACCAGCGCCCACAGCAGCAGCGTGGGCACCGTGCGCGACTGCCAGCTGCTGGGGAAGAGCCGGCCCACAATGTCGCCCACCAGGCGCACGTAGAACAGCACCTGCGCACGAACGCGCGCGCAGCGCCAAGCGCCGCCTGAGTCGTGTTCCACGCCGCTCCGTGCGCGGCGCGTGGGCGTCAAGCGGGTGAGCCTGCCCGTGGCCCTCGCTGCCTGCACCGTGCCAGGGACCGGGAGCGCGAGTGCAGGAGCCCCGTTGGCGCGCGCACCTGGGGCAGTCGCTCGGCCAGCAGCCCCGTGGAGCGCATGTAGGTGAAGAAGGGGAACACCAGCATGCTGGTGCCCACGCTGAGGAAGATGGACAGCGCGGCGGGGCCGATGCGCCACGCCACCGCCAGCAGCGGCACCTCGGGCTTGCGCTGCTTGCCCGTACTGACATCGTACCCGTTGTACGGGTCCACACCGCCGCTGCCGCCCCCCAGCGTCGGCCCTCTCCCCGCCGCTCCTTTGCTGGCCGCCCACGCGCCGCCGCCTGCTGCGTCGCTGCCGGCGCCGCGCTGCATGACGTTGGCGGCGCTGGCCCCCACCTGCAGGGCGGAGAAGCCCCCGGCGCCGCCCGGGGCGCCGCTGCTGCTGTGCGCGGTGGAGGCCGCCACGCCGTTGCCTTGCTGGTGGTGGAGGTGGTGGAGGTGGTGGAGGTGGTGCTGTGCTGCCATCCTGCCGCTGGAAGTGTGCTGCAGCTCCGATGAGAGCGAGGTGGAGAGCGCTGCGTGGTGCTGCGTGCCGCCGCTGCCGCTGCCCCCGCCGCTGCTGCCCATGGAGCCCATGAGCACTGCGGCGCAGGCAAGGTGCATGAGAAAACGACGCTGCCCGTCTGGCCAACAAGGCCGTGATGCCTCCCGCGCCCGGCGTTCCCCTTCCTCCCTTGCCCCATGCACGCCCCACGCACCTGTGTGATGACCGTCCTCCTGCACGCCGTGGCCGCTGTGGCCTCCCTCACCGCCTCCCGCGCCGCCCAGCTCGCCGCGGTGGCGCGCCGCCGCTGCCCCCGGCGGACCGAACAGGCCGCCTCCCGCCGTGCCCCGCCCTCGCGTCACCTGCGCCAGCATTGTGAGCACTTGGTGTGCGCCCTTGCTGTGCCCTCCGTGCCTGCCCGCCCATCCCCCCTCCCGCGTGCACGCACGCCCCTCTGCACAGGCCGCACCTTGAGCGCCAGCGAGTGCCCGCCCCCGAGGAGCCCCGAGCCCGCGCGCCCGCTGAGCATCTTGCCCAGCTCCACGCGCTGCGGGATCATGCCGTTGGGCTGCAGCAGGCGCAGGTTGAGCAGCACCATGGCGCAGGCCGCCAGCAGCCCCAGCATGGTGATCCACGCCACCGCCAGGAACAGCCGCTGCATGCCCTGCGGCGTGTAGTAGGTGCCGCGCTTGAGCGCCAGGTCCAGCACCAGCACGATGGGCCCGCTGCTCACAAAACCTGGGCGCGTGGAGCAGGGAGGCAAGAGCACGCCTTGTGGGGGCTCCGGTCTTGCCGGCGTGGCACACGGGGCGTGGCGAGCGAGGCGCGGCGCATCGTGCTTGCACACCTGTGGTGAGCATGACGGTGGCGGAAGGAGGGAAGCGGGAGGCTAGCTGGTAGCTGGTGCCGAACACCACGCCGTAGCTCACGCCCACGGCCGCCGTGACTGCCAGCAGCCAGGACTGCGTGGTGGCCCAGGCCGGGAAGTGCGCCGTCAGCACCGCCAGCCCGCCCAGCCCCACGGCCAGCCTCAGCAGGCTGCCGCGCGCCAGTCCGCCGAGCTTGCGGTCCATCGCGTCGTTGAAGCTGGTCTGCAGCATGAGGACTGGGATGCTGGGCAGGAAGTAGGCCACGTTTAGCTGCAAGAGCACGCCCGGCCCGTACTCGCGGCTGAACTGACTGAGAAGGGATGAAATGGCGGTCCACGCGAGCTTGTAGGACACCTGCAGCCGGGTGAGAGACGCAGGGCAAGGCCGAGGCGGCGGCTCGCCCACGTCTGCGCGTGTGCACGGCGGGGATCTGTTGAGCATGCCAGAGGAGGAGGTCCTCCTCGTGCGGCCAACTCAACCATGCTCCACCGCCCACCCGCAGCACTGCCAGAGCGCCCGTTGAAGCTGTGCTCTCGGAAAAGGACGCACCGCGACCATGAAGAAGCATCCCGGCGTGAGCGCCTCGACCAGGCGCCCCCGCGGCATCCCTCGGACGCTGCGCTCTCTCAAGCTGCTGCTGCGGGCGGCGCCATCGATGGCACGCGCGCACCGCTCTGAGCGTTTTATGGCCCACTCCATGTGGCGTTGCAGAAATCCTGCGAGAGGCGTCCAGCGATCGTAGCACAGCTCGTGCGCGTCGCAGATGGCCACCTTCTCCGCTGGGAACGTGCTGGGCAAGAACCCGAACGACCCCAAGCTCGAAGAGCTCTACAAGCTCGATCGGCAGCTTGGTGAGGCCCCGGATCGGGCGTCGGATCGTCAGTGGGCACTCCGTGGTGGTGCTCGTGCATCGGCGCGGCTGCCAGCCGGCGCGGGGCCCCCGGATCACCGACGCACACGCGCACACGCGAGAGGAAAACCCAGGGGACGGCGCTCCAAGCGCGCGGTGTGGGCGCGCCGAACCTCGCAGGCAAGGGCGCGTTCGGCGTCGTGCGGCTGGGCATCAGCAAGTCGGGCGAGCAGGTCGCGGTCAAGAGCATCAGCAAGTCCAAGCTGCTCTGCAAGGAGGATGTCAAGGACGTGCAGGCAGAGGTCGCCATCATGAACCTGGTGGCCGGCCACAGCAACGTGGTGACGCTCAAGGTGGGGGGCCGCCGCTGACGCCCGTTCCCGCGCAAACAGTCCCGCAGGTGCCGGCACGCGGCGCCGGAGCAGGCGGATCATCGTGCAGGAGGCGTGATCCCACTGGGTGGCCCTCGTCCTGAGCCTGGCCTTTCAGCGTCTGCCGGGGATGCTGCGACGCATGCTGGCGCGCAGAGCACGTGCGAGGACAACGTCGCCGTGCACCTGGTGATGGAGGTGTGCGCGGGCGGCGAGCTGTTTGACAGCATCGTCGAGTCCGGCAACTTCTCCGAGAAGAAGGCAGCCAGCGTGAGTGTGTGGGGGGGCCTGCGTGGCGTGGCGCCAGACAGAGGCTGCAGGTAGACGGCCACGCAGCGTGGGAGCTGGCGCTGGTGGATCGCCTGCCTGCGCGCCGCTGCTGCCGCTGCTGCTGCGGGTGCAGGTGTTCAAGAAGATGGTGGAGGTGGTGCACCACTGCCACGAGCTGGGCGTGATGCACCGGGACCTCAAGCCAGAGAACTTTTTGCTCACGTCAAAGGGACCCGAGGGGGAGCTCAAGCTGACGGGTACGTTTGTGCCGCGTGGCTCGTGCTTCGCTCTTCACCACACAGGGACGCAGCAGGAAGGGAGGGGGCCTGTCGGGGTGCGTGGCGGCGGCTGACCGGCGCTGTGGCTGGCCGCGCGCCACGCAGACTTTGGCCTGGGCGTCTTCTTCAAGCCGGGCGAGCGCTTCCGCGACCTGGTGGGCTCGCCCTACTACGTGGCGCCAGAGGTGCTGCGCAAGAACTACTCACACGAGGCGGACATCTGGAGCCTGGGCGTCATCCTCTACATCCTGCTGTCGGGCCTCCCGCCCTTCTGGGGCGACACCGAGGTGCGCTTTAGGGGCGGCGCTGGGCACGGGCCTTGCTTTGGGGGAGGTAGCCCTGGGCGGGTGTCCGCACCGGCGATGCTGCAGCCGCCCCCTTGCACCGCGTGGGCACCCTGCTCCCTGCTCGCCCCTGCATCGCCCGTGTGCAGGAGCAAATCTTCAAGATGGTGCTGCGTGGGCACATTGACTTCAAGACGGACCCGTGGCCCAAGCTGAGCGACGCGTGCAAGGACTGCGTGCGCATGCTGCTGGAGCAGGACCCCAGCAAGCGGCCCACGGCGCAGGAGATCCTGTCGCACGACTGGTTTGTCAACGAGGGCGCGCGCGAGGACGTGGTGCTGGACAGCGTGGTGCTCAAGCGCATGCACCAGTTTGCCCAGATGAACAAGCTCAAGAAGATGTGCCTCATGGTGGTGGGGCAGCAGCTCTCGGCCGACGAGATTGCCGGTGCGCGCCTCCGGCCCAGGGCAACCTTCCTGACCGCCCCTTCTCGCTCGCCTCTCGTGGCGCTGGGCGGTCGTGCTGCTGCTCGTGCGCTGCGCACCCGCACGCGCCTCCACTCGCCGCCGCCGACGGACGCGTGTTGCGAATGACGACGTGTGCGTTGCGCCCCCCGCCGCCGCCGCTGCCGCCGCCGCAGGTCTCAAGGAGCTGTTCAAGTCGATTGACGAGGACAAGAGCGGCACCATCACGGTGGCCGAGATGCGCAAGGCGCTGAGCCAGTGGGGGCACAAGATCAGCGAGGCGGACCTGTCGCACCTCATGAGCGTGGCGGACGTGGACGGCGACGGGCTCATTGACTACAACGAGTTCGTGGCCTCCACCATGCACCTGAGCAAGCTGGAGAAGGAGGACCTGCTGCAAAAGGCCTTCTCCCAGCTGGACAAGGACGGCAGCGGCACCATCAGCGTGCAGGAGCTGGCGGCGTCGCTCAAGCAGTTTGGCGTGTACGACGACGCGTCGGCGCTGCTGGCCACGGCCGACGCCAACGGGGACGGCACCATTGACTACGTCGAGTTTTGCACGCTCATGAGGAGGCAGCAGCAGTCGTGAGTGCGCCTGTGCGCGCGTGGCGGCGTGTTTTGGTGGTGTGCAGTGTTTTGGTGGTGTGCAGTGTGGTGGCCGCTGGGCGTGCGGCGGGCGGTGTGATCTGAGTAGTGAGCAGGTGTAGTCTGGTGGGCGCGTGTGCCCCGGGCGTGCTTCCATTTCCACAGAACTGTGTGCTGCCTGAAAGGTCTCTTGCCCACTGCTCGCTCCTCCCGCGTGGCAACTGCGCCCGCTACTCTCTCTCACGGTCGGTCTGCGTGTCGTTCCTGCAAGAGGCCTTTCACTGCTCCAGAGAGGCCTTTCACTGCTCCAGGGGAATGGTGGGAACGATTCCAGCGAGGAAAAGCACGCAGAGCGTCCACAGCGCAGTCCACGACTCATCAGGCCGCGAGGTCGATGGTGGGCGCGTCTTGAGCGGGATACTCTGCCTCCTCGCCAGGTGCTGAGCCAGCCGCTCCCTCATCACCAGCCGCGCTGAGCCCCAGGCCGCCGCCGAGCGTGGCCTCCCTCTTGGGCGCCGCGCCGTCCTCCTCCTCCTCCCCTGGGCCCGCACCGCCCAGCGCCAGCCCCGCAGCAGACGGCTCTCCGCCCACGGGGGACTGCGGGGCCGCGCTGGCGTCGCCGTCCACCAGCGCTGCCGCGGATGGCTCGCCGCCCTCTGGCAGCGGCTCAGCGGCGGGCGCGGCGGGCGACTCGCCCTCTGTAGCGCCCTGCTGCTCCTCCTCCGCCGGCTTGTCCTCGGCAGCCTCTGGCGCCGCCTCAGGGTCCGCCACAGGGCCAGCCTCCTCAGCCGCGGGCTCCTCAGCCGGGGCAGCGGCAGCTGGCACTTCTGCGGCGTCCGCTGCGGGTTGAGGCGCCTCGGCCGCTCCTGCCTCGTCCACCGAAGCAGCAGCCGGCGCAGCTTCGGGGTCGGCCGACGGGTGTGGCTCCTCAGCCGCTCGCTCCTGCTCCTGCTGCTGGTCCGCCGGAGGTGCTGCCTCGGGGTCGGCAGCCTCCTCTGCAGGCTGCGCCTCAGCCACTGGCTCCGCCTCAGGCCCTGCCTCCGGCTCGGCAGGCGCCGGCGGTGAAGCGGGCGAGGCCTCCTCCTCTGCCGCGGGCACGGGCTCGCCGTCTGCGGGTTGAGCCTGCTCTGCTGCAGGCGGCTCTGCGAGGGGAGCAGCTGCCTCCTGCTCCTCTGCAGGCGGCGCCTCGGATGCTGCGGGGGCGTCTGCAGGCGGGGCGTCCTCTGCACCAGCGGAAGAGGGCGGGTGCGGCTCGGGTGCGGCGCTGGGGTCTGAGGGCACCTCCTCACCGGAGGCCTCCTGGCGCTCCGATGGGTCTGAAGCCGACGGCTCTGCTGCCTCCGCCGTGGGCCCCCGGCTGTCGTCTGCGGCCGCGTCGTCTGCGCCGTGTGGTGCGGCGGCGTCAGGGCTGGCGTCCGCCGCTGCCTCGGGCTCCTCGCGCACGGACGCGCTGGCTGGCTCGCTTGCCGACTGCGGGCGGCCCTCCTCCAAGGGCTGCGGCTCAGCGTCCGGCGCCACGCCTGCGCTCTCTGGCGCGCCGGCCTCGGGCTCCTCGCCCGCCGCTGCGTCGTCTTGCGCCGCCGCCTGGGCAGAGGCGCTCGCGGCATCGCTGGGCGCGTGCCCGCCGGCGGACGTGGGCATGGCCGTGGTGACGTGCCCCTCGAGGATGTCGGCGCGGAGCGCCGCGCCCCGGGCACGCATGGCCGCCACGTCCTTGCGGGCCTTGTGCCCCTTGAAGGTGGACTGGATGCGCACAGCCGCCGCCTCGGCCTCCTCCAGGCTCACGTTGAGGCCGCCCAGCAGCGAGCCCAGTTCCACTCCGGCCCCGGCCTGCTGCTGCTGCTCCTGCTGCTCGTCGCGCTGCTCGGACGCGGCGGCGGCGGCGGGAGCGGCAGAGGCGCTTGGCTGCTCGGGCTCGGCAGAGCCCGCCGTGCCTGGGCGCCCGCCCGCCGCAAGGTGCTGGTCTCCCTCGTGGTGCGCCGGCGGGGCGGCGGGGAACGCGTCCTGCTCCGGCGCCACCTCCACTTGCACGGCGCGCAGCGGCGTGGTGACGCGCGACCTTGGCGCCGAGGGCGCCCCCAGCGCGCGCGTCTCCAGCTCGTCCGAGGCGTTCTGCGTGCTGGCCAGCGCCGCCCGGAGCAGCTCCTGCCGCTGCGCGTCGTCCGCCGTGGTGAGCGCCACCGCCAGCTGCGACACCATGCCGCCCAGCAGCGCGTCCAGCCGCACCAGGGCCGGCTGGCGGTCCTCGGGCCGCGAAAAGTTGCCTGCGCAGAGCAGCAGGCGGCGGCAGGCGCGCGCATCGCTTGGCTCTGCGCCCGAGTGCGTGGGTCGTGCGGCAGGCAGGTGGCGGCGCGATGCAGCACGCGATCTGCTGGGCGCACCTGCGGCGGCGGCCTCCAGCTGCAGCTCGCGGATGAGGTCGGCCCGGCGGACCTTGCCCTCGTACATGACGTTTTGCGCCGCCCGGCCGCGCAGCAGCCGCTGCAGCAGCACGGCCGCCGCGTGCTTGTCGCCGCCGGGCGCCAGCGTCTCTGGCGGCGGCAGCTCGGGCGTGTCGGGGCGCTCCACCGCCCGCACCACGGTCTTGCGGTGGTGGTGCGCGTGCGCGCCCGAGGAGGCGGCGCGCAGCGAGGCGGCGGCGGCCGTGCTGGTGGACACGAGGCTGCCCTCGGCGTCCTTGAGCGGAGCGGGCCAGCACTCGCCAAAGCCCAGGCCCTTGAGCGAGCGCGCCGTGTCGAGCAGCTCGTTGATGGCCTTGAGGTCCCGCTGGATGGCGGCCTCCTGGCGCTGCTTGTAGTCGGCCTTGCCCGGGGCGCGCGGGTTGGGCACCTTAGGCTGCAGCAGCCGCACGGGGATGAAGGCCTCCAGCTCGGCGATGCCTTGCAGCGTCACGGGCTGGAAGCCCTCGGTCTCAATCGTCTTGTTCTGCACGTGTGCGTGTGCACACGGGTGGCAGCAGGCAGCAGTCAGCGACGGCGTGGCCGGCTCAGCCTGCGCTCGCCGTACCTGGGGCCCCCGTTTGCCCGCCCGCCCGCCCCTGCTGCGCACGGCGTCCCGCTCACCTGCGGCTTGGTCTCGGGGAAGCGCCCCTCGCGCTGGACGGGC
>VFQP010003101.1_pt1 | contig 17389 bp, 13 predicted proteins | sample 3512351 | NCBI WGS metagenome assembly VFQP01 (sample SAMN10412372, study PRJNA504923) | tailings metagenome | isolation source: Relicate 1 Philex TSF1 revegetated site | place: Philippines: Tuba, Benguet | collected 2017-08-29
GACGCCGCACCGCAGCAACTCCCGCTGCCTGGCAGACCCTGGATGACCCTGCAGGGCCGATCGATACCACTATCTGCGTGCAAAAGAACGCCATCGATCTCGATCGCAAAAATTACCGACAGCCTCCTGGAGATTAAGCTTGCATTAAGGAACCGCTTTGGAATCAGAGGCTTACTACATCCGTCGTGGCGACGGTCAAATTCCCGGTGATGTAAGTCGATCGATATACAGCCCTTACAAGTTCTTACAGCACGCATCGAGCAAAGTGTCTAACGTTGAATCGCTCCGGCACTGCATCGCACCAAACGTGCAATGTTGTGCTGTGTGTTTCCATGGCGCGTAGCGCCAACTCAATGGATCGGCTCACACGATCCTCAAGCCAGTTCCGGCGCGTAACAGCAGCCCGGGACAACGGCAAATAAATGCGTTGGGGGACGTAAGCACTGCGTAACCGACCGAGCATTCCGTGCTCGGGCGGAGGACGCGTGCTGTCTGCGAAAAAGTAACCGCGATCGACGTTGGCGATCGCGGATGGACACCTATTACCCGGGAGCTCGCATGGACAACAATTCCGACCGAAAGCCGACTGTGCCAACGCGGCTACCGCCCACGCAGCGGCCACAACAGCCCCCTTCCCGCGACGCGCTGGCGCCACGCGGCAATGCGCTGAGCCTGCGGCCGCTCTGGCAAGCCATCCCTCGCCTGGCCAGCTACGGCATGGTGGGTTTCATCATCTGGGTCATCCTGTCCGTGATGTTCCCCTACGTCTTCACACGCTCGTCGGAGCGCGCCATCGTCAACAGCCCGGTCAACCTGATCACGACCCCGGTGGAAGGCGTGGTGACAAAACAGGTGGTGCAGGCTGGCGCCAGCTTCAAGGCTGGCGAGTCGTTGATGCAACTGCAGAATCCGAACATGGATCGCGCGTTGCTGATGGAACTCACCGGCAAGCAACTCGACAACCAGAAGCGGCTCGAAGCCGCGAAGTCCAAGCTCGAAGGCAACCAGGCGCGGCTGGCTTCCACGGGCGAGGATGTCAAGCGCTACCAGTCCGCCGCGCAGCGTGAACATGCATCGAAGATCCAGGGCATCGAGGCCAAGCTGGCCGTAGCCAGGCAACAGATCGACGCGCAGCAGGATGTAGTCAATCGCAACCAGGCCATGCAATGGGCCGGCGCGGTCAGCCAGGCCTATACCGATGCCTCGCGCAACCAGTTGACGGTGTTGTCCGGATCGCGCGATGCCATCCAGGCTGAACTGGACAGCGCACGCAACAGCAGCGCCGCGGCCCGCAGCAAGGTCTACAGCTCGAACACCGATGGCGCGGTAGGTGCGCTGACCCAGCGGCAGGACGAACTCAAGGCCGACAACGTCCAGCTTCAAGCCGAAATCAAGCAGCTCGAAGACTATGGCGTAGAAGTGGACAAGCTTGTCGCCACCGAGCAGCAGCGGCTGGATCGCGTGTCGAACCTCGATATCAAGGCCTACACGGGCGGCATTGTCGAAGATGTGCTGACTCCGCCGGGCACCCGGGTAGCAGCAGGCGCCACGCTGATGCGCGCGACCAACTGCGCGCAACCAAGCGTCGTCGCGGTATTTCCGCGCACCCTGAGCAAAGACCTGCTGCCCGGCGCCAAGGTCACGGTGCTCGTCGATGGCGTGGCCACGCCGCTACCCGGCAAGGTCGCGGAGATCCTGCCGCGCGCGCCCGATGGCGACCAGGCACGCTACTTCGTACCGTTCCCGCCGATCGAGAAGAACGAAATCTATCTGATTGCAAAACTCGACAAGCCGCTGCCCGACCTGCCCGGTGCCGGCAAGACCGACCGCTGTGCGCTTGGCCACTGGGCCAAGGTCAGTCTCGACCGACCGTGGTTTCGCCGGCTGATCTGATCGCGACCGATCGTCCAGTCATTCAATCAACGCCCGCAGGAAGGAGACTACCGTGCAGCGTAATACCTCAGGAATGCATTTCCCGGCCGCGCGCAAGCGGCTGCTTGCCGGCCTCATGCTGACCGTGCTGGCCACGCCGCCGATACTGTCCGCCGCCCCGCTCGATCCGCGCGAACAGATGCGTGAAGCGGGCTGCCAGACGCTGGCCAGGCGTGTGGCAGCCATTCCCGGCAATGGGCCTGTGATGCTGGCCAGCTACGAACCGGCGCCAGGCGGCGATGCGCTGCCGGGTCCGTTGAAGGAGTCGGCCTTTGTCTACGACAACGCGCTGGCCGGCATTGCCCTGGTTGCCTGCGGGCAGCGCGATGCCGCGCGCCGTATCGCGGACGGCGTGGTGGCTGGTGTGACACGTGACCGCCACTATCACGACGGCCGTATCCGCAATGCGTATCGCGCCGGCGCAATCCCCGATGGCCCGGTGCCGTTGCCCGGCTGGTGGGATGACCAGAGCAAACGCTGGTTTGAAGACCGCTACCAGGTTGGCACGGCCACCGGCAACGTGGCCTGGGCCACGCTGCTGTTGCTGGCAACCTACGAAGCCACGCATGCGCAGCGCTACCTGGACAGCGCCAAGACCATGATGGGATGGGTCGACAAGCAGACGTTCGACAGCCAGGCGCCGGCGGCCTTTATCGGCGGCTACTTTGCACACGAACCGTCGCCGCAGCGCCAAGGCTGGAAATCCACCGAACACAATGTCGATGCCTATGCCGCATTCCGCTGGCTGTCTCGCTACGACAGCGATCCGCGCTGGCGCACCGGTGCCGACCGTGCGCGGCAGTTTGTCCAGTCGATGTGGCAACCGGGCGAAGGCCGCTTCGCGATTGGCACGCGCGACGATGGCCGCACGCTGAACGCAATTCCGTCGGCGCTCGATGCATCGCTCTGGCCATTGATCGCCATTCCAGATGCGGCAGGCAAGTGGCAGCGCGCACTGGACTGGGCGCGTAGCAGGCACGGCGTCAAGGGCGGATACGGCTTCAACGCCAACCCCGACGGCATCTGGACCGAGGGTACCGGGCAGGCTGCGCTGGTGTTGCGCGCAAGCGGACGCGAAGGCGACGCCACGGCCCTGTGGCCAATCCTGGTCGCGCAGCGCGCACCATCGGGCCTGCTGTTTGCCACGCCCGATCCGCGCATCCGCACGGGCCTGCAGATCGGCCCCGATTCGAAGACGGACGATTTCTACTACTTCCACCTGCCCCACCTTGGCGCCACCGCATGGGCGGTGCTGGCCGCCACCGGATGGAATCCGTTCCAGCCGGGCGGCACCACAACCAGCGCCCTGACCAGCGCCACGGGCGGCGCACCCGACCAGCCACGCAAGGAGTAACGATGTTCGCCGACTTCCTGGACAGCCAGATGCTGGTCCAAATCAATGCTGGTGCGTTCCTGGTCGCGCTACTCTGCCTGCGCGGTGACCGCCACCGTGCCGCGGATCGCTGGCTGTTCGGGCTGGCGGCCGCGGTTCTGCTGGTGGTCTATTACGTCTGGCGCTTCACGCAGACGCTGCCCGAATGGCGCATGGAGTTTCCGAGCATCTGGGCACACGTGTTTTTCGGATTCGAATCGCTGACGATTGCCTATACGCTGATCTCGATCGTCACGCTGACACGGCGCACCGACCACACTGCCCAGGCCGATGCTGGCGAAGCCCGCCTGCGCGGCGACCGGCATGCGCCCGGCGTGGACATCTTCATCGCCACGTACAACGAGGGCCTCGATGTACTGGAAAAGACCATTGTCGCGGCCAAGGCAATCGACTATCCGAACTTCCGTGTGTGGGTACTGGACGATACGCGCCGCGACTGGCTCAAGGCTTTCTGCGCGCAGGTCGGCGTCAATTACGTCACACGCCCCGACAACACGCACGCCAAGGCAGGCAACCTGAACAACGGGCTACACCACAGCGCGCAGGTGGACGGCGGCGCGCCCTACATCATGGTGCTCGATGCGGACTTCGCGCCGAACCGCAATATCCTGCTACGCGTGCTGGGCCTGTTCGATGATCCGCGGGTAGGCGTGGTCCAGACACCGCAGTTCTATTACAACGCCGATCCCATCCAGTACAACCTGCGCTCGACCGACTGCTGGGTCGACGAGCAACGCGCGTTCTTCGACGTGATGCAGCCAGCCAAGGACGCCTGGGATACCGCGTTCTGCATCGGTACGTCGTTCGTGGTGCGGCGCGCGGCGCTGGGCCACATCGGTGGTTTTCCGATCGGCACGGTGACCGAGGATATCCACCTTACCTACAAGCTGATGCCGCATGGCTACGTCACGCGCTGGCTCAACGAACGGCTCAGCGTGGGCCTGTCCGCCGAGGGCCTGCCGGAATACATCAGCCAGCGCAGCCGCTGGGGCCTGGGCACGATCCAGGTGGCGCTGACCGCCGATGGTCCGCTGCGTGGCCGTGGCTATACGTTCCGCCAGCGCCTGCACTATGTGCATGGCCTGCTGCACTGGCTTAGCCGGCCCTTCACGCTGATGTTGCTGATGGGCCCGCTGCTCTACTGGTTCTTCAACGTGCCGACGCTCTATGGCGAACCAATGCAATTCCTGGCCTATGGCGTGCCGGCGCTGCTGCTGTACTGGGCCTACAGCATCTTTATCACCGGCAGCCGCGCCATGCCGGTCTTTACCGAGGTCACGCAGATCGTGGCGGCGATGGCGGTTACGGCCACGCTCGCCAGCGCCATGTTCAAGCCGTTCGGACGCCCGTTCAAGGTCACCAACAAGGGGCTGGACCGCTCGAAACTCACGGTGCACGGCAAGTTCGCGGCGCTCTATGGCGCGCTGTTCGTACTGTCGGCCTTCGGGCTCGGACGTGCCGTGGCCGCCGATGGCGCGGCACCGGGCATCGCGTTCAATATCGGCTGGACCGTGGTGTCGATGGTGCTGTACCTGGCGTCACTGCTGGTCTGTTTCGAGTTGCCGCGCCCGCGCAAGGAAGAGCGTTTCCCGTTCCAGGCGGCCGCGCGCCTGCAGTTCTACGGCAAGGATGGCGTATCGCGCGAGATCGACGGCGTGACGCGCGACCTGTCGTGCAATGGCGTGGGCCTGGAATCGCACAGCGTAGGGCCCGTGGAGCCAGGCGCGGTCGGCGCGTTCTGGCTCGCGCCGCTGGGCTGGGTACCTTGCCGCGTGGCGCGCATGGACGGCCAGCTGATCGGCATTGCACTGCATCCCGACACCGCCGCGCGACACCGCCTGATCCGCCTGCTGTTCAGCGAGCCGGCTCACAACATCGCGCATCGCGGCTTGCCTGGCACGGCTCTCGTGCAGCTGCTGCGACGTGCCTTTACAGGTTGATTCACGATATGAAGACCAACACGATGCTTCGCTACTCCCCGCTGCTCTTGCTGGCCCTGACAGCCTGTACGCTGGAACCGACCTACGAACGTCCGGCCTCGCCAGTACCCAATGCATGGCCCGTTGGCGCCGCGTATGACAGCGCGCGGACCGGCACCAATCCCGGCGCCAGCCAGACGCAAGCCCAGGCGCCCGCGGCCAGCCTTGGATGGGAAGACTTCTTTACCGATGCGCGACTACGCAGGCTGATCGAGCTCGGACTGGCCAACAACCGGGACCTGCGCGTGGCCACACTGTCGATCGACCAGGCGCGCGCCCAGTACCGCATCCAGCGCGCCGCGCAGTTTCCGGCCATCAACGCCAATGCCGGTTTCAGCAGCACGCGGCTGACCGGCGATCTGCGTCCGCCGGGTCAGGACCCGGTCATCAATGCATGGACCGCCGGCGTGGGTTTCAGCGCGTTCGAACTCGACGTGTTCGGGCGGGTACGCAGCCTCAAGCATGAAGCATTGGAGCAATACCTGGCCATCGAGGAAGTCCGGCGCAGCACGCAGATCAGCCTGATCGGTGAAATTGCCAGCGCCTACCTGACCTGGCAGGCCGATCAGCAGTTGCTCAAGCTGTCGCAGGACACACTCAAGCTGCAGCAGGATGCTGCCGAAATGGTCAGCCGCAGCAAGAAGGCCGGCGGCATGGCCGAGATCGACATGCATCGCACGCAGACACAGGTGGAAACCGCGCGCGTGGACATGGAACAATACACGCGCCAGGTGGCCCAGGACGAAAACGCGCTGGGCTTGCTGATCGGCGGTCCGTTGCCGGCCGACCTGCCGGCCCCGCAGCCCTTCGACAACAACTCGTTCGTGGCCGAACTGCCCTCGGGGCTACCTTCAGCACTGCTGGAGCAGCGGCCCGACATCATGGCGGCCGAACATCGTCTCAAGGCTGCCAACGCGAATATCGGCGCGGCGCGTGCGGCGTTCTTCCCGCAGATTTCGTTGACGGCCGGGGTCGGGCTGGCCAGCACCACGCTGGCGGGACTGTTTACCGGTGGCGCGGCATGGGCGTTCGCGCCGCAGGTCACGCTGCCGATCTTCAATGCCGGCGCCAACCAGGCGCAGCTCGATTCATCCAACGTCCGCAAGGAAATCAACGTCGCCCAGTACGAGCGCACGATCCAGGGTGCCTTCCGCGAAGTGGCGGACGGCCTGGCCGCGCGCGGCACCTACGACCGGCAGACCGCCGCCCAGGCATCGCTGCAGAAGGAAGTCGGCGAAACCCGTCGACTGGCCGAGATGCGTTTCAAAAATGGCGTCGATGACTACTTCGCGGTGTTCGACGCACAACGCCAGCTCTATGAAGCGCAGAAAAAGCTGGTGACGATCCAGTTGGCCCGCCTGACCAGCCGCGCGCAGTTGTACAAGGCGCTAGGCGGCGGGTGGTCGCAGAAGACCGTGACGCAACCGCCGGTGGCCAGTGCGACCGCCCCTGCGGTGGCCCGCGCCAGCCCGGCAGCCCGCTGAACGGCACCAGCGCAACCGCAAAAAAAACCGGGCCTCGGCCCGGGAAAAAACCGGCCGCACACCCGTTCCTGTCAGGCGGCCGGTACGGTGCGCGTGCCAATCAGGCCGGCACACCGCTTCAACAGGTTGCAAGCGATATCACCCCACGAACGCCCCCGGCACCGGATCTTCACCGAGTGCACTGAGCAGGACGGCCCAGTGCATCGCCTCATCGCCCAGGATGCTGCCGGCCGCCTTGCTGAGATCGCGATTGTGGAAATTCGGCAGCACGCCCAGGTAGGCTGCGGTGGCGCCCTTTTCCAGCCCCGCGGCAAAACGCAGTACATCGGCCTGCGTTTTCAGCTGCGCGGTCGGGAAGCTATATTCGCTGTTCGACCTGGCCTTGACCGGCGTACCGCCGAGCTTTTCCACGGTGCTGGCCAGCACTTGCGCGTGCGCCTTGTGATGGGTCTGGAACTTGACGGCGGTGTCGAGCACCGGTTTTTGCAGCAGGCCACTTTCGGCTCCCACCTGGTACGCCGCGATGGCCTGGTATTCGAGGCCCAGCGCGGTGTTCAGGATATTGATGTCATCACGCGTGCTGCCAGACTGGGTCTGGCCCCAGGCCGGCATGGCCTCGCCCAGCGCCAGCGCGGCCAGCGAGCCCAGCGCAAACGCGCCGGGAACCTTGAGCCAGCCCCGGCGCATCAGGTCGGGGGCAAGCTCGGCGTCGGCGTCATTGGAGTCTTTGGCACCTGCCAGCGGCAGAGACACGTCAGGTTTGATTTGCATGGGGAATCCTCCTTTTGATGGGCGTTGGATCCACGCGGAAATTCCTGTCCGCGTCACCTGCATATACGCAGCGCCCGGTTCGCTGGATGCAGGGCCACGCCTATAATCTGGCAACCACCTTTGCACGGAGCCGCAAGTGGCCCTGCCCTCACCATTGCCGGACGATCCCGACGCGCTCGAAGCGTTGCTCGCGCGCGTGGCAATTGGCGATCGGCAGGCCTTGCGCGCGATCTACGACCACGCCGGATCGAAACTGTTTGGGCTTGCGCTGCGTATTACTGGCAAGCGCGAACTGGCGGAGGATGTCGTGCAGGAGAGTTTTGTCAGCATCTGGCACCATGCGGGAGACTTTCGGCCCCAACTGGCCGCGCCGATGACATGGATGACGACGATCGTGCGTAACCGTGCGCTCGATGCCTTGCGCCGTACCGCCGCGGCCCGGCTGTCCAGTGCCACGCCGCTCGATGACGCCCCTGAAGCCGAGCTCGCGGATACCGGTGCCGGCCCCGCCGACCTGGCCCAGGCGAGCCAGCAGGCCCGTGCACTGAACCGCTGCCTGCAGCGTCTGGACCAGGGTCAGCGCGAAGCCATCGTGCTGGCCTACCTGCAGGACCTTAGCCACTCCGAGCTTTCTGAACGCATGCACACGCCGCTGGGCACCATCAAATCGTGGATCCGGCGCGGGCTGGAACGCCTGCGCGCGTGTCTGGAGGCCGCCCCATGAACCTCGCGCGCCACCCCGACCTGCTCGATCGCATGGCCGCGCAATATGCGCTGGGCGTGCTGCGCGGCGGCGCGCGGCGCCGCATGGAACAGATGGCACAGCACGAACCGGCGGTCCACGCGGCTATAAGCCATTGGCAAAACCGCCTGGCTGGCGTGGCTGAACTGCATGCGCCGGCCGTTCCCGTGGAAGCGGTCTGGTGCGGTATCGAACGTAGGCTGGGCTGGAAGACCAACGAAGCCGAGCCCGCCAGCAACCGGCCCGCGCGAAGCGGCGGTTGGGCGCGCTGGTGGCAATCGCCGGCATTCTGGCGGACGTCCACGGCGGCATTCGCCGCCGTGGCGGTGCTCGCGGTGGTTGGCACGCTGGGCCGCTGGCAAACACAGGCGCCGGCTGCGGGCGTGGTAGTCGCCGTACTTCAGTCGCAACAATCCCAGCCGGCGATGCTGGTCAGTTGGGATGCCAGGGGCCGCGCGCTGGTGATCCGGCGGCTCGACAATCTGGCACTGACCGACCAGCAGGTGCTGCAACTGTGGGCATTGCCGCAGGGTGGCAAGCCGCAGTCTCTCGGTGTGATTGGCCGGGCGCGCGAAATCCGCCTGCCGCTGGACGCGCTGCCTGCCAACGTGCCGGCGCTGGCGGTCAGCGTGGAGCCGCCGGGTGGATCGCCAGATCCCTCGGGCCCCACCGGACCGGTGGTGTTCCAGGGCGCCTTGCTGAAGACGCCGGTGTAGAAACGTCGCGCCACGACTCCGCTAGAATCCACGCCAGATACATATCTTCAAGGTTTTGCAGCGTGGCACTTCAGCAGGGTTTTATCCTGACCCGACATTGGCGCGATACCCCCGCCGGCACGGAGGTCGAGTTCTGGCTCGCCACCGACGACGGGCCACGCCGGCTGCGGCTGCCCTACCAGACCTCCACGGCATTCATTCCGGAAACGCAACGTGCTACTGCAGAGGCCCTGTTGCAGGGCGAACGCGACGTTGCATTGCGTCCGCTGCAGTTGCAGGATTTTCAGCACCGTCCGGTGCTGGGCCTCTACTGCCAGCAGCATCGCCAGTTGATCCAGCTCGACCGTGCGCTGCGCTCGGGCGGTATCGATGTTTACGAGGCCGATATCCGCCCGCCCGAGCGCTACCTGATGGAGCGGTTTATCACCGCACCGGTCTGGTTCGATGGTGACGCGAGCGCCGACGGCGTGCTGCGCAACGCGCAGATGAAACCCGCCGCCGATTATCGGCCCGCGCTCCGGTTGGCCTCACTCGATATCGAGACCAATGCGTTTGGAGATCTCTATTCGATCGCGCTGGAAGGCTGTGGCCAGCGGCATGTCTATATGCTCGGGCCGGCGCCGGAGCAAGGCCCAGAAGCTCCGGGATTCATGCTTGAGTACTGCGTATCGCGGCAGCAACTGATAGAGAAGCTCAATGACTGGTTGGCCGAGCACGATCCTGATGCAATCATCGGCTGGAACCTGGTGCAGTTCGACCTGCGCGTGCTGCGCGAACATGCACGGCAGTACCAGATCCCGCTGCGGCTCGGCCGCGGCGGCGCCGAGATGGAATGGCGCGAGCACAACCAGCAGCAGCACTACTTTGCTGGCGCGGCGGGACGCCTGATCATCGATGGCATCGAGGCGCTGCGTTCGGCCACCTGGAGTTTCCCGTCATTCAGTCTTGAATCGGTAGCGCAGACGCTGCTCGGCGAAGGCAAGGCCATCGACAATCCGTACGACCGCATGGACGAGATCGACCGGATGTTCGCCGAGGACAAGCCCGCGCTGGCGCGCTACAACCTGCGCGACTGCGAACTGGTGACACGGATCTTTGAGAAAACCGAACTGTTGCGGTTTTTGCTCGAACGCGCCACGGTCACCGGATTGCCCGCCGACCGCAATGGCGGCTCGGTGGCCGCATTTACGCACCTGTACATGCCGCTGATGCATCGCCAGGGCTATGTGGCCCCGAATCTTGGCGAAAAGGCACCCGAGGCCAGCCCGGGCGGATTCATCATGGATTCGCGTCCCGGCCTTTACGAATCGGTACTGGTACTCGACTACAAGAGCCTGTATCCGTCGATCATCCGTACCTTCCTGATCGATCCGATCGGCCTGGTCGAAGGGCTTGCCCATCCTGATGATGCCGATTCGGTGCCTGGCTTCCGTGGCGCCCGGTTCTCGCGTACCAGGCACTGCCTGCCGTCGATCGTGGCGCGTGTCTGGCAAGGCCGCGAGGCGGCCAAGCGCGAGGCGAACAAGCCGCTGTCGCAGGCGCTCAAGATCATCATGAATGCGTTCTACGGCGTGCTGGGATCCAGCGGGTGTCGCTTCTTCGATCCACGCCTGGCGTCGTCGATCACCATGCGCGGACACGAGATCATGCGCCGGACGCGCGAACTGATCGAAGCGCGTGGCTATGAGGTGATTTATGGCGATACCGATTCGACCTTTGTATGGCTGCGCCGTGCACGCAGCGAGCACGATGCGGCAGATATCGGCCGCAGTCTCGTGGCCTATGTCAACGACTGGTGGCGCGATCACCTGTGGCAGACGTATGGCCTGGAAAGCGCGCTGGAATTGCAGTTCGAGACGCACTTCCGACGGTTCCTGATGCCGACGATACGCGGCACCGACCTGGGTAGCAAGAAGCGCTACGCGGGCCAGGTGGTGCGGGCCAATGGCAAGCCCGAGATGGTGTTCAAGGGACTCGAAACGGTGCGTACGGACTGGTCGCCGCTGGCGCAGCAGTTCCAGCAAACGCTTTACGAAATGGTCTTCAACCGCGCGCCCTACCAGGATTACGTGCGCGATATCGTACGCCGCACGCTGGCCGGCGAGCTCGATGAGCAACTGGTCTATCGCAAGCGTCTGCGCCGGCAACTCGACGAATACCAGCGCAATGTGCCGCCACACGTGCGGGCTGCGCGAATCGCCGATGAGTACAACGCGCTGCATGGGCGGCCGAAGCAGTATCAGAACGGCGGATGGATCAGCTATCTGATGACCGTGGCCGGACCGGAACCACTGGAGACACGTACGGCGCCGATCGACTATGACCACTATGTCACGCGGCAGCTCCAGCCGATTGCCGATGCCATCCTGCCGTTTCTCGACGACGATTTTGCGACGTTGCTGTCCGGCCAGATGACGCTGTTCCCGCAGTAGACAAATTTTGCTGCGCTGCGGCAACGCCGCGACCCGCTACAATCGGGCGGATCTGCCGATAAAGAATCCGAAGAGACTTCGCCTGCCTTCCATGTCCGCCGCCACGCCACAATCCACTGCCAGCCCGACCGACCCATCCCGCTCCAAGGCCATGCGCTACGCCGCCAGCATGCTTGTGCTGCGTGATGGGCCCGCGGGCATGGAGATTTTGATGATGCGCCGTCCGCAGCGCGACGACGACCGCAGCGCCGGCGCGTTTGTGTTTCCCGGCGGCGTGCTCGATCCGCAGGACACCGCGCTGCACCCGCTGTGCGCCGGGCTTGACGATGCCGCGGCCAGTGCCAGGCTCCAGGTCGAAGCCAACGGACTCGACTATTACCTGTGCGCGGTGCGCGAAGCGTTCGAGGAAGCCAACCTGTTGTTCGCCTACGATGCCAGCGGCGCACTGGTGCGACTGGACGATCTGGGCAACGAGATACGGCAGCAACTGCGCGAAGCCGCGGCCTATGGTGGCAAGGGCGTGGCCCATGTTTGCGAAATGCTGGGCCTGACGCTGGCGGTCGACCAGTTGGCCTATTGCGCCTACTGGCTGACGCCCCCGGGGTTGCCCAAGCGCTTCGATACGCGTTTCTTCATGGCGGTGCTGCCGCCTGGCCAGACCGCGATCCATGACGGCGTGGAGGCGGTCGAGCATCGCTGGATGCGCCCTGCCGACGTAATCGATCCGGCCAACAAGCTGACACTGGTCAATGCCACGCGCAAGATTCTGCAATCGATTGCGCATTTCCCGACCGCGCAGGCCTGCTTCGATCACGCGCAACAGCAGCGCAGCATCGCCTTGGTCATGCCACGCCTGGCCGACGGACCCAAGGGCCAGCGCCCGGTGATGCCCGAGGAAGCCCCCTACGCCGAGATCGCGCGCATCGACCCCGATGGCGCCGGCCATGCACGCTATGCGCTGGAACCGGGACTGGCGGTCAGGTTGTCCGACCGCATCTGGCGCGTGACCGCCAACAATGGCAACGTGATGACCGGCCCGGGTACCAACACCTACTTCGTGGCCGGCGCGGACAACCAGTGGGCCGTGATCGACCCGGGTCCCGACGATGCCGCGCATTTCGATGCGGTAATGGCCGCTGCCCCAGGGCCGGTGAAATGGATCCTGGTCACGCATACGCATCTCGACCATTCACCCGGTTCCGTGCGCATGCGCGAGGCCACCTCGGCGCCAGTATGGGGCCGGGTGACCACGGTCACCGATCGACAGGACCAGACGTTCCGGCCCGACCATATGCCAGAACACGGTGACCGCATCGTGCTCGGGCCGCAGACCACGCTACGCGTGATCCACACACCGGGCCACGCCTCGAATCATCTCTGTTTCCTGCTCGAAGAAGAGAAGACGCTGTTTACGGGCGACCACGTCATGCAAGGCTCCTCGGTGGTCATCAACCCGCCCGATGGCGACATGCGTGCCTACCTGGCATCGCTGCAGGCGCTGCTCGACGAAGAACTGGACTGGATCGCGCCTGGCCACGGCTTCCTGATGCCGCGCCCGCACGACGCAATCCGGCTGCTGGTCCGCCATCGGCAACAGCGCGAAGCCAAGGTCATGAACGCACTGCGCGCACTGGCCCCGGCCGATATCGCAACGCTGCTGGCCAGTGTCTATGACGACGTGCCCGAGCGCATGCATCCGGTAGCGCAGCGGTCCTTGCTGGCGCATCTGCGCAAGCTCGAAGATGATGGCGTAGTGCGAGACGCGGAAGGTATCTGGGAGTTACTGTAACCGCGGGTTCTTCCCTCTCCCGCGCGCTCGGCGCGAGAGAGGGGAGCGCAACTAGCGCGGGCGTGCCAGTGCCGTGATGGCGTTGACGTCGGCCAAGCCACCCAGTTTCCAGCACGCCGCAATCAGTTCCGACACCTGCCCCGCCCCCAGCACCGGATCGGCCAGCGCGTGGAATTTGGCGTCCAGGTCCTTGTCGGTCATTGGCCGTTGCAACGACCCGATGGCATGCTCCACGTGCACGTCAACCTGACGACCATCCTTGAGCGTTGCTTTCACGAAGGCCGCCGCCTCGTCGACATTGGCATCGGCCGTGGCCACCACCTTGCGGCGCAGCGCCACGACATCTTCGCGCGTGACGATGTGGTCCGAGAACTCTTCCTCCCCTGCCCGCCCGAAGATCAGGCCTGCCGCGCAGCCGTGATAAACGCTGAACTTGGCCAGCAGCCCATCGGTCGGTTCCTTCTTGCCGGTCAGTTCCAGCACCAAAGGATGCACGCGCAGTTCGATCTGCTCCACGTCTTCCGGCTTTACACCCTGTCCGCGCAGCTGTGCACAGGCATCGATGCTCGGATGGATCACGATGCCGCAGGCAAACGGCTTGTATGTGTTGAACGAAATCTCGAACCGCTGGCCAAGCTCGTCGGTGATCTCGTTCCAGTCGGCCTTGCTCGAAATCACCTGCATGAAGCCGCGCGGCGCTTCCAGCGCCTTCGCGCTCGACGTATAACCGTGACGCGCCAGCAGCGCCGACATCAGTCCCGCACGTGCCGCGCCGCCGGGGTGGAACGGCTTGGTCATGGTGCCAAACTGCTCGCGCAGGCCCACGGGCTGCGAGGCGGCAATGCCCAGCGCCATTGTCGTGCGGTCTTCATCGAGTCCGAGCAGCCGTGCGCAGGCGGCTGCCGCACCGAGCGTGCCCGTGGAGCCGGTGATATGCCAGCCCCGGTCGTAGTGGTCGGGGTACATCGCATTGCCAACGCGGCAGGCTACATCGATGCCCAGCACGAGCGCATCGGTGACCGCGCGGCCGCTGGCGCCGGTGTGTTCGGCCAGCGCCAGTACCGCCGAAGCTACCGGACCCGCCGGGTGGATGATGGTCTTCAGATGCGTGTCATCGAAGTCGAACGTGTGCGACGTGATGCCATTGACCAGCGCGGCGCTGGCCATGTCCACCCTGGTTGGCCGGCCCAGCACGGTGGCCTGCGCCGCCGGCTGCAGTTCGGCCACCGCGGCCAGCGCGGCGTCTGCCGATGCGTGGCCAGCCGCGCCCACCGCGCAGCCCAGCCAGTTCATGAAGGTACGGTGCGCCTCATGATCGACCGCCTGGCTCCAGCCTTGCGATGGATGCGTGGCGACGAATTTGCCCAGGATACGGGTCACGGGAGGTGCGTTGTGATCAGCGGCGACGTGCGTGTTGCGGGCCATGCGTGGAACTCCTTATGCGGGATGCGGGAATACAGGAATGCGGGATTACTGAAAGTCAGGAAGATGCGTTCAGGTGTCGAGGTGAATGCCGCGGGCCTTTGCCAGCGCGCTCCACCGTGTGACTTCGCTGGCGATGTACTGGCGGAACTGGTCGGGGGTCATCGGTTCCGGGTCCAATGCCTCGGCAGCCAGCTTGTCCTTGAGATCGGGACTCTTGAGCACCGTGGTCAGCGCACTGTTGAGCCGTGCCACCACGTCGGGCGGAATTCCGGCCGGTCCCACCACCCCGTACCACTGCATGGCATCGAAACCCTTCATGCCGGCCTCTTCAAGGGTCGGCACATCGGGCAATAGCGGATGCCGCCGGTGCCCCGTCACTGCCAAGGGCTTGACGCGACCGGAACGGATATTGGGCAAGGCCGCAGCCAGGCCCGGGAACATCGCCTGGGTCTGCCCGCCAATCAGGTCCGTGAACGCCGGCGCGATGCCGCGGTATGCGGCGTGGGTCATCCTGACACCCGCCTGCTGGGCAAACAGTTCCATGGTCAGGTGCGTCAATGAACCGGGTCCCGCCGAACCATAGGCCACCGGTTGCTTCTTCGCGTAGTCGATGAACGCGGCAAGATTGGCCACTGGCACATTGGCGTTGATCACCAGCACGTTGGGCGTGCCGCCAATCATGCCGATCGGCGTGAAATCCTTGACCGGGTCGTAAGGCACGCGGCGCGTGGCCGGGTTCGTGCCATGCGTCGCCACGTAGCCCTGCATCAGCGTGTAGCCGTCGGGCGATGCCTTGCTGGTCATCTGGCAGGCAATCACGCCACCGCCACCGGCCTGGTTCTCGACCACGATCGACTGGCCCAGCACCCTGCCCCAGCGTTCGGCAACGGTACGTCCAACCAGGTCCGAACCGCCACCGGCGGATACGGGCACCACATAGCGGATAGGCTTGCTTGGAAAACGATCCTGCGCCTCGGCAAAGCCAGGCACCGCCAGCAACATCGCGCTGGCCTTGATCAGGGTACGGCGTTTAGGGTTCATGTCTCCTCCAGGTGCGCCTCTCGTCGGGATGGCGTCTTGCTCATGGACGAAGCGAATGATCGCCGCTCGGTGCTAGACTGTGAATTGCAAATTTCCTCACCATTGATGCAAGGCTTGCATGAATTTCAATCTGGCTGACCTGCGCGCCTTTGTAGCCGTTGCGGAACTGAGCAGCTTCCGGGCCGCGGCCTCCGAACTGCATCTGTCCCAACCGGCGTTGTCGCGCCGCATCGAGAAACTTGAAGATGCCCTGGGTGTTCGTTTGTTCGACCGCACCACGCGGTCGGTAGAGATGACCGCCGTCGGTCGCGAGTTCTCGCGCAAGGCACGCGAGCTGCTCAATGGACTGGACGAATCGCTGCTCGGCATCCGCGATGTCGCCATGCGCGTGACCGGCGAGGTAACGGTCGCGTGCGTGCCGTCGGCGGTGCGCTATTTTCTGCCGGCGGTCCTGCGCAAGTACCACGAACTCTATCCGCGCATCGTGGTGCGGCTGATCGACGAAGGTGCCAACGAAGTGCTGAACCTGATCGTGCGCAACGAGGCCGACTTCGGACTCAACTACATCGGCACGCAGGAACCCGATGTGGATTTCGAACCGGTGCTCAAGGAACCGTTCGTGGTGGCCTGCCAGCCCGATCATCCGCTGGCGCGCAAGCGCAAGGTCACGTGGTCGGAACTGGGCCAGTACGACTACATGACCGTGGGCAAGGCTAGCGGCAACCGCATGCTGCTGGATCTGGCACTGGGCAATATTCCAACGCGGCCGCAGTGGTATTGCGAGGTGCGCCACGTCACCACGCTGGTCGGACTGGTCGAGGCGGGCATGGGCATTGCCGCGGTGCCGCGCCTGGCCATGCCGCCCGGCAAGCATCCCACATTGACCAGCGTGCCACTGGTGGATCCGGTCGTCGAACGCACGGTTGGCCTGATCCGCAAGCGCGGCCGTTCGCTTTCACCGGCGGCGCAACAACTGTATGACATGCTGTTATCTGCCAATGCAGCAATTTCGCCTGCCCGGAAGCCCAAGGGTCGTAAGACGAGTCCACGCTCGACGCAAACGCCGCCGTAAGCCATTCGAAAGCTTGTGAAATATCTGGATACCTTGTGGCCCTTGGCTGGCGGCTCACCGGCTGCCTACAGTGATCGCATCGAGACTCGCCAGGATCGTTGCCATGTCCAGACTCCTTGCTCTGCTATTGCTGACGCTGGCGGCCTCGGGCGCCGCACAGGCCGTTACCAAGTGCGAAAATGACCGCGATACGCTCTACACGTCGGCCGCCTGTCCCGCTGGCTACCGCAATGTCACGAGTTCGATGCGCGGCAGCGTCACCACGGTAGCCAAGCCAGCGGCCAAGGCACGCAAGGACGAGCAGGCTTACCTGCAGAACCGCGAGCAGATCGCACGCCAGTTGCAGGTCTGGGACGCACGCGACGATGAACAGGAATGGCGGGCCCAGAACGCGTTCTGGAATCATTGCCGCGCGCTCGAATTCCAGGCGCGGGCCTCGGAACGCGCCATGCAGCAAACCGAGTACTGGAGCCGCGCCGACCGCTACCGCGACGCCGCAAACGCGTTGCGTTCAGAGCAGTACTATCTGGGTTGCTATTTCTGACAGGCGCGGCGCTGTTGTTGTGTGACCGGTGAATTCACGCCACCTGTATCGACATCGCACAACCTGCCG
>VFQP010007325.1_pt1 | contig 17389 bp, 16 predicted proteins | sample 3512351 | NCBI WGS metagenome assembly VFQP01 (sample SAMN10412372, study PRJNA504923) | tailings metagenome | isolation source: Relicate 1 Philex TSF1 revegetated site | place: Philippines: Tuba, Benguet | collected 2017-08-29
AACCAGGTCGTGGACGCCAGGGTGTTCAACACTGCCCTGCCCGGCCTCAACCTGGCGGCCAAGCTCACGCCCGCGCCCGCACTCTTCCTCCTGACGGCCGAGTCAGGGGGCTGCTACGGCAGCTAGGCCAGCTCTACCACCGGCAGGCGCAGCGCCGTTTTGTTTGGATGCGTTGCCGTTTGTGCCGGCGTGACGTGGGCGACCCCTCACCGGAATGTCAGGGTGCGCATCACGCAGCACAGCTTGTACCCCTTTTGCCTGCACTCTCGCACTGTGTTGAGGTGGAACGGTCTTGCTCTCCTGTGCGCATGCCTCTTCTCCTGCAACGCGTTTGGCGGACAGCCTCTGGCCAGGCGATGCAGCGTTGCTGACCGCATGAGTGCCGCCTCTCCTCAGCGCCGCCGCTGGACCTGCTCATTGCGGCACCGGACCACAGCCGTTGCAGGCACCGCGGCACAACAGCACTCAGCAAGCGCAACTGCGGCTCAAATGTACATGTGGAGGTAGCCGTGCGCCGCCGCGCCCGTGCGCTTGGTGTCGGCGCCCGACCCGTACTTGTCGTTGAACTCGAGGTACTGCTGCGTCAGCTCCAGCTCGGACGGCATCATGAGCTTGAGCGCCGCCTCAAAGTCGCCCACGTCCACGGGCCGCACCTGCTCCGCCGGCAGCGTCAGCAGCTGCTCCAGAGTCATGCCGCTGGCAGGCGCCGCCGCCTTGCCGCCGCCGCCCGCGGAGGAGAGCCGCTTGCGACCGCCGCCCTTGGGCGCTGCTTCCTGCGGCTCTGCCGGTGGCGTGCCAGAGGACTGCGCCTGGTCGCTCGCTGCCGTGGTCTCTGCTGCTGCTGCTGTCGCTGATGACGGTGGCTCTGCGGACGCCGCTTCCGGCGGCTCCGCCGCTGCCGCCGCCGCTTTTGACGCGGCGTCCCGCCCGCTGCCCTCGCCCTGCGGCGCGGCCCGCTCGCCGCCCTCCGCCGCCCCCTCCGCGCTCGCCACCGCCCCCTCCGCCGCCCGCCCTGCGCCCGCCTCCGCCGCCGCTCGCCCCTCCTCGCCCGCCCGCCCGCCCACCGCCTCCTGCCTGCTGCCCGCGGCAACGCCCTCCGCGCTGCCAGCGCCGGGCGCCGCTGCCGCCGCAGCAGCTGGCTGCGTGGCACTGGCGCTGGCGCTGGTGGCGGCGTCGCCCTTCTTGCCTTCCTCAGCCGCCTCCTTGGCCTGCTGCGCTGCCTCCCTCATGATGGCGTCCACGTCGCACCAGGCCAGCGCCTCCTGCGCGCCCTGCTGCTGCTTGCGCCACCCCGCCAGCTCCTTGCGCAGCCGCTTGGCGTTGCGACCCGCCCGCAGGTGCCGCGCCAGCATCCCCACCACCCGCTCCCTCGGGCCCGGCGCCGGCGCGCCCTTGCCACCCGCCGGCAGCGGCGCCGCCGCCTCGCCTGCTCCGCCGCCCTGCTGCTGTGGTTGCGGCAACACTTGCCCGCCTGCCTCGCGCTCCTGCTGCCGCAGCTGCTCCTCGCGCTCGGCCTCCTGCTCGGCCTCGGTGCTCAGCAGCCGCTTGCCCCACAGCTCGCGCAGGGGGCGCATGCTCGCCTCCCTGCGCACAAACACACGACAACCGTGCGAACCGCGACCTCGCACTGCTCAGCTTCGTGCCACAAAGCGCAGCGGCGCAGCGCGGGAGACGGCCGGTTGCTTCGGTTGCAACCCAGCCGAGCGAGAGAGCGGCTCACCTGGATAGCGCGACGAGGTCGCGTCCGCTGTGCTTGCTGCACTTGTCGGCCAGCTGCAGCCACTGCGCCTTGGTGACGCTGCACGGCGTGCCGCGCATCTGCTGCTCCAGCAGCAGCGCGCGCGAGGCGCGGTCGGGCAGCGGCACGTAGATGCGCCGCGCAAACCGGCTGAGCGCCGCCTCGTCCACGTCCCACGGGTGGTTGGTCGCCGCCATCACCACCACGTGCGCGTCGCCCTTCTCCGTCTGTTCGCACACACGCGCACACGCGCAGACCGCCAAAAGGTCACACGACAAGACGGCACGCGACGTCGCAAGCGAACGCGCACGCGTCCAGCTGCGGCCAAGGCATGTCCAGGGAAGGGACGTGAAGTCGCGGCGTCCAAGGTGAGCCTGTCTGGCGCCGCGCGCACCTGGATGCCGTCGAGGAAGGCCAGCAGCTCGTTGGTGACGCGCCGGTCGGGCGTGGTGCTGCTGCCGTCGCCGCCGCCCGGCGCACCAGGGCTGGTGCCGCGCTTGCCCAGCAGAGAGTCCACCTCGTCTGCGCACAAGGTGGACGGGCACGCGCTTGCGCCTTGGCGCCTTGGAGCTGCTTCAGAGCGTCACGTGGGCTCCGGCCCGGCCCGCGGCGGCAGCGCGCCAGGCCGCCGCGCGTGGCGCCCGTCAGGCGCCGCTCGGGTCGCCTCAGGGAGAAGGCGCTCGCAGAACCCTAACCCTAACCCTAACCCTCACCGATGAAGATGATGGAGGGCGCCTGCTGCCTGGCCTTCTCAAACAGGGCGCGGATGTTGGCCTCGCTCTGCCCGTACCTACGCACAAGCACACAGTGCCGTCCCCACACACCAAACGCCCGGCGTGTCGCTGCATCGCCAGGCACAGCGTCCACTGCTGCGGCTGCAGGGCGGCGCAGCGCGGAGACCGTGGGCAGTGCAGGAGAGAAAGAGCAAGAGGCTGCGCGTGCGCGCACCACATGCTGAGCACGCTGGAGCTCGTGATGGCAAAGAAGGAGGCGCGGCTCTCATGCGCCACGGCGCGCGCTAGCATGGTCTTGCCCGAGCCCGGCGGGCCAAACAGCAGCACGCCGCGCGGGGGCTGCCGGATGCCCTGCGCGCGCCCGCCCGCGCAGCAGCCACGCGAGCAGCACACGCACATATTGCGCACGGTCGCAACCGCGGACGAGGCAGGACGACGTGTGAACCAGGGCTCAGGTGGAGTGCACCTCCCCAGCAGCGCCGCACCGCACCGTGAAGAGGTCGGGCCGGAGGCTGGGCAGCACCGTCACCTCCTGCAACAGCTGCTTGACCGAGTCCAGCCCGCTGATGCCGGCGAAACCCTGCCGCACCACGCCGTCCAGGCCGGTGCCGCCGCCCGCCACGCCCAGCCCCTGCGCGCCGCCCACCGCCCCGTTGAGCTCCTCTGCCAGGGACAGCTCCTTGGTGGTGCCGCCACCGCCGCCGTTGGGCGCCTTGCCGCCCTGTGGCATGCGCGCCGCCGCCGCGCCCGCGCCGCGCGCCTGGCTGCTGCTGTGCACCACGCCGGGGGGCAGCCCGGGCGCGCTGGGGCCCGGCGGCTGCGCGGCTCTGGGCGCGCCGCCGCCTGCTGGCCCGCCCGCCCCGCCGCCGCCGCCGCCTCCACCACCCGGCGCCAGGCCGGGCAGGGATCCCGCGAGGGTGCCCAGCTCCCGCCGCAGGCTTTTGATGAAGCGGATCTCTTCCCACAGCTTGCCCACGGTCAGGAGCGAGATGGCGATGCCAAGCACGCCCTGTGTGCAGTCGTGGCGAGCGTGCCACAAGCGGCGTGGTGAGTGTGGTGGCACGGTGCGGGGGCGTCGGGGCCGGGGCGGTGAGGGCGTGCACCTACCTGGACCACGCCGCCGGCGGTGGCCACGTTGTACTGCAGCTGGCCGGAGCGCGAGTGCGGCCCTCCCGTGCCCGGCGAGCGCTCCAAGCCGCCCGAGCTGCTGCGCCGCACCCAGACCTGCCACCCGTTCTCTTCGTCCAGGTCGGCGCCCCGGATGTCCACTGTGATGCGCTGCCCCTCCATGCCCACCATCTCGTACGTGTGCTGCTGCTGGTGCGAAGCTGGAGCTGCTGGAGGGAGGCCTGCTGCGTGCTGGTGGCCCTGCGAGCCATGCGAGGAGGTGGCGTGTTGCGCCTGCGCGTGGTGGTGGCCGCCCATATGCGCCGCAGCGCTGGCCGACGCCGCAGCCGCGAGAGAGGGAGGCACGGCCGGCCCTGAGACGTGCTGCTGGTGCTGCACGGCCAAGGCTGAGGAGGCCCCGCTCGGCGCTGCAGCCCCGGGCTCCACCCCAAACGAACTGGGGCGCGAGGACGCCGAACCTGCGCGCGTACACGCACACGCGCAGCAGCAGCAGCAGCATCAGCGCACCGCAGTGCTCGTGCGCGCAAGCAAAGAGGCTGTGGAGCCCAGGAGAAGCTGTGGGGAGAGTCCGCAGAGGCCTCCCCGAGCGGTCGCGCACCCATGGCGCCTGTAGAGATGAAATGCAAGGCCGTCCTGCGTTGCCTTGCCGCGCTCTCCCGTGTTTTTTCTCGCCCAAGGGTTTGGATGTTCACATGCGGAACAGCACGCTCCAGCAACACTCGAGCAGCAGCACCGGTCCTTCGCTTGAGTCGTCGCTGGCCTGCAGCAAGGCGCCGGCTGTACGCCGCCTGAGCGAGCCGCGCGAACCCTCTTCTTCCTCTTCGGCGGAGAGGAGCACGCACCAGCCAGCACCGTGCAGCGAGCATCGCAGCACTAGCGTAGAGCGATGCGTCTGTGCGCCGGCGGTGGCCCTGGGGCCCTCCCGCCTGCGGCGCCCTGCGTGGCCGCTCGCCGCCGGTGAGCAGAGCTCGCTTCGTCTGCAGCAGCACACGACGACAGCGGCGTAGACACTGCTTGCAGTCACGTCCGCGCGCTCTGTGGCGCTGCGCGCGTGCCCCTTCCCGTTCGTGGCCGCCGTGCTCTCCCGGCTCTTTTGCCGTGCCCCCTCTCGACGTGGTGGTGCTGCCCTTCGTGTCTCGCGCGCAGGCGACCCTGCGGCGCCGACGCAGGGCGAGCGGCAGCAGCAGCGCGCGACGTCGGCCTCCTCTGCCCTTCCACGGTGCGTGCCTGGGCCTGGGTCGCTGCTGCGCCGCCCTGCGCGAGCCATCGCCGCCACACAATGCGACCACACACGCCCGGCGCCACACGACCGTGCAGCGCCGCTGCGTGCCTCCCCTGCTGCGTGCAGCTCCAGCAGCACAACGAGCGCGACGCCACGGCGACGGCCTCCACCTCGCTGGTGGCCGCAGCGCACGGGCGGCCTCGCGCACACGTGGTGGCCTACGCAGAGAGCAGCAGCGGCAGCAGCAGCTCATGGCAGCGGCAAGCAGCGCCTGCCGCGCCACGCGACGTCCGGGCGCACGTGGCCGCGCCCGTGCCCAGCACCCACGAGCCGCGCCTGCTGCAGACGGCGCCGCTCTTGCAGCTCGACGCCGTCGCTCTCGCAGACAGCAGCATCAACGGCAGCAAGGCCAACGGCCACCACCGCCGCGCGGCAGGCGCGCCCTCCTCGCCCTCCTCCCTGGCCCCGTCCCCCGTCGCGCTCGCCTCCCTCCCGCCCAGCAGCAGCAGACGCGGCGCCGCCGACGCCGGCGCCCCGCACCTCCACGCCTCCGGCCCCACGCCTCCCACCGCCAGGGAGCACGAGGCGCTCGCCGACGCAACCGCCCAGCCCCAGCAGCTGCACCACCACGACGCGCAGCCGGCGCAGCAGGAGCCGCAGCCCGCGGCAGCCGCCGCCGGCGACCGCGAGCTCTACGACGAGATCCGCGCCTGCGAGACGTGGCAGGACGTGCTAGAGGTGGTTGCCGACGAGGCGCCGCGCATGAGCCTGTACACGGCAACGCAAGCGGCCTCGCGGCTGCTGGCCACCGTGCGCGCGTCGCCGGCGGGCCCGGCGCGCACGGCGGCGCAGCTGCAGGCGCAGCCGGCGTTTGGCACGCTGGTGGCGGTGCTGGCGGCGGGCGTGCCGCAGATGAGCCGTGCGCAGCTGTGCAACTCGCTGCACGCGCTGGCGCAGCTGCGCGCGCCGCTGGGCGACGCGCTGCTGGCGGCCTACGCGCAGCGCGCGCAGCAGCTGGTGGCCGAGCGCGCAGCAAGCTTGCGCCGCGCTGCCGATGCCATGCAGCAGCAACTGCCCGGCCTGTGCGCGTTGCTGGTGAAGGAGGCGCGCAAGACCTGGGGCGATTCGGTTTCCGAGGTGCGCGAAGCGATCGATTTCCTGCGCTACTACGCCAGCGAGGCCGAGCGGGTGATGGCGCCCACCGCCTTGCCCGGGCCCACGGGCGAGAGCAACACGCTGCGTCTCGAAGGCCGCGGCGCGTGGGTGTGCATCAGCCCCTGGAACTTCCCGCTGGCCATCTTCATCGGCCAGGTGGCTGCGGCGCTGGCGACCGGCAACACCGTGCTCGCCAAGCCGGCCGAGCAGACGCCGGCCATCGCGCTGGCGGCCGTGAAGCTGCTGCACGCGGCGGGCGTGCCGACGTCGGCGCTGGAGTTGCTGCATGGTCCCGGCGAGACCGTGGGTGCGGCGCTGGTGGCGCAGCCCGGCATTGCCGGCGTGGTGTTCACCGGCTCCACCCAGGTGGCGCGCATCATCCACCGCGCGCTGGCGGCCAAGGACGGCCCCATCGTGCCGCTGATCGCCGAAACCGGTGGCATCAACGCCATGCTGGTGGATAGCACCGCGCTGCCCGAGCAGGTGGCCGATGCGGTGGTGCAGAGCGCGTTCCGCAGCGCCGGCCAGCGCTGCTCGGCACTGCGCCTGCTGTGCGTGCACGAGGCGATCGCCGATGGCGTGATCGCCATGATCCAGGGCGCCGCCAAGGAACTGGTGGTGGGCAACCCGGCCGACCTCGCCACCGACCTCGGCCCGGTGATCGACGCCGAAGCCTTCGACGGCATCGGCGCCCATCTGGAGCGCCTGCACGCACAAGGCCGTGCGCTGCTCCCACCGTCCCTGCTGTCGCACGCGCTGCCCCACCTCATCGCGCCGCAGATGTTCGAGGTGCCTGCCATCGCCGACGTGAAGCAGGAGATCTTCGGCCCGGTGCTGCAGGTGGTGCGCTGGGGTGGCGACCCGATGGCGGTGATCGGCCAGATCAATGCGCTGGGGTATGGACTCACACTGGGCATCCAGACGCGCATCGACAGCCGTGCCCAGGCGCTTGCCGCCGCGGCGCGGGTGGGCAACGTCTACGTGAACCGCAACATGATCGGTGCGGTGGTGGGCGTGCAGCCCTTTGGAGGCGAGGGGCTGAGCGGCACCGGCCCCAAGGCCGGCGGCCCGAACTACCTCATGCGCTTTTGCGCCGAACAGACGCTGACCATCAACACCACCGCCGCCGGTGGCAACGTGAGCCTGTTCACCAGCTGAGTCGGCCGCGCGCCTGGCCCTGCACCCCCGTTAACATGGCCGCCATCGAAGCGGTCGCGGCGGGCGCCGCCTGGCTTCTGATCCATCATCGGGGGCGGGCACTTTGGCACAACTACTTCGGTGGGCGGAGGACGGCGAGCGGCCCGAGCTGCGGGCACTGACCAGCCTGCGCTTCTTTGCCGCGCTGGCGGTGGTGATCCTGCACTACCGCGATCTGCTGGGTCCGATGCCCGACTGGCTGCGGCAGCTCGTCATCGGCGGGCAGTTCGGTGTCACGTTCTTCTTCGTCCTCAGCGGCTTCATCCTCACCTACCGTTACCGCGATTGGTTCGCCGGGGGTGTCTCGGAAACGCGGGTGTGGTGGTTCCTGCGCTTCCGGCTGGCGCGCCTGTATCCCGTTTACCTGCTGGGCCTGTTGCTCGATACCCCGTGGCACCTGCTGGAGCGGGCCTCGGCGGGCCAGCTCGGCGAAGTGGCCCACACGTACTGGGCCTCTTGGTTGCTCAATGCGGTGGGCCTGCAGGCCTGGGTGCCCTCCGTGCCGTTTGCGATGTTCTGGAACACCCCGGCCTGGAGCGTGGCCGCCGAGTTCTTCTTCTACGCCACGTTTCCCTGGCTCTGCGCTGCGCTGTTCAAATCCGGCCGGCGCGTGGCCTGGTACCTCTGGGCGTTGCCGGTGGCGGTGCTGATGGGCACGCTGCTCTACGCGCTGGTCCTGTACGCGATGAACGACCTCTGGCGGGTGGAGGCCGGCACGCAGTACCTGGTGCTGACCTACAACCCGCTCCTGCGGTACAGCGAGTTCCTTTCGGGCTGCCTGGCCGGGCATGCCTTCCTGCTGATGCGGTCCGGCGCCGTTGGCCAGCGCCTGCCGGGGCTGCAGACGGCATCGGGGCGCAATGGCTTGCTGGGCCTGTGTCTGGTGTTGATCGTGGCCCGTGTGATGCACACCGACTACAGCGGCCCGAGTGCCGGGTGGTGGCTGTTCGACGTGTCCACCAAGCACACCTCCTTCATCCCGCCGTTCGTGGGCCTGATCCTCGCGGTGGCGTCCGGACCGACCTGGCTGAGCCCGCTGCTGGAACATCCCAGGCTCGTCCTGCTGGGCGAAGCCAGCTACTCGCTGTATATCATCCACTGGTCGGTGGTGACGGTGTTGAACATGAAGCTTCTCGGAGACCTGGGTACCCCTCTCGTTCATGCCATCGGCCTGTTGGCGACGGTGGGAGCCTCGGTGCTTTGTTACCGTTTCGTGGAAGTGCCGTGGCGGCGCCGGTTGCGCGGGCATCCACCCTTTGTCCATTCCACATGAATTCGACCATTCCCTCCGCGCCCCGGCCCCTGGAGCCCGCGACCGTCTTCCGCCCCCTCGACGCCAGCTGGCGTCAGTGGATCGCCGAAAACCGGCTGCGCGATTGCACGCCCGAATCGATGCTCGACACCATGGTGAACGCCGGCCTGGATCCGGTCGAGTGCGAGCCGGCCATCCGCGCCATGGAAAGCGACCCGGCTTTCCTGGCCGCGCGCAAGTTTCAGCAACTGCAGGCCAAGCTTGAATCGGTGATGGCCAACCAGCAGCGCGTGCACGAGCTCAATCCGCTGTACGGCCACGTGGAGAAGCGCAGCCGCGTGCCACTGGGCGAGTTCCTCGACAAGTACGTGATGGGCAGCCGCCCCGTGGTGCTGACCGACGTGGCGCGCGACTGGCCGGCCCTGACCCGCTGGTCGCCGCAGGACCTGCGCCAACGCTTTGGCCACCTCGATGTGGAGGTGCAATCCGAGCGCAGCGCCGATCCGAACTACGAGGTCAACAAGGTCGATCACCGGCGCAAGACGCGGCTGGCCGATTTCGTGGACCGTGTGCTCGCCGGTGGAGAGACCAACGACTACTACCTCACCGCCAACAACGAAATGCTCAGCCAACCCGGCTTTGCACCGTTGCTGCAGGACATCGGCACCCTGCCCGAGTTCTGCGACCGATCGCAGCTCGCACGGCGTGCGTCGTTCTGGTTCGGGCCGGCCGGCACCGTCACCCCGTTGCACCACGACACCATCATGCTGTGCCACACGCAGATCGTGGGCCGCAAGCGCTGGCGCTTCGTCTCACCACTGCAGACGCCGCTGCTCTACAACCATTTCGACGTCTACAGCCCGGTGGACCTGGACCAGCCCGACCTGGCGCGCTACCCGCTCTTCGCGCAGGCCACCGTGCTCGACGTCGTGGTGGAGCCGGGCGAGACCGTGTTCCTGCCGCTGGGCTGGTGGCACCAGGTGCGTTCGCTCGACGTGAGCCTGTCGTTCTCGTTCTCCAACATGGCGGTGCCGAACCACTACACCTTCGCCAACCCCCGCATCACCAACTGGTAGCCCGCCATGAACCCAGCCAGCCCGGATTCCGACGCCCAGCGCATCCAGCAGTGGCTGGACGAGCACCGCATCACCGAGGTGGAGTGCATCATCCCCGACATGGCGGGACAGGCGCGCGGCAAGATCGTGCCGCGCCACAAGTACGACCCTTCGGTGGGTCTGCGGCTGCCCGAGGCGGTGTTCGCCATGACGGTGACCGGCGAATACCCGCAGAAGGACTACACCTCGGTGGCCGATCCGGACATGCTGCTCAAGCCCGACCCGAACACGCTGCGGCCGGTGCCCTGGGCCAAGGAGCCCACCGCGCAGATCATCCACGACTGCTTTGCGTTCGACGGCGCGCCGTTCGCGCTGTCGCCGCGCAACGTGCTGCGCCGTTTCAGTGCGTCTGTTCCGAGCCTTGTTCGGTGAGTTCGCGCAGATACTTGCGTGACAGGGCGAGAAAGCGTGGCGTCGGGCCGATGTCTTCGTACAGCGGGTCGCCCTGTTCATCCAGCGCCACCACCTTGCTGCCGCGCACGTAGGGCAGGCTGGCTTCCAGCTCCTCCAGTGCCGCCCCGATCAGTTCGCCGAGCAGTTCTTCGCTGTGATGCTTGGGGTACATCTCGGCCAGCGCGGCCAGGCGCGCCGCTGCCTCTACATCCAGATGGATGTGGTAGCGGGTCGTGGTCAGGCGGCCTTTGGCGTTCTGCTCCCAATGTTTGGCCAGTTCTCGAATTCTCATGTCTCAGCTCCTCAAGGGCAGCGCGGACGGGACAGCCCGGCGCATGCCGGGAATGCCTGTAAGTAAGCCTAGACCCAGCGCATGGACACCGCCGCGGTGTGCGTCGCACCCTTGTAAGAAGTTGGCGCGCTGGGCACTCTGTTGACATTGATCAGGACAAGGAGTGCGACATGGCGGAAATCGATGCGCGCCTGCGAGAGGAAGTCCACCTGCTCGGTGAGCTGCTCGGGCAGACCATACGAACCCAGCTCGGCGACGACTTTCTCGACAAGATCGAACGCATTCGCAAGGGCGCCAAGGCCGGCCGCCGCGGCTCGGCGGCCGGAGCCGAACAGCTGACCAGCACCCTCGGCGACCTCGGCGACGACGAGTTGTTGCCCGTTGCGCGGGCCTTCAACCAGTTTCTCAATCTGGCCAATATCGCCGAGCAGCAGCACCGTGTGCGCCGTCGCCGCCCGGACGAGCCCGAGCCCTTCGAGCTGCGGGTGCTCGACGAGCTGCTCGAACGCCTGCTCGCCGCCGGTCAGAAGCCCGACGAGTTGGCCCGTCAGCTCGGGCGTCTGGACATCGAACTGGTGCTGACCGCTCACCCCACCGAAGTGGCGCGGCGTACCCTGATCCAGAAATACGATGCCATCGCCGCGCAGCTGACGGCGCTGGACCACAGCGACCTGCTGCCGGCCGAGCGTGAGCGCATCGCCCTGCGCCTGCAGCGGCTGATCGCCGAGGCCTGGCATACCGAAGAGATTCGACGCAGCCGGCCCAGCCCGGTGGACGAAGCCAAATGGGGCTTCGCCGTGATCGAGCACTCGCTGTGGCAGGCCGTGCCGCAGTTCCTGCGCCGCGCCGACCGCAGCCTGCAGGCCGCCACCGGTTTGCGTTTGCCGCTGGAGGCCGCGCCGATTCGCTTTGCCTCCTGGATGGGTGGCGACCGCGACGGCAATCCCAATGTCACCGCTCGCGTCACCCGCGAGGTGCTGCTGCTGGCGCGCTGGATGGCCGCCGACCTGTATCTGCGCGATGTCGATCAACTGGCCGCCGAGCTGTCCATGCAGCAGGCCAGTGCCGAGCTGCGCGCCCAGGTCGGTGACAGCGCCGAGCCTTATCGGGCGTTGCTCAAGCAGTTGCGCGAGCGCCTGCGCGAGACGCGCAGCTGGGCGCAGCAGGCGCTGACGGCGGAGATCGCGCCCGGCGCTGCGGTGCTGCAGGACAATCATGATCTGCTGGCGCCGCTGCAGCTCTGCTATCAGTCGCTGCACGCCTGCGGCATGGGCGTGATCGCCGATGGGCCGCTGCTCGACTGCCTGCGCCGGGCAGCGACCTTCGGCCTGTTCCTGGTGCGTCTCGATGTGCGTCAGGATTCCACCCGGCACGCCGCCGCGTTGTCGGAGATCACCGATTACCTGGGCCTCGGGCGTTACGCCGAGTGGGACGAGGAGCAGCGCCTGGCCTTCCTGCAGCGCGAACTGGACAGCCGTCGGCCGCTGCTGCCGAGCGATTACCGGCCCTCGGCCGATACCGCCGAAGTGCTCGCCACCTGTCGCGAGGTGGCCGCTGCGCCTGCGGCGGCGCTGGGCTCGTACGTGATCTCCATGGCCGGTGCGGCTTCCGATGTGCTGGCGGTGCAACTGCTGCTCAAGGAAGCCGGGTTGCGCCGGCCGATGCGCGTGGTGCCACTGTTCGAAACCCTGGCCGATCTGGACAACGCCGGCCCGGTGATCGATCGCCTGCTGGGGTTGCCCGGTTATCGGGTGCGGTTGCACGGGCCGCAGGAAGTGATGATCGGCTATTCCGATTCGGCCAAGGATGCCGGTACCACCGCGGCCGCCTGGGCGCAGTACCGCGCCCAGGAGGAGCTGGTGCGCCTGTGTGGCGAGCATCAGGTGGAGCTGCTGCTGTTCCATGGCCGCGGTGGCACCGTGGGCCGGGGCGGTGGCCCGGCTCATGCCGCGATCCTGTCGCAACCGCCGGGTTCGGTGGCGGGGCGTTTCCGCACCACCGAGCAGGGCGAGATGATCCGCTTCAAGTTCGGCCTGCCGGACATCGCCGAGCAGAACCTCAATCTGTATCTCGCTGCGGTGCTGGAGGCTACCTTGCTGCCGCCACCTGCGCCCGAGCCGAGCTGGCGGGCGATGATGGATCGGCTTGCCGACGTCGGGGTCAAGGCCTACCGCGGCGTGGTGCGCGAGCATCCGCAGTTCGTCGCCTACTTCCGCCAGGCGACCCCGGAGCAGGAGCTGGGCAGGCTGCCACTCGGCAGTCGTCCGGCCAAGCGCCGCGAAGGCGGTGTCGAGAGCCTGCGGGCGATTCCGTGGATCTTCGCCTGGACCCAGACCCGCCTGATGCTGCCGGCCTGGCTCGGTTGGGAACAGGCGCTGGGCCAGGCACTGGCCGGTGGCGAAGGCGAGCTGCTGAAGAACATGCGCGAGCAGTGGCCATTCTTCCGCACGCGCATCGACATGCTGGAGATGGTGCTGGCCAAGGCCGACGCCAGCATCGCAGCACTGTATGACCAGCGTCTGGTGGAACCGGCGCTGCAGCCACTGGGTGCGCAGTTACGCGACCTATTGTCGCAGGCCTGTGCCGCGGTGCTGGAACTGACCGGTCAGTCGCGCCTGCTCGCGCACAGCCCGGAGACGCTGGAATCGATCAGCGTGCGCAACACCTATCTCGATCCGCTGCATCTGCTGCAGGCCGAGCTGCTGGCACGGTGCCGGCTACGCCAACAGGCGCCGGAGAGCCCTCTGGAGCAGGCGCTGCTGGTCAGCGTGGCGGGCATTGCGGCCGGTCTGCGCAACACCGGTTGAGGGGCGCAGAGGCCGGCAAGGCGTGTGCCAGGCCGGCCTCGCCGAGCCTGTTCACCGGGTCGAGCGAAGGGGTTTTATCCGACTTTTGGCGGCTTGTGCGCCTGGGGTGCGCTGTGTATCTTGAGCAGCCTTTTGGCCGCTGCGGCTGCCGCACCATTTAAGAGATTGGCCCCACGAGGCGAGTCCGACCGATTACTAGATAACTCTTGAGGAGCACATCGATGCGCGTGATTCTGCTGGGGGCGCCCGGTGCCGGCAAAGGTACCCAGGCTCGCTACATCACCGAGAAATTCGGTATTCCGCAAATCTCCACCGGCGACATGCTGCGTGCTGCGGTCAAGGCGGGCACCGAACTGGGCCTGAAGGCCAAGAGCGTGATGGATGCCGGTGGCCTGGTTTCCGATGACCTGATCATCAACCTGGTCAAGGAGCGCATCGCCCAGCCCGACTGCGCCAATGGCTTCCTGTTCGATGGCTTCCCGCGCACCATTCCGCAGGCCGAAGCCCTGCGTGACGCTGGCGTGACCCTGGATCACGTGGTGGAAATCGCCGTCGACGACGAGGAAATCGTCAAGCGTCTGTCCGGCCGTCGTGTGCACCCGGCTTCCGGTCGCGTCTACCACACCGAATACAACCCGCCGAAGGTCGCCGGCAAGGACGACGTCAGCGGTGAGGAACTGGTTCAGCGTGAAGACGACAAGGAAGAGACCGTGCGTCATCGCCTGTCCGTCTATCACTCGCAGACCAAGCCGCTGGTGGACTTCTACCAGAAGCTGTCCGCCGAGACCGGCACGCCGAAGTACAGCCACATTCCGGGCGTCGGCAGCGTCGAAGACATCACCGCCAAGACCCTGGCCGCGCTGGACTGAGTCCACCGCCAGCTGTCTCCGACAAAGGCCCCGCAAGGGGCCTTTGTCGTATATGGAACATGGATACGTTCTGGTCGCTCTCAAGCATGGCCGCGCAAGGCGGGCCGACTAGTATCGACGATGCAAGCCTCCGGCCTGCGTCGGGGCGCGTCGACAACCTATAAGGAAGAGGGCATTCAATGATCGAGAAACGCATCTGGCTGGGCCTTGCGGCAGCGCTGCTGGCCACTCCGCCGGCATTCGCCGAGACCGCCGCACCGGGCAAGGCCGACTGTTCCGTTGCCGAGTTCGCCATGGGCCTGCGCTTTCAGCAGCAATCGGCGGAAATCCAGGCGCTGCAGCTGCAGGCCTACAACATCGCCACGGAGAAACTCGACAAGGCCGTGGCCGCAGCGAAGGATCCGTCGAAGCTGGCCATCGTCACCGACCTCGACGAAACCGTGATCGACAACAGTGCCCTGCTGGCGCGTGATCTGGCCAACTGTCACCAGTACGACGCCTGGGACACCTGGCTGCCCTGGGAGCGCGACGGCATGCCCAGGCTGATTCCCGGGGCGAAGCAGTTTCTCGACCGCGCCGACAAGCTGGGCGTGACCATCCGCTACATCTCCGACCGCGCCGACGAGCAGAAGAAATACACCCTGGCCACCCTGAGCAAGCTGGGCCTGCCGCAGGTCTCGGAGCAGAGCGTGCTGCTGCTCGGCCCGCCCAAGGTCGAGCGCCGCGCCATCGTCAGCGCCGATCATCAGATCATCATGCTGCTGGGCGACACGCTGCATGACTTCGATGCGCGCTTTCGCAAGACGCCGCTCGACGCGCAGCGCAACACCGTTGCCGAAGAGGCTGGCAAGTGGGGCGTGGAGTGGATCGTGTTCCCCAACGCCAGTTACGGCACCTGGTCCAAGGCGCCGCTGCAAGGCTGGGAGGCCGAGCCGGTCGTCGAGCCCTGGTAGGGCGTTGCGGCTGCCACCGGTCGTGCGCCGGTGGCGTCTGGCCGTCAGGGTGCTGGAAAAAAACTCCTCGAGCCGGTCTAATGCCGGCTCTTTTTTCTGCAGCTGTCCGAATGCAATGACCACTCTCCTGGCCCTGGATACCGCCACCGAAGCCTGCTCCGTCGCGCTGCTGCATGACGGTCGCGTGCTCAGCCACTACGAGGTTGCCCCGCGCCTGCATGCGCAACGCCTGTTGCCGATGATTCAGCAACTGCTGGGCGACGCCGGCATCGCCGCCTCGGCGCTGGATGCCATCGCCTTTGGCCGTGGCCCAGGCGCCTTCACGGGCGTACGTATCGCCATCGGCGTGGTTCAGGGCCTGGCCTTTGCCCTGGACCGGCCGGTGTTGCCAATATCCAATCTGGCCGTGCTGGCCCAGCGTGCGCTGCGTGAGCAGGGCGCGACCCAGGTGGCGGCAGCCATCGACGCGCGCATGGATGAGGTGTACTGGGGCTGCTACCGCGCCGATGCCGGCGAGATGCGTCTGCTCGGCGAGGAGGCGGTGCTGCCGCCGGAGCAGGCCGAGGCGCCGCGTGGCAGCAGCGGCGACTGGTTCGGCGCCGGTACCGGTTGGGGCACCTATGCCGCGCGTATCGCGCTCAAGCCCACTCATATGGATGGCAGCCTGCTGCCGCACGCCGAAGACCTGCTCGCTCTGGCCCGTTTTGCCTGGGCGCGTGGCGAGGCGTTGCCGGCCGATCAGGCCCAGCCGGTGTACCTGCGCGATCAGGTCGCGACACCCAAGGCGCCGTCGGCATGACAATTGGTCGGATGTTTGGCGTCAAGAACCCCTTGGCATTTGCCAAGTCCGGTGGCCGCCGCTACATTGCCAGCACTGTCCTTCGTTCAGCCGAGCCCACCGAGCAGTCCTAGATGCGGATCGACGCTTACCTACCTTCCTACTCGCCCGATCGCGGCCCCCGTTCGGGCACTGCGGTCACGCCCTATCGCGAGGCGCAGCGGGAGATCGAGGTTCGGCGTGAGCAACCGACCGCACCGGCCAGCAGCCAGGGGCTGGAGCAGGCTCCGCAGATTCGTCGGGTGCAGGCCAGCAGCGCCAACACCGACAGCCTGCCAGCCCGTTCCCAGGATCTGGCGTTTCAGCAGCCGGCCATGAGCAACCGCGCCGCCCAGGCGCTGGCCAGCTACAGCACCACCGCCGCCTATGCCAACGAATCCGACGCGCAGGAAGTGCTCGGTCTCGACCTCTACGCCTAACATCGTCCCACGGCGTGTTCCGCGCGCCTCTGTCTGGTCCGCCACAATCGATCGATGAGCGCTGCGCTTCCCTATCATCTTGGCTGTCCCTCCTGGAGCGAAGCCGCCTGGCGCGCCACGCTCTACCCCGATGACACCCGGCCCGCCGATTTTCTCGGCCGCTACGTTCAGGTGTTCAACGCCGTCGAGGGCAACACCACCTTCTACGCTCGCCCCAGCGAGCAGACCGTTGCGCGTTGGGCCCAGCAGATGCCGGCGGATTTCCGTTTCTGCGCCAAGCTGCCGCGCGATGTCAGCCACAGTGACGACCTGTGCCAGCAGCTGGAGGAGGTCGAGCGTTTTCGCCAGTTGCTTGCGCCCCTGGGCGCCAGGGTTGCGCCGTACTGGCTGCAACTGCCGGCCAGCTTCGGCCCGACGCGCCTGGCCGAGCTGGCGGCGTTCATCGAGCACTGGGGCGATTGGCCGCTGGCCATCGAGGTGCGGCACCCGGAGTTCTTCGCCAAGGGCGACGCCGAGCGCGTGCTCAATCGCCTGTTGCATGAGCGCGGTGTCGAGCGCATCTGCCTGGATTCCCGTGCCCTGTTCAGCTGTGTTTCACAGGAAGCGGCCGTGCTCCACGCGCAGGCCAAGAAGCCGCGCCTGCCGACTCGGCCCACCACGTTCAGCCAGAGCCCGCAGCTGCGCTTCATCGGTCATCCCGAGTTGCTGGCCAACGACCCCTTCATGGCGCCCTGGCTGGACAAGGTCGCCGCCTGGATCGAGCAGGGATTGCGCCCCTACGTCTTCGCCCACACCTCGGACAACCGCCAGGCGCCCGAGTTGGCGCGACGCTTTCACCAGCAACTGAGCCTGCGCCTGCCCGGCTTGCCGGAGTTGCCGACGCTGCACAGAGAGCCGGAACTGGAACAGCTCGGCCTGCTCTGATAGGACATGGACATGCTGATACGGATATTCGGCCGCTTGCTCTTGCTCGCCGTGCTGCTCGGCGCGGCTCTGCTGGTTGCGCTGTGGCGCGGCTGGGTGGATGTGGCGCCACGTTTCAATCCCTGGGCGCCGCTGGACGTGCGCGAGCAGCCGAACCTGCTGACCGGCTTCAAGCTCTGGCGCCTGAGCGAGGATCGCGAGTTGTGCGACCTGGCCCTGGCGACTTCCGAGCTGCGTTTCACCCGTCTTCCCGACAGCATGCCGCATCCCGGCTGCCCGATAGAAAATGCCGTGCGTATCCAGGGCGCCAACGTCGGCCTGAGCAGCAGCTTCATGGCCACCTGTCCGCTGGC
>VFQP010003102.1_pt1 | contig 17371 bp, 17 predicted proteins | sample 3512351 | NCBI WGS metagenome assembly VFQP01 (sample SAMN10412372, study PRJNA504923) | tailings metagenome | isolation source: Relicate 1 Philex TSF1 revegetated site | place: Philippines: Tuba, Benguet | collected 2017-08-29
AGGTTTGAGAGGTTCAATAGGTTTAAGAAGTTCACATCGCTAAAAGAAAAAATATAGAGATTTAACTTCCAAGCGTAGTGCGAGCCTGGAATATGCTCCAATGTCATTAAGCTGGTTGAACTTAAGAAACCTATTGAACCTCTCAAACCTATTAAACCTATTGAACCTCTTAAACCTCTCAAACCTATTGAACCTCTCAAACCTCTCAAACCTATTGAACCTCTCAAACCTCTCAAACCTATTGAACCTCTCAAACCTCTCAAACCTATTGAACCTCTCAAAAAATTAGTCCTAACTGAATTATTAGTACGCTTTTACAACTTCTGGACAAATCTTTGCGGTTAAAACCGCCTGTTGATCCCGGGTGATAACACAGCGGCACCAGGCCCGAAATACCCGCGATCAGATCCCCATTCCAATGAAAATCAAAGTTTTGAATTGCAGAAGTTTATCCTAACTTCAGCGAGTCGCATTTTACTGATCCACATAACTACATTTTATGGAAAAACAGAAGTACAGCAGACGATTTTTCCTTTCTACCTCTGCCATGGTGGCTACGCTTGCGTTCATACCTGCCGGCGTCAAGGCGTTTTACAACAACGTAAAAAAACTCGTCATCCCCCTTAAGGAGAAAATGGCGCTTAAGCTAAGCATCAACAAAGCGAAATACAATCTGACGGTTGACACCCGCACCACGCTGCTTGATCTTGTGCGTGAACAGCTCGATCTTACCGGCACAAAAAAAGGCTGCGATCATGGCCAGTGCGGTGCCTGTACCGTGCATGTGGATGGTCAGCGCGTACTCAGTTGTCTTACCCTGGCAGCGACAGTCCAGGGAAAAGAAGTAACTACCATCGAAGGTTTGGCACAGGGTGGCGAGCTTCATCCGATGCAACAAGCGTTTATCGAATGTGACGGCTTTCAGTGCGGCTATTGCACACCCGGTCAGATCATGTCTGCAGTAGGTTGCGTGAATGAAGGCCACACGCATTCTGTTGAAGAGATCAAAGAATTCATGAGCGGCAACCTCTGCCGCTGCGGTGCTTATAACGGTATTGTTCAATCCATTCAAAAAGTTGCGAAATGAGACCATTTACACTCCAGAAACCAACCACGATCAACCAGGCTGTTTCCGGTAAAAAGGAATCAGCGCAATTTTTAGCAGGCGGCACTAACCTGCTTGACCTGATGAAAAAACATATCGCGGAGCCGGACAGGCTGCTAGATATAAATTCCGTGCTTTCAGACAAGATCGAGTCAAGGCCGACCGGTATCCGCATCGGCGCCAATGTCCGCAACAGCGCAGCTGCCTCGAATGAACTGATCCTGTCAAAGTTCCCGCTTGTATCCCACGCTATTCTGAAAGGAGCTTCGCCGCAGATCAGGAATATGGCATCCATGGCAGGCAACCTGTTGCAACGTACAAGATGTCCCTATTTTTATGACACATCTTTACCCTGCAACAAACGCAAACCAGGCAGCGGATGCGGCGCTGCTGAAGGAGAAACGCGAATGGCAGCCATTGTGGGTCATAATCCGCAATGTGTGGCTGTTCATCCATCCGATCTCTGCATCGCGCTCGCTGCATTGGATGCAAAAGTGATCGTCAGCGGAAAAGAGAATAAAGAAACCAGCATCGCTTTTAAAGATTTTCATAAACTGGCCGGTACCAATCCGGAAAAGGATAATAATCTTCCGGCAAATGCGATCATTACGGCCATAGAAATTCCCTCCAATCCTTTTAATAAAAATTGCAGTTACCTGAAACTAAGAGACCGCGAGTCTTATGCCTTTGCACTTGTATCAGTCGCAGCGGCATTGCACCTGAATGGCAACCGCATTGTGGAAGCGCGGCTTGCTTCAGGCGGCGTTGCGCATAAACCCTGGAGATGGTATGAGGCAGAAAAATTCCTGAAAGGAAAAACAGCCGACATCAATAACTTCAAACAGGCAGCCGAGATCATCGCGAAAGAAACACGCCCTTTGAAAGGCAACGAATTCAAAGTACCAATGTTAAAAGGCGCAGTAGAAGTAGCACTCCAAAATTGTTTAACCGCTTAATTAATTCTATGGGATTCTTTAAACGTAAACCAGCAGAAAAGAAAGTTCCGGAAGGACGTGTAGAAGGTTTCTATAAAGTAACGGGCAGTGGCAAATATGCTGCAGAATACAAGATCGATAATGTTTGCTATGCAGTATTGGTTGGCAGCACCATCGCGGCAGGCGAGATCACCGATATCAACGTGGAGAATGCAAAACAGGTTGAGGGAGTGCTCGATGTTCTGACTCACCGCAACCGGCCACAGATCCCTGCATTTGCCGATGAAGCAAAGGCAAAAAGATCCGGCTTCAGCCTGCCCGTTCTTCATACCAAAAAGATCTTTTTCCGTGGCCAGCCAATTGCACTGGTGATCGCCGATACCCTGGAAGATGCGAATTATGCGGCCTCACTCGTTACGGCGACTTATAAAACAGCAACAGCAAAAGTAGATTTTGATTCAGCACATGCATCTGTACCGGCAACCGCCGCAGGTAAAGAACGCGGCTCCATGGACGCATGGAAAAATGCGCCACACATAAGAGAGCAGGCATACACCATCCGTCACCAGGTTCACAACCCGATGGAAATGCATGCTACCATAGCGGTATGGGAAAGTGATAATAAATTAAAACTGTATGATAAGAACCAGGGCGTTAACAGCGTTCAGCAAACGATCTCCCGGCTTTTTGAAATCCCGGCCGCAAACATTGAAGTATTCAGTGAATATGTTGGCGGCGGCTTTGGCTCAGGTTTGAAAGTATGGGCGAATGTGCCGCTGGCGATCATGGCTGCGAAGCAGGTAAGCAGACCGGTTAAACTGATGCTGACCAGACCACAGATGTTCACACTTGTTGGCTATCGTCCGCAATCATGGCAAAATGTAAAGATCGGTGCGGATGCAAACGGGAAATTTCTGGGTATTCTTCATCAGGCAAAACATGGAACCGCCGTATTTGACAATTATAGCGAAGGCATCACACGGATCTCAAGATTGGTGTACAATTTTGAAAACCTGAAAACAGAAGCAGCAACAGTGCCATTGAACCTCGGCGCCCCAACCTGGATGCGTGGCCCCGGCGATTGCACAGGCGCTTTTGCGCTGGAATCCGCTATAGATGAATTGAGCTATGATATAAAGAAAGATCCGCTTCAATTGCGTTTGGACAACCTTGCAGTAATAAACGATCCCGATACAGGAAAACCATGGTCCACCAATTTCCTGAATGAATGCATGACCAAAGGGGCTGAAATGATCAACTGGAAAAGCCGCAACCCGATCCCCGCTCAACACAAAGAGGGCGATTGGATGATCGGCTACGGAATGGCCAACGGAATGTGGTTTGCCGGCAGAAGCAAAGCGAGTGCATCGATCATTATGCAAAAAGATGGAACGCTCACCGTACAAACTGCCATGACTGATATAGGAACCGGCACCGGAACCGGCATGCAGAATATCGCGCATGACAGACTCGGCATTTCGCATGATAAGATCAGGATCAGGCTTGGAAATTCCAACCTTCCCGCAGCACCCAGCCAGGGCGGAAGTACCGGCCTCTCCACAATCAGTGGCGCTGTTGCAGCCGTATGCGACGCGTTAAAAACAAAACTTGCCGGTTATGCAGCTTCACAGGATGCAATCTATAAAGATGCAAAACCGGAAACCATAATCTTGTCTGATAACGGCGTATCCTTTCAACAGGCAGAAAATCATTTTATCAGTTTTGATAAGATCTTCTCCAAAGAAAATCTGCAAACAATAGAAGTAGAAGCAAGTTCCGGACCGGGAGAAGAAAGACAGAAATATGCATTCTGCTCGGGGGCGTCGCATTTCTGTCGTGTGAAAGTACACACCAAAACAGGTAAGGTAAAAATCGACAGACATGTTTGTGTGGTAGATGCCGGGCATGTCGTAAATAAACTGGCAGCAGCCAACCAGGTATCGGGTGCTGCTGTAGGCGGTATCGGGATGACTTTATCAGAAGAACAGTTAACCGATAACACGCATGGTGTTTTTATTGGCGCTGATCTTGCGGGTTATCACTTTGCGGTAAATGCAGATGCGCCTATTATAGAAGTTGATTTCATCAATAAGATTGATCCGAACATCAATCCGTCCGGAGCAAAAGGTGTGGGCGAAGTTGGGATCATTGGTGCGGCAGCAGCGATTGCCAATGCGATCTATCATGCAACGGGCAAACGCCTCCGCGATCTTCCGATCACACCGGATAAAGTGTTGCTGGCTTAATGTCAGGCAAACCGACTTGCCAGTTATAGCTCTCTTGTAATTCGATGTTAGATGGTCGATGGTCGATCACCTAACATCGAACATCGATCATCGAACTACAAGAGGTTTGTGTTGAACTAAACGATATTGAATGTAAATGTGTAAATGAAGAACAGACCGATATATCTTGACTACAATTCCACCACTCCGTGTGACCCTGTGGTGCTGGAAGCAATGCTACCCTATTTCAATGATCAGTTTGGCAATGCTGCCAGCAAAGATCACTGGTATGGATGGCATGCGCGTGACGCTGTGGATGAAGCAAGAGAACAGGTAGCTTCGCTGATCGGTGCAAAACCAGGAGAGATCGTATTTACATCGGGCGCAACCGAAGCCATCAATCTTGCATTAAAAGGAATTTCCGAAGCCAGCTCTTCCCAGGGCGATCATATCATCACCTGCAAAACGGAGCATAAAGCGGTACTGGATACTTGCGCATATCTCGAAACAAAAGGCCTTCAGGTCACTTATCTTGATGTAGACAACAATGGAAATATTGATCCTGACGAATTGAAAACTGCTATATCAGACAAAACGATCTGCATTGCGCTGATGTTTGCTAATAATGAAACAGGTGTGATCCATCCGGTGAAAGAGATCGGTACGATCGCAGCAGCACACAACATCCCATTCTTTTGTGACGCAACGCAGACTGTTGGCAAGATTCCGGTAGATGTAAACAGCGAAGGCATTCAAATGATGGCCTTCTCCGCTCATAAAATGTATGGCCCAAAAGGAGCCGGAGCTTTGTACATATCCGGATCATTTTCTGCGAAGAAAAGATTATCCATACAACAGCATGGCGGCGCCCATGAGAACGGATTAAGAAGCGGAACGCTAAACATTCCTGCCATTGTCGGTTTTGGGAAAGCTGCTGAACTCTGCGGTAAAAACATTAATACAGAAACAGAACGATTAAAAAAGTTAAGAAATACTTTTGAACAGGCACTATTAACAAACATTCCCGGGCTCGTCATTAATGGAGCACAAGGCAGATTATCTCACGTCAGTAACTTTTGTTTACCGGATGGGAACGCAGAGCAATTATTGCTTTCCGTTTCCCGGCAAATAGCAGCAAGTCGGGGAAGCGCCTGTTCCGGTCTTACACAGCAGCCGTCGCATGTACTTGCAGCAATGGGAATTTCAGCAGAACAGATCCTACGTTCCGTGAGAATAAGCTTTGGAAGATTTTCAACAACAGAAGAAGTTGAACAAGCCGTCTTACATATTACCAACGCTGTATTGAAAAAACAACAGCTAACCAAGGTAAGTTGAGCGCCAGACAATTTTAACGTTGCCGAAGCAACATAAATAGTTATGAAGGAAATAAAACAGATCATCACCGCGTATGATGCCGCGATCAGCCAGCAAAAGAATGTTGCACTGGCAACAGTGGTGCATATAGAAGGTTCGGCATACCGCGCTCCCGGTGCAAGAATGCTGATCCGTGATGACGGATCTTTCACCGGCGCCATCAGTGGTGGATGTCTTGAAGGAGATGTATTAAGAAAAGCATTGATGGTGATGACTGATCTGCGCCCTGTGCTGATCACTTACGACACATCGGATGATCAAGGCAACAACAGCGTTGCGGTAAGCCTGGGCTGCAATGGCATTATCCGTATACTTATTGAACCTGTTGACCCGGCAGATAATGCAAATCCAGTCAACCTTCTGCGCATGGTCGCAAAAGAGAAAACGCCTTCCCTGCTGATCACTTTTTATACGCCGGATAACAAAAAGAATGACTTACAGGGAACAAAACTTTTGCTGAAGGAAAACATACCGGCAAATACTTCGAATCAGTTGCCTGTTGATCTCAGCTCCATGCAGGCAGATATCAAACAGACCTTTGCAACACGTTCATCTGCATTTATCCAATATAACAACGCAGTTTATGCGTTCTGTCAATACATCGCACCCAACTACAAAATAGTCATTGCCGGTGCAGGTAATGACGCAATCCCAGTGGCAAAAATGGCCGACATGCTTGGCTGGGATGTTACCGTTGTTGATGGAAGAGCTAATTATAATAACGGGGAAAGATTTCCGGGTTGCCAGTTACTGACAGGAAGTGCAGAAGAAACAGGAAAGAGCTTGCAGACAGACGAACAAACCGCTATCGTGTTAATGTCTCACAATTATGCATACGATAAAGCCCTTTTGAAGGCAGCCGTGAACAGCGCTGCTGTTTACATTGGCATACTTGGACCACCAAACAAACGCGATAAAATATTCCGGGAGCTGAACGAAGAAGGCGTGCGGCTGACCGATGTACAAAAAGATCGTATTTATGGTCCAACCGGCCTAAACATTGGCGCAGAAACCGCGGAAGAGATCGCGCTTTCTATCATTAGTGAGATCAAGGCCGTATTTGCAGGAATTACCTCAAATGCATCATTGAGAAGTCATGGCAAAACCGTTCACAACCGCCGTACACGGGTCACCGATTCATTAACAACGTATGGCATTATTATCCTCGCAGCAGGCAGTTCCAAACGTCTCGGCATGCCAAAGCAGCAACTGATCTATAATGGAGATACACTGCTGCGGAATGCGGTAAAAGCCGCCCTGGAGATCGGAACAGGTGCCACGGTAATTGTTACTTCTTCAAAAGACATCGACACATTATCTCAGCTGAATGACCTTGATGCAGACACGGTGTTGAATGAAGAAAGTAACGAAGGAATGTCAAGTTCTATCCGGGCAGGCGTACAATTTCTTCAGCAGCAGCCTTTCATCAGGCATATACTGATCATGGTCTGTGACCAGCCTTATGTTGACGCTGCCCATCTTCGTCGTCTGATCGATCAGCAGCAGATCTCGAACGCTCCCGCCACAGCAAGCCTGTATGCAGGCCGCAAGGGCGTTCCGGCTATCTTTCATGAATCACTTTTTGCGGACCTTGTATCTTTGAAAGGTGATACCGGAGCCAAATATCTGATTGAACAACTTGAAGAAAAAGTCGCCACAGTTTCTTTTCCCAAAGGCGCAATCGATATTGATATAGCTACTACATATGAAGAACTCGTTTCCGGGAAAAAAACAGCAGGAGGTGCGATATGATCACTGATAGTTATAACCGGAAACACGATTACCTGCGGATCTCACTGACAGATGTATGCAATCTCAGATGCACTTATTGCATGCCTGACGAACACTATGCATTCATGCAATCTGAAAAGCTGATGCAACCGAAAGAGATCGCAGCCATCGCAGCCACATTTGTTTCAATGGGGGTAAAAAGGATCCGGTTAACAGGAGGAGAACCTCTGGCGCGTCGTGATTTCCAGGAAATATTGCAAAGGCTTGCCGACTTATCGGTTACGCTTACATTAACTACCAACGGCACCCTCTTACACCGTCATCTCGATCATTTGATCAGTGCCGGCGTAACAAGTCTAAATATCAGCCTTGATACATTATCGCAGGATAAATATCGTCTTTTAACAAGAAGGGATCAGTTTGCGCAAACAATGCAAAATATTCTCACTGCTGTAGAAAAAGGAATACGGGTAAAGATCAATGTTGTCGTAATGAAAGGCGTGAATGACGGAGAGATCCTTGATTTTATTGGCTGGACAAAACACACGCCCGTTGAAGTGCGCTTTATTGAGTTCATGCCCTTTGATGGAAATGGCTGGACGGGAGAACAGGTTGTATCAGAGCAGGAGATCCTCAACCTGATCAGTACGAAATATCGATATGAGGCTGCACACAGGCCACTGCAATCAACAAGCAATCCGTATACAATACCCGGCCATACCGGATCATTTGCTATCATCAGCACAATGAGCTCACCGTTCTGCGCAGGTTGCAATCGCATGCGCTTAACGGCAGATGGAAGAATGAAAAACTGTTTGTTTTCAACAGGAGAAACAGATCTGTTAACTGCGCTGAGGGAAGGGAGATCTTTACAACCGCTGATCGAGCAGAATGTTTTTGGCAAAGCGGAAAAACTTGGCGGTCAGTTCGGCCATGAATCATTCCGTGAGATAGACAGTGATCAGTTGACAAACCGTTCCATGATCAGCATCGGAGGATGACGATCTATATCTCCTTAAAACAAACGTTTCCAATTCTCAAAAACCATTCAGCGATGACGAATGACTCTTTGATCTCAGTAAATGACGCAAGAGCAATACTAAAGGAACAGGAGTTTCCCCGGAAAACAGTTCATATCCCATTAGCGGAAGCAGGCGGACGTATTCTCGCCGCGCCACTTACGGCGCCGGTTAGCATACCGGCATTTGATCAGTCATCTATGGATGGATATGCATTCGCCTTCAATAGCTGGAAGCCGGGAGATACGCTTAAAGTTGTCGGAGAAATTCCCGCAGGAAGAAAAGACGCTCCACATATCAATACAGGCGAAGCAATGCGCGTGTTTACAGGAGCTCCTTTGCCGGAAGGAGCAGATACAGTGATCATGCAGGAACAAACTTCGGAAGAAGACGGTATACTTACATTGTCACCCAAAAACCTGAAAGCAAACGATAACCGCCGGCCGCTCGGTACGGATATCCGCGAAGGAGAAGCTGCATTACCGGAGAACTCATTTCTTAATGATGCAGCCATCGGCTTTCTTGCAGGACTTGGATTCTCAACAGTACCCGTATATGCGGCACCGACAGTCTCTCTCGTAATCACAGGCGACGAATTACAGCAACCTGGAGAACCGTTGGAATTCGGACAGGTGTATGAAGCCTCTTCTTCCATGTTGCAGGCTGCATTGGCAGCTATGGGAATCTACCAGGTAAAAGTGTACCGATCCCCCGACATTCTCGAAGAAACTATAAAGACATTACAAACGGCACTTGAATCAAGCGACGTGGTCTTACTCACAGGCGGGGTAAGCGTAGGCAATTACGATTTCGTAGTAAAAGCAGCCGGCGTTTGCGGAGTACAGAAACTGTTTCACCGGGTAAAACAACGCCCGGGAAAGCCCTTGTTTGCAGGCAGAACAACCAATCAACCGGTTTTTGGATTACCCGGCAATCCATCATCCGTGCTCACCTGCTTTTACCAATATGTTTGGCCAGTGTTAAGAAGGATCTCTGGCCATGCAGATTCACTGGCAACATTCATTGCACCACTTGAAACAGCATTTGATAAAACAGTTCCTCTTACACAATTTCTTAAAGCGGTATATCAAAACGGTAAAGTTCAGATACTTTCCGCACAGGAATCATACCGCATGAGCAGCTTTGCCATCTGTAATTGTCTCGTAGAACTGAACGAAGAAATTCGTCCGTATAACGAAAACGAACCTGTCACCATTCATCTTTTACCAGTGTATGGATAATTTATTGCTGATGCTGCCACTTTTATTCGCAGTGGCATTTCTTTATTCTTCAGTCGGCCATGGAGGCGCAAGTGGCTATCTGGCTCTGATGGCAATGTTCAGCGTATCACCGGCTGTAATGAAACCCACAGCACTTTTGCTGAACCTGTTTGTGGCACTTACCTCCTTTATCTTTTATTATCGCGGGCAATATTTTAATAAAAAACTTTTCCTCCCCCTGGCACTTGCCTCGATACCGATGGCATTCGTAGGAGGAAGTATGGTGATTCAGTCCGACGTATACAGAAAGATGCTTGCGATTTTTTTGCTGATACCTGTGATCCGTTTCATATTTTTTACAGACATAAAAATAAATGAAACAGCCAACCCAAAAACAGGATGGCTGTTGCTGATCGGCGGTTCAATCGGGCTTCTTTCGGGAATGCTCGGGATTGGCGGAGGCGTGATCCTTTCACCTGTCCTCTTATTGCTCCGCTGGACGGATCAGAAGCAGGCAGCAGCGATCAGCGCCTTGTTTATTTTTGTCAATTCTATCGCCGGCCTTTTTGGACAACTCAGAAAAGGAGTCACCTTTACGCCTGATATGGTTTACTTCGTTATCGCAGCATTTATCGGAGGATTAATAGGCTCATATTTTGGCGCTGTCAAGTTCCAGCAGAAAACCATCAAATATCTGCTGGCCGCTGTGCTGGCCGTCGCTTCGTTTAAACTACTTTTACCAAACCTTTCATGACAGAGACCTTGACGATACGATGTTTTGGACAATTGACGGAATTGCTTGGCGTCGACAAACTGAGCATGCCATTCGTTTCCGATTCAGAAGAACTTTTGAGATCGCTTATTGACAGATATCCGTTTCTTCAAACAACAAAGTTTATTGTTTCGATCGATAGAAAAGTAATTCGAACGAAAACTCAGTTAACATCAGAGTCAGAGATCGCGATCCTGCCTCCGTTCTCAGGTGGATAAAATGGAACAGAACCAATCATATCAACGATATCATCGTCAGCTGATCCTTTCGGGCTTTGGCAATGAAGCGCAGCAAAAGCTGTTAGGTTCGCGTGTACTGGTAATTGGTGCCGGAGGTCTGGGCTGCCCAGTGCTGATGAATCTCACAGGAATGGGTGTTGGCATGATCGGGGTAGTTGATGACGGCCTGGTTGAATTGAGTAATCTGCACCGGCAGTTGCTTTATGACATGGATGACATTAGCGAGTTAAAAACCAATGCCGCGAAGAAAAAACTACAACGGATGAACCCTGACATAAAGATCAGCACTTATCCTATCCGGCTCACCAACGGCAATGCGACGGAAATTCTGAATAACTATGACCTGATCGTTGACTGCACGGATAATTTTCCCTCGCGGTATATGCTTACAGATGCTTGCTGGCTACTGAAAAAACAACTGGTGTTTGGCGCCGTATCAAGATATGAAGGGCAAGTTTCCGTTTTTGACAATACCATAACTTATCGTGACCTGTTCCCCGAACCTCCGCAGGAAGGTGAAATAGCCGATTGTAATGAAGCAGGTGTACTGGGTGTTTTGCCTAATATCATTGGCAACTTCATGGCAAACGAATGCATAAAGATCATTACCGGTATTGGCAAAACGCTCAAAGGGAAATTGCTCACGTATTCAGCACTGAGCAATGATTCATTTACGATAGAAATAAGTAGTGCTGAACGGAGCGGCAGCATGATCCCCGAAACCTTAGAGATATTCAGGAAAATGAATTACCCGGCTTTATGCGGAGCGGATCCATCGGCAACTATAGACCTATCAAGATTTGAACAGTTACTGCAGCAAAACAACACGCTTGTGATTGATGTACGAGAAGCGGATGAACTGCCTGAACTGATCATTCCCCACAAAAGAATTTCATTAAGCGAACTTAAGAATAGCATACCTGAGACAAATCAAACGATCGTATTTATTTGTCAAAGCGGTAAACGAAGCTTACAAGCCGTTAGCATATACAAAGAGATGCAGCCATCTCTCAACGGAAAGGTTTTCAGTCTGAAGGATGGAATCAACTCAATCGATCAAAAATATACAAACTCATTCGGGAAATAATGAAACTGCAAAGCGAACAACTTTTTTTCAATGGACCAATCCCCGCAGTAAAACTTGCTGAGTATGTGCAGGCCCTCGGGCTGGATCATTCCACCGGAGCTTTTGCATCATTTCTCGGACAGGTAAGAGCGGATAGGATAAATGGCGAAACAGTCAAAGCTATCGAATACACTGCTTATGAAACGATGGCAGAGGAGAAGATGCAGGAAATTGCTACAGAAGTTCAGCAGCAGTTCGGAATTATCGGCGCGCAGGTAAGACATAGCCTTGGCATTGTTGAAGCCGGTCAGATTTGTTTGCTGGTAATCACCACTTCCGCACACCGGAAAGCAGCAATGGAAGCATGCAACGAACTGGTTGAACGTGTAAAGAAAGAACTTCCTGTTTGGGGGAGAGAAATCTTGGGTTCAGACAATCATCAATGGAAAATCAATCAATAATTCAATGGTCGATATTACACATAAACATTTTACCTTACGGAAAGCTATTGCCCTTGCGGTGGTGAAAGTTTCGTCAACTGAAACACTTGCGGCCGTAAAAGAAAAAAGAGTTCCGAAAGGAGACGTATTTGAATTCTCCCGGGCCGCCGGTCTTTTTGCCGTAAAAAAAACCAGCGATGTTGTACCAGACTGTCATCCGCTTCCGGTCGAATACACTGGCTTTAGCTTTTCAATAAACGAAATGCAGATCGAAATTCGTTGCGAAGTACATACGGTATACAAAACCGGTGTGGAAGTAGAAGCTATGCATGGAGTCATGATCGCGGCACTTACCATGTACGATATGCTAAAACCGATCGATAAGGAAATTGAGATCCACTCTGTAAAGCTTGAAAACAAAACCGGTGGCAAATCAAACATACGTGTATCAACCGACAGACCATTAAAAGTTGCGATAGTGGTTTGCTCCGACCGTGCTTACAATGGAGTATATGAAGATGCATCAGGAAAACTGCTTGCAGAGCTTATCGCAACACATGGGTTAACTGTGCAGGAAACGATGATCGTTCCTGATGAAATAGAAAATATACAAGCGGCTTTATCCAAATACAAAGAGCAGCAGTATGACCTTGTACTATTTTCAGGAGGAACCGGCGCATCTCATCGTGATGTAACACCCGAAGCCGTCAAACCAATGCTTGATCTTGAATTGCCCGGCCTGATGGAGGCTGCCCGGCAATATGGTCAGCAACTTACACCATTTGCCATGCTTTCCCGGGGCATTGCGGGCTTTACCGGAAACACGCTGGTGATCACCATGCCTGGTTCACCAAGAGCCGTCGAGGAAACAACGGCGGCCCTGTTCCCTTATGTATTGCATTTGTTTAAAGTCAGGAGCTGATAAAACCGATCCCACTTCCTGGAGTTAAAGGACCGTTCAGGCTTATCGTGCCGGACGATAAAGTATTAGCGCGCAGCAGTTATGAAGTTGAGTAACTTATTGTTGGGTTCGTAAAGAATTAACGCTGCACAAAGGAGCGGCTAATTTCTTAAAGAATCATTTGCTGTTGCTGAGCTGTTGCTCAGGAGCGAAGATGATCTTGTACAAACAGGATATGGGTGGTTAATAAAATCGCAAAGCAGGCCTCATGGAAAAGAAGTATTCCGGTTTGTTGAGGAACGAAGAAATGAGATGCCGGGAACCGTATCGAGATATGCGATCAAACATTTTTCAGCAACACAAAAGACAAACTGATGGGGCGATGAACTCTGCAGGATCGCACTCTTTGCCTCAACCTTAAGAAAAGATCAAGGATCGTTCTTCCTCAAAACTTCCTGATACAGCAATAAGCAGATGGCAACATCAGTAAACTTGATAAAGTTCTTCACCGGATCACGAAAAATTCAACATAAATTCCCAGTAAGATATGCCAAAGCAGATAATGTCCCCATCTTATCATTAACGCGGCAAACCATCCATACTTTCTGAGAAAAACAATAGCCAGTAAATTGAATGCAAATCCGCTTACGGTAGCATAGATCACAAGAGCAACTGATCCGTCGGGGACCTGCTCAAGCGGTTCATACAAAGCCAGTATGGAAGCCGCGATCCAGAATACGATCTCTGCCGTTTTCAAACTGCCAAACCGCCGGGTAATTGCCATGACGATCGTCATTGGCAAAAGCTTGAACAGTACATCTACATACACAGCACCACTGAAATACAAAAACACCGAATGAGGAAACGGCTGAAGAAACGGAGGCAATTCTTTATAAGGAGGATGCTGAAGTATCAGCTCATAAACCACTACATCTGCCACTCCAAATAAGAATCCGATCCATAATGGTAAAAGAAACCGGGGCTTGTTGGTGATGCGTGCGTCCATCCATTCGGGAAACCCGGCCGCTTTCTGGAAAAACAAAGCAGCAAGGGCGAAAAGCCAGATCACCAGGATATTCCATCCTACCAAACGAATGTTGTTGCTGCCTTCCCAGCGAAGACTTTCTACTACCGCCATAGTCAGGAACAGCATCATGATCAGATAGCTGATCAGTGATCGTTTGCGTGAGATATTGAGCTGAGCCATTTTTCCCCAAAACTACCCGCTGCGGCATAGCCTGAAAACATGACAGTCATGAATTGCGTTTTTTTGATGCCGAACAGAATTTCCTGTAGTATTGAAAGCATTCAACGAACGCTGACTACTCAAATCCTTTTCATAAAATAAAAATGCATCGGTCGGCTGACCGTAAAACCCAAACGCTCATACAGGGCAATCGCCCGGTCATTATCATCCCGGGAATGCAGAAATGCGCGGTATCCCTGTTCACGGATCAAATGCAACTGATGCGTGATAAGAGCTGCCGCAAACCCTTTGCCCAAATGATCAGGATGAGTACACACAGCGCTTACTTCGGTGTAGTCCCCGGGATGAAGCCGCTGCCCTGCCATGGCTGCAAGCCGGCCATCTTCAAAAATGCCATAGTAATGTCCGAATTCAATTGTACGTATATCAAACGGACCGGGCTTGGTGAGCCGGGTAAGCTCTATCATTTCCGCTATGTTAGTCTTATCCAGCAGCACTGGCGTAACAGGAGATCTTTGCGGAAGATCCTCAGCGGTAAAAACGAATTGCAGTCCGGGAACAGAAGCGAGTAACTGCCAGCCGTCGGGCTGCGTTATCGGCTCAGGCCTGGCATACAGAATTTTACGGCCTGATGTGAAAAGATCATACAGATCGGAGAACCCTTTTTTATAACCAGTGGGAAAACCTACAAAAGGAGAAACAGCCTCATCAAAATATTTCACCTCATTTGCTCCTCCACCAAGATGAGCGTCTCGTAAAAGTAGCGCGTTATAAACAGGGTTGTACAGCAAGTCTTCCATACCGGCAAAGGTAAGAAGACACACGTTCTGATTCTTGCTATACTTATTTATGATCTAGTATATTTGTGCAGAAAAAAGTACCAAATAGTATTTTTTATGAAGAAATCAGAAGCCACGCGACTGAACATTTTACAAAAAGCTTTTGAACTGATCTATGTAAAAGGTTATCAGACCACCAGCATCGATGAGATCATTGCTACCACACAGGTGACGAAAGGGGCTTTTTTTTATCATTTCAAGAATAAAGATGAGATGGGGCTGGCGATCATCAACGAACTGTTGAAACCCGTACTTAACAACAGTTTTATTGATCCTCTGACCAGCGAACAGGATCCGCTCGCAGCTATTTATAAAATGATGTACCATTTGCTTATAGAAAATAAATTTCTTAAGCCTGAGTATGGGTGCCCCGCGGCGAACTTCACCCAGGAAATGGGCTCCTGGAATACCGACTTCAACAATGTGTTAAATGAGCTAAGTAAACAATGGCAGAAAACAATGATCACCGCTATTGAAAGAGGGAAAAAAGACGGCCATGTAAAAGAATCGGTAAATGCAAAACAGGTTACCACGTTTGTATTGTCAGGTTACTGGGGCATCCGCAACCTGGGAAAACTGGGCAATAGCAGAAGCGTTTACAACACCTACCTCAAAGAACTCAAACACTACTTGGATATGCTGAAATAATTTTTTTCTCTAAAAACATACTAGTTAGTATGTTTTTAATATTTTTGTCCTGCATACATAGAAAAAACATGTACCAAACATTAACATTCTATCACTCATTCTTCCGATGGCTGGTTCTTATCAGCCTGCTATTTGCGATCTATCGCGGAGCAAAAGGATTGATGAAAAAGTCCGCATTTGGCCGCAATGATAATCTTATCAGGCACTGGACAGCAACGATTGCACATATTCAACTGATCATTGGAATAACCTTGTATTCACAAAGCCCGCCTGTTAAATACTTCTGGGCAAATAAGACTGAAGCAATAAAAAAACTGGATGTAACCTTTTTTGCACTCATCCATATGATGCTGATGATGACGGCTATTGCCGTGATCACCGTTGGCTCTGCGCTTGCAAAACGAAGACTTTCCAACGAAGCGAAATTTAAAACAATGCTAATATGGTTTGTCGTTGCATTACTCATCATTTTCATTGCCATCCCCTGGCCTTTTTCACCATTAGCTAACCGACCATACTGGAGATAATATGATACAACTATTCAAAACAAAGATCGGACGTCTTCGCATTATCGGGTTCCTGGAAGGGATCTCCCTGCTAGTTCTTGTCTTTATCGCCATGCCCATAAAATACATTGGTGACAATCCTGATCTGACATCAACGCTTGGCCGCATCCACGGAGCATTATTTCTGCTTTTCCTTTTTACTACACTGAGCGTGGCAATCGAACAAAACTGGAAATTCAAGACCCTGACATGGAAAGTAATGCTGGCTTGTATCATCCCATTCGGAACATTCTATATCGACTATAAAATTTTGAGAGAACAACAGCAAAAATGAAAGCCATACTCATCATCTCCGGCATACTCATTATCGTGTACCTCAGTTACCGCACTTACCGGGTAATGACTCTCGATAAGGGATTTGAAAAACAGCTCACCAACGGAGCAATCATTCTTGATGTAAGAACTGAAAAGGAATACAGTACCGGGCATATAGACGGATCTGTCAACATTTCGCTGGGAACCCTACGAACTAGATACACCGAACTTGATCCAAGGAAAACATATATCACCTGTTGTTCTCACGGCCTGAGAAGTGTTAAAGCGGAAAGTATTCTGAAGGAACACGGATTTAAGAATGTCTTTAATGGCGGGGCATTAAGCGATCTGAAGAAGTTAGTTAAAAGTAAATAGCCGATAAGCCCAACCTTCCCAAAAAGATGTATTTTTAATACCATCACAGTTTATCTCATGATCGGAAAAAAATATGTCAGAAAAAATACTTCTTATCCCGGAAAAATCCGATAGCGAAACGCATGAAGTAGCCGCCTGCTGGACAAATCGTGGTGGCTGGAACTCATCTCCCCTGACGATTCACTGATCGCAACACTGGATCATAAATGGCTGAAGCGTAATGTCCGCTTAACAAGTCTCGAAAACCTGTCTTCACAAAATTTCCCTCTCTTTGTCAAACCCGCTGTTCCCAAACAATTCCAGGCTGCCGTTTTTTATTCCTATGATGAGATCGCGGCAATTACGAATGGACTACCCGGACACGAATCTGTACTTGTTTCGGACGTCATCAGCGATATCCGCGCGGAAGCAAGAGCCTATGTTCTGAATGGAGTTATCAAAGACATCGCCCTAT
>VFQP010003103.1_pt1 | contig 17371 bp, 14 predicted proteins | sample 3512351 | NCBI WGS metagenome assembly VFQP01 (sample SAMN10412372, study PRJNA504923) | tailings metagenome | isolation source: Relicate 1 Philex TSF1 revegetated site | place: Philippines: Tuba, Benguet | collected 2017-08-29
GAGGAGGGGGGCGCCGGCTGGGCGTCAGCCCCGAACGCAGACGTCGGGGCGTCTCCCACTGGTGGGGCGGGCGCGTGCGCCGCCGCCGGCTGCTGCTGCGATGTGGTGGTGGGCGCGGTGGTGGAGACCTCTGCGACCCGCGGCTTGCTCCTGCACGCGTGTGACGCAGGGACGATTAATCGCGTTGAGGAATGGTTCAGGGCGTCAGAGTTGTTGCGAGGTGGGTGGTAGCAGATTGGGCCCAGCGCACCTGTACGGCGCCAGCGGCGGGGGCCCCAGCAGCGCCCACTCGACGCAGCGGATGGGCACATCCACGATGGCCCACGAGAAGCGCATCACGCCCAAGAGGAAGCTCGCGACGGTGCGCTTGTTGGTGGCGGCGTTGCTCGCGGCGCTCCTGCGAGGCAGCGGGTTGTGGGCGCGGTCGTCGCCCACAAGGCGATCTCGCCGCACGTCCCGCGGCTGGCGAGCGGGCGCCCTCGCCTGCACGCACATCCACGCACCGGTCATTGGCGCGCGCCGCCGCCCCCTTGGTGCTGCTGCTGGTCACCGTGGCGCTGCTGGCGGTGAGCGACGCGAGGGGGGGCGCCCCCGAGGTGGAAAGCCCAGCGGCGTGCGCGAGCCAGTTCGAGACGCACAGCGAGACGCCCAGCGCCAGCACCTGCGCGGAAGGAGGTGCACACATTGCTCGTGCCGGCTGTGGCGCTCTGCTGAGGACCAGGGTTCTTCAAAGCGTCTTTTCTGCGCGCCTCCACTCGAGCCCTCAGGAGCTCCTCGCACCAGGACCGAGCTGAGCGTCCAGCCATCGTCGCTGGTGGCCTCGGCTGCCTGGGGCGCGCAGCTGGAGCGTGGCTCAGGACCACGCGAAGCAGATGGCGAGCCTTCGGCGGGCGACGAAGCTGCCGAGCGAACGAGGTAGGCGAAGCGCGGCGGGTGCAAGCCAATGCCGCCGGTGCCACGGCGCCGCAGCGACGGCTGAGCGCGGAGCAGGGAGCTGTTGTTGTGCGGTGGCTCGAGTCGCAGAGCGCCTGGAGGAGCGCGTCGACGGCTCTGCAGCCATGCCAGGCTGCTGCTGCTGACTAGTGTGCCCCCCAGCATCGTGTGCTGTGTGCTGCGTTCCCCTGTGCTGCTCGAGGTGACGCTAGGGTTGTGGCGTGTTGGACCAGATAGGGAGGGAAAGGACGCCACGCATCCAGTGCAGCCAGCACTGCATCAGCAGGCACCAGTATGTGCGTGTGGGTGAGGCCAGGGGAGGGCCACTGGGCGCCAGCCCGCATGGCAGCGCGGCCGGCGGTCGGTGCGCAGATCCGCGCAGGAAGCTGCAGGGGGGAGGAGCAACACAGCCAGGGAGCAGCACAGGGGGGTCATCAAAACTGCTCCTCAGCTGCTCCTCGCCCTGAGCAAAGCTCTTCACCCATGCGCGTGCCTCATCTTTTTCCCACTCGTTCGCGCTCAGACGTCGTCCACGCACGCGCACCATGGCATCAGCACGCGGCTTCGCTGCCCGCTTCGCGGCTCAGGCGCTCAGGCAGTTGCGGAGCCATCACGGTGATCCGGCTGCGGCGCTCAGCAGCAGCAGCAGAGCCTTCAGCCGGGTCCTCCAGGCGGCTGCAAGCCCCGCGGCCTCATCATCGTCGTCGTCGCGCGTGCTGCAGCACGGCGCCGCCGCGTGGAGCGCACCCACTGCCACCTTTGCGGTGCGCGGCGCGGCCATGGCCTTCAGCAGCAGCAGCTGCAGCCCCATGATGATGGGCACCACCGCCACGCAGCAGCAGCCGGCCTCTCCATCCTCAGAGTCATCTGCCTGCGGCGTGGACGCGGCGGGAGACTCGGGCTTGTTAAGCAGCGGCTCGTCAGGCGGCGCGTCCGCAATGAGCGCAGCGGGGGACGAGGAAGAAGAGGAGCTAAGACGAAAAAGACGCGCGGTTGGCGCCGCACCACGAGTCCGCTCGCCGCTCCGGCTGGCCCCGGCGGCGCTGCCGGTGCGCGTCGGGCCCCACCAGCCCCAGGTGCCGCCGCTGGTCCTCACGTCGGCCTGCGTGCGGCGCCCCAACGACCGCTCGCCTAGCCCGCCCTCCCCGGCGGCGGCGATGACCACGGCGGCCGCAGCAGCAGTGGCCAGCAGCCCCCACAGCGCGCCGCTGAGCTCCTCCTCCTCGTCCTCGGCCCCGTCGTTCGGCACCGGTGACAGCGGCGCGGCGGCCGCCTCCAGCGCTGGCGCGGCGGCGGCAGCGGCGCCTCCTCCGCAGCAGGAGCAGCAGAGGCAGGAGTGGGAGGACGACGAGGACGAGATCCTGGTGGAAGAGGTGGAGGCGGACGACCAGGTGGCTTGGGCGACGGCCTGGAACAAGAAGCGCTACCGCGCCGCCGAGGAGAAGCTCTACGTGCTGACGCAGTGCGTGCACGCGGCGCGCGGGAGGCGCTTGTCGTCGAGGGCCCCGCGGCCCTCGCACGCAGGGGCAGCGCCGGTGGCGCTGCCGTGACGTTAGCACCAGTGCTCAGATGCACTCACCCGCGCGGGCGGTGCGGGCGGTGCGCCGTGCGCAGGGCCGAGCGCAAGCAGAGGCCGCTGACGAGCGACGAGAGGCACTTTTTGCGGCAAAAGGCCGAGGAGCTGCACCGCCGCAAGAAGCTCATCAAGTGCGCGCTGGGCAAGGCGGGGCCCACACGCAGCTGGCTCGTGGCGGTGGGCGACTTGCTCGAGGCGCACGAGCTCGTGAGGGTGAGGGCTGAGGGAAGGGGTGGGGTGGGTGGGGCGGGGGCCTCTGTGGGCGACTTGCTCGAGGCGCACGAGATTGTCAGGATGAGGGCTGAGGGAGGTGGGGCGGGTAGCCTCGTCTGCAGCGGCCCGTCACGCCAGGGTGCCCGCTCGCGTGTGGCGCTCGCGTGGGCGACATGCATGCGGTGGTGGACGGCGCGTGGCGATTGCGATTGTGCGCTGCAGGTGCAGGTGAGCCGGGAGGTCAAGTACGAGGTCCGCTTCGTGGGCTGGCTGATGGAGCAGGTGAGGGAGAGAGAGAGCCTTGTCAGCGTTGGCGTTGGGGCTGCACGCCTGAGAGGCACGCCCAGGACACGTCTCACGCCATGGCCTGTACGATCTCTGCTGCTGCCCCCCCCCCCCCCCCGGTGTGTGCTGCGCAGACGCAGGACTGCGTGGTGGTGTCGCAGCTCGGGCACACGATCACGGTGTTCCGGGACTCGTCGGTGTTGCGCCCGCTTGCCAGCCGGCGGGACCCGCTCACAATCCGGTCCGCGCCCACCACGCTGCAGAAGGCCCTGGAGGAGCCCGTCGAAAAGTTGTGATTGTTGCTGTTGGGACGAGCCGCTGGTCTCCCCGCGTGTGCATGACTGCCATGAGAGAGTGCAAACGTCTGAGCACCGTGCGGCTGGCGCCACCAATGCGCCCTGTGACCCGCCCGGGCAGCCACAGCATGTTCAGCTTCCAAGTTCTCTGGAGCGCTGTTGCAGGCGCGGCAGCAGCAACAAGAAGAAGCATGACAGGGTCGCGCGGAGCCGGCGCGCCCCCTCCCAAACAATCGAGATGAATGCACGACGCCAGCACCGAGATCTCACCCGCGCCTGCGCGGCGCCGCCTTCACGATCTCGTCCACCCGCAGGATCATCTCGGCCGCCTCGGTGGCCGACGCCACGATCTGGCTCTTGACCCGGAACGACTCGTAGATGCCCAGCGCCGACATGTCGCCCGCCTCGCCCCGCACCACGTCGATGCCCATGCGCGAGGTGGCGTCCGCCGCGTGCGACGCACGGAGCGTCGCCACGATGTCGGCGCTGCGCGGCGGATGGCAGCGGCGGCGGCAATCGAATCACGTCCGTCAGGTTGCGCTGCGCTGCGCACCCCACAATCGGCTCAACGCGCGGCGATGTCCCCCTCGCGCACCTGTCCAACCCCGCGTTGTCGCAGATGGTGGCGGGGAGCGCGCGTAGCGCCTTGGCGAACGCCGACATGGCCAGCGACTTCTTGCCTGCGGAAAGAGCGCGCGCACGTCGCCAGCCTCCGCGCTCGCCAGCCCGCTCGCCGTGTGTCACTCCCGCTCGCGCTCGCGCACCCCTGGTGTCCCTCTTTTGTCTCGCACCTGGGGTCTTGGCGGCGAGCTCGTCGATGGCCTTGGCCATGCGCATCTCCGAGCAGCCCCCGCCAAACACCACGCGCGAGTCCTGCACGCCACACAACCAGCAGAGGTGGACGATCGATCGCTCAGCACGGCCCCACACGCACGCAGGGCGACGCGGCGGCAGCGCAGCCAGGCCCGGAACCCTCGCGCAGCTCCAACAAGGGGCGCGGTGCCTCTGGCGAGGCCACGCCCTCACCTTGACGGTGGCCTGCAGCACGCACAGCGCGTCGTGCAGCGACCGCTCGGCCTCGTCCAGGATGTGCGTCGACGCGCCGCGCAGCACGATGGTGCACGCCTCGCCCAGCGGCACCCCTGCGCGACGCACGGCATGCGCGACGCACGTGCAGACGGCGGTCGTCTCCGGTGCGCATCAAGGGCCCACACCCCAGCGGCGGACCACAGCATCCCCTCCGCCCGCCTCACACGCCAACCGCCCGTCCCATGCAGCTGCAAGCTGCTCCCGTCTTCCCTCCCGCCCGCAAGAAGAAAAGGCGCAGCAGGAGGGGCGGCGCAAGCGCACCGGAAAAGTGGATGAGCTTGTCCTCGCCGATCATGATCTCCTCGATGAGCTTGCACGAGCCGAGCTTGACGTTGGAGGCGTCGTCGAACGTGCTGGTGATCTCGCCGCCCAGCACCAGCGCCAGGTTCTCGATGCCGTCAAAGTCGGCGTGCTCTGCAAGCGTGGGCGCGGTGCGCACATGACAATGCCGGCAAAGTTGGCGTGCTGTCAACCCGTGGGCACAATGCGAGAGAGGGCACACACGACGATGCCATCAAGGCCGGCGAGCTGAGCAGAGAGAGAGGGACGAAGCCGGTGCGCTCTGCCACCGTGGGCGCGGGTGAGCGTGTGTGAGCGTGTGCGCGTGCGAGAGAGAGGAAGAGAGACCGTGTCAATGCCCGCCAGCCAGAGCGTGCGGCGCGTGCGGTGCGGGGCCATCTGCACAGCGCAACCTGCCGTTGTGGGTGGACAGGACACAGCGCACCACAGACGGGCAGCGTCAAGAGAGCGAGGGCGCGCGCACCGATGGCCATGACGCCCGCGTCGGCGAACAGCTGCTCGGGGTAGTTGTAGATGAGCTGGCGGTTGATGAAGCACGTGATGTTGTGCGACAGGATCTTCTCCACCTTTTCCTTCATCTTGTTCTTCTCGGCCGCCTCGATGTCCGCCACCTGCAAATGATTGGCAAAGAGGTTGCAGCAGGGGTTGGTGCGAGTGGCGCCAAAGCGGGCTCGTCACGCTTCCTCAAGTGGCGGCCCGAGCACGGCTGCTCAGGAGGGCGGGCACCAACGGACGGCGGCGGCAGCGCAGGCAGATGCCAAAGATGCCGCGTGCACGTTAGAGGTGAGCAGGGGAGTAGGCGAGCAGAAGGGAGCGCACGCACCTTTTCGAGCGCGTCGACGCGCACGCGCGCGCCGTAGATCTTGATCTTGTCCGTGTCCATGGCCGTGTTCGCCACCAGGATGCGCGCGTTCTCGATGCGCTTGGGCTGCGCACGGCGCCGTGCGCAGACAGGAGGCAAGGAGAGCAGGTTGCGCGAGGCAGCGCCCGCCTGCCCGTCGCTGTCGCGGCAAACACCCGCGGTGAATCGTCGCTTGGGCGACCCCGGAGGAGCGCTGCCGCTAGGCCCATCCCTCGCAAGCGTGCTCACCTGCCCGACGCCGATCTTCTTGTCGAGGATGTACCCCTCGTCGAGGTAGGACTCGCGCAGCGTGCCGCCCGTCTTCTTGATGATGTGGATGGCCTCCAGGTTGCCGCTGCCTGCGGCACGCACATGCACGCGCGCGCGCACGCACGCACGTGGGAAGCGCGGCGCAGGCGAAAGCCAGGCGCAGTCCTGCTGACCGCGTGGCCGGCAGCACAGCTGCCGGCTAACGCCCGCGGTGACGCAGGACGCTGCCCTGAGCGGCTGCTGGTCGTCACTGCCGGAGACCTCCTCCTCTGCCTGCCCCACAGCTGCATCATGAACCCAAGCGCTGAGTCGTCGCTGGGTTGAGCAGAAGGCGCTTCTGCCCGGGACGCCCGTGCGCGCGCACCCTTGAGGCGCAGGATGGCGTCCACGGCCAGGTTGGCAAAGTGCTCCTTGTCGCCCGTCAGGATCTTGGAGCTCAGCGTGGTCTTGGCAATCTTCATCAGGTCCTGTGCGCACACAGGTTAAAGAGGCAGTGGCAATCTTCATCAGGTCCTGCAAGAGTGTGGGCCGGGCAGCGGCGGCGGCGGCGGCAGCTCGCGTCACACGCGGCATCGGTCACGCACCTTCTCCTGCATGCGCATCCCCCCTCCCTAACAGCACCGCCCAGGGTTCACCTCCCTGAGCCAATGTCCTGCCCAGGCCCGCCCTGCAAGCCCCGAGAGCGCCCCACGGCCCAGAGCGGACGCCCCCCGCCCCCTCATCCCCAAAGAGCTCAGCGCCCGCGGCTCACCTCCCTGAACTTGGCCGGGTCCTGGTGGTTGTCAAACGCCGTGCCCGTCAGCACGCGGCGCGCCGTGTCGGCCGCCTCCCGGAACCCTGCACCACAAACGCGCCATGCGGACAAACCCTCGCGACGCTCTCACTCATCACCCAAGCGCCCCAGGGCACGCCAGGACCTTTGCAGCGACCACGGCGCGCGGCACCGCAAACCCCCTGCGCCTGCGCGGCTCTACGCCGCCCCCAAACGCCATCCTGGCTCCTGCGATCCTGCTCCCTGTCCTGCTGTCTGCCCCACCTGTGGTCCCCTTGGAAAAGGTGAGGCGGGAAGACTGCAGGCGGCCGCGCTCCCTCACCTCCGATGATGGTCATGGGGTGCACCTTTGCGTTGACCAGCTGCTCCGCCTCCCTCAGCAGCTCGCCGGCCAGCACCACCACGCTGGTGGTGCCGTCGCCCACCTCGTCGTCCTGCACCTTGCTGATGTCTGCAGCACGCACGCATCATCATCCGGCAAAAGAGTGCTTCGCCACGGGGGGAGGTTTGCTGGGAACCCTGGCGGACGCCACATGCCCTGCCCGCTGTGCGGGAGGGCGGGCCAACCCAGCACCGCCAGCGCCCCCTTTCCCCCAGCCTGCTGAGCCCAGATGGGCCAGGAACGCCGTCTGCTGACGGGGGTTTGCTGCCTTCATGCCGCCTCCCCACCCCTGGTGCAGTCCGAGGTCCCTCAAGGAGTTGAGGAGGAGTCCCGAGGCGATGACGCTGCAGGTGCTCACCTACGAGCACCTTGGCCGCCGGGTTGTCGATGTAGATGGACTTGAGGATGGTGGCGCCGTCGTTGGTGACCGTCACCTCCTGCCCCCGCCCCATGCTCTGCAGGATCTTGTCCTGCAGGCGGGGAGGCGCGGGCGACGGAACGAGTCGAGCGCCACGCCCCCCAGCTGCGCTCGTTGACCACTGCCTGAGGCGCCACCCAAGGAGCACCGCCGCAGGTGCACAGCGCCTGCCGTGCGGAGGAGCGCCTGCGGGCGCGCTGCACCCACCATGCCCTTGGGGCCGAGCGTGGACTTGACCAGGTCTGCGATGGCCACCGCGCCCACGAAGGCCGCCTGCGCGGCAGAAGCGAGCGCGGCAGAAGCGGGCGCGTGCACACACGATCACGGCGGCGGCCCCCAGCAGAGAAGCGTCGGGGAGCGGCAGCTGCAGCATCACGTGGTCCACTGGTCCTGCACACGCAACCACCAGGTGATGCTGAGCTGCTCTGCAGCGGCCGCACGCTCTCCCCGTCCGCGCCCCCCGCTGCACGCACCAGGCGAGCGTTCTCGCCGCGCTCCTCCTGAGTCCCATGCCCGAGGATGCCGCTGGAGGCTTGCATCTGCGCGTGCGTGTCGTCGAATTGACGCCGAGCAGCACGCTCCTCGTTCGAAGCCGCGCGCGTCGATCTCGCGATTCCAAGCGCCTGCGGGCCCCTGCCAGCAAGCTGCACGTGCCCAGCTGCGCTTGGTGCTGCGGACGCAATGCACGGTCCCTTTCCAGGCCGGCGGCGGGCACTCGCCTTGCTCCCGCCCGCGCTCTCGCTCGTTCAAGTAGTGCGCCTCCCAGATCAGCGGCACGCGTGAGCTCGAGGGCTGACGACTAAGCGCACGAGCTTGTCGAGAACTGCTGGAGGGCCTGCTAAACGCTGCTCGCTGCTGCTCTTGCTGCCGGCACAGTTCGGCATGGGCTCAGCCCTGGTGAGGAGGGCAAGACGCGACGGCCAGTAGTTCGTGTGCGCTCCGACGATGCAGTCCGCGATGCGCATGCGTAGCTCCACCACTGTGACCCGTGGCGTGGGCCAGCGGCAGCAGCTTCGCCATGCGGCACGTGCGCTCGCACGCGGCACGCGCCAGAGGGCCAGCAGCCAGCGTGCCCAGGCCGTCGTTCGCAGCGCGGAGTACACTGAACTGCAGAGTAAGTCGTGGGCGAATCCAATGCCCGCCGGAATCCGGTCAATCTCGGTCGTGTGTGGCTGTCGAACCACACTCGCCCCCGAGTCCCGCGCGGGCGACGGGGGGCTGGGGTGGGGCCCTTGCCCAGCGCCTCGCCCCTCCACCCGCACGGCCAATGGCGGGTGGTAGCCACTCTCCACTGGGGCGGAGTGCCGTGCGTGGCACCGCACCGCGCCCCGCGCCGCGCAACTGCGCGGCATCGTCACCTGGCACGATCAGAGATGGCCGTACCAGACGCAGAGCTCAACACCGCCCTGCCCTTGTGCGCTGCTCACCCTCCACGGCCTGTGTGCTCTGCTAGACGTGACGGTGTTCAAGGCGGGCTCCGGCGACCCGGTGGAGCTGACGACGCTGTGGGACCCCGCGCCGGGCAACAAGGTCGTTGTCATTGGCCTGACGCACTTTGCTGATCTTGGCTCCGCTGAGCTGGGGCAGAAGCTGGTGAGCGCTGGTGGCATGCTGGCGCGGTGGCAGACGGCAGAGCGGGGCCCCGGAGGGCCCTGGGGTGCAGCTGCTTGCCCACACGGGTGTTTTCTGCACGCAGGTGCGCGTGCTGCCGACGCTTGAGGCATCCGGCGTCACGGTCATTGCCGTGGGCCTGGGCAGCGTCACCAACGCCCAGGTGCGAGAATTCGCTTGAGAGGCGGGGTGCGTGGGCAGGGTGGACACATGCCTGGGGAGCACCCACCCAGCCCAACCGGGTGCGCTGTGCCCCTCTTGCTGCTGCTCGCCCGCAGGAGGTGAGCGCGATGCGGGCTGAGGGACAAGAGGACAGGGCAAGCGCGCTGCCGCAATGGCGCTGAACAGCGCACATGTGGGCTTTCCCTGGGTGCCTCTCTGCTCCCGGCCCCGCTGCTACCACCCGCGTTGCTGCCGTACTCGCGCTTTTGTTTTGCAGTACGCGCGGTACATCAAGTTCCCGCTGGACAAGCTGCACGCCGACCCCAGCGGCGCCCTCTACACGTGAGCGCCTCCTCGTCGCCGACTGGCAGTTGGGCGCGCTGGCCTGTCGCAACACGGGGTGCTAGGTATCCTCGCGCGGCGTGGTGGGTGACCTCAACAGCGTCCAACGGCAAGCGAGGGGGCGTGCGTTGCGCTCTGTGCTCCTCCGCAGCGCGCTGGGCTGGAGCCCGGGCTTCCTGCCCGACGTGCAAGTGAGCCCGTACCTCAAGCTGCTGCCCATGCTGGCGGGCATTGGCTCCCCGGGCACCGTCCAGGCACGTCCTCCGGCCCCTTTTTCCTGCTCAGGTCGCACAGGACACGGGGACCTGGGTTGGGCGCACCTGAGGGGCTGCCCGTTGTGCTCACACCCGCGGCCGCAGGAGGTGCTGAGGGGATACGTGGGCGACCAGAGCGCCAAGCCCGTGTTTGACTCTCCCACGCCCTTTGACATCCTCGGCACGGGGTGAGCGCCGGAATGGCCGGTTGGCGGTCCAGAGCTCTGGACGCCTCGCCTCTCGCGCGCCGCCAGCTGCGCTCACACGCACTTCCCTGCCTGCGTGCAGGTACCAGCGGCCGTTTGAGCTGGCCACGCTGCGTCTCTTCAACATGGTCGGCGTGCTGTCCAAGTGTGAGCGGCAACGTGGCGCGTGCTGCTTTTGCGCGGGTGCGTTGCCGCGCTGGCGGCGGCGTGAGCGTGTGCAAGCACTTGCTGCCGTGGGCGTGGTGACGCGCGCGCAGGGGGCGAGCTGTCGCCTCCCAACACGCAGCTGCTGACGCAGCAGGGCGGCGCGCTGGCCTTTGACGGCGAGGCCGTCATCTTCAGGTGCGCGTGTGGGGCCGATGCAGCTGAGGGCGCCTGCCACTGGCCGTCTAGGGTGCGGCTCGCGAACGTGACTGTGTGTGGGCAAGCTCCACACTGCCTGCAGGCACGATGACTCTGGCATCCTCAAGTACGTGGACATCGACGCGCTGCTGCGCGCGGTCCTGCAGGCCGAGGTCGTGGCTTGAGCTCCCTTGTGGAATGGATGTGATTGATCTACGCCTTTCATCGTCAATCCCCTTGTGCGGTAACTGCCTGCAAGCCCGTTCGGCTGTCGCAAGAGCGACACGTTTGACCGAGAGTGGCGCGTGCCTGCACTTTTGCGTGCAGAGCGGGCAGACTCTCAGCTGATGAGGATGATGCAGTAGAGAGGGCAGAGCCTGCCTGAGCATCCAACAGAAGAGCAGCACACAGGGAGGAGGAGGACAGGAGGCGTGGAGGAGGCCGCCCCGCGGCGATGCGGGGGCGAGCGGTGCTGCAGGCGAGCTGCTTGACAGCGGCCAGCTATGCAGCTCCCGTCGTGGCGCTCCATCCTCCGGTGCCTTCACCCGCACCAGCTCGAACTGCTCGACGAAGAGAGGTCGTCGAGGCCGCCCCAGCGCCCCAGGATGAAGCGCAGCAGCCGCATCAGAGAGCAGCGCGCATCATTAAGGACGCCAGTGCGCTAGACGTCGCGCCGGCTGTCGTCCGGCGGCCCATAGAGCCTCTCGACTCGCTTGTGGCGGCAGGCTCACCCACAAGCCACGCCAAGCAGCGCCCTGGCAGGTGGTGGCATCCAGTGCGCGCGGCGCCCTACCTGCACTTCACGCGGTGCAGCCGCGTCCGCCCCATGGCAGGCTTTGTCGCCAAGGTGCGCCACGAAGCTCGCGGCCCCCACGCGCACACGGCGCTCGATGCCACACGCTCGTCCCCGCCTCACTGCAAGGGCGCCCTGAGGTGCTGCTCCACCCCACACTGGCACCGCAGGCACTCACGCACAAGGGCCGAGCCGTCCTGTCCGGCGCCTACGCGGCCAGCGCCGCCTTCCAGGTGCTCCGGGCGCTGCGGCTGGCGCGCCTCATGCTGCTGCAGAACGAGGGGCAGGTGCCCATCTGGCAGCCGCTGCTGGCGCCCAAGCGCGCGGCGGCCAAGCGGCGCAAGTGGCTGCAGCAGCAGCGCGCCGCCGTGCACGGCGCCGCCACCACGCCAGGCGCCTCGGTCGGACTGCCCGGCTGGCACTTCCCCAGCGGCAACGCACCATCACCACCCGCACCAGTCGTGTCAGCAACAGGCACAGCAACAGGGCAGCCGCCTCCGCCACACTTCCCGGCAGGCGGCGACGCCTCTGGGCAGTGGTGGGCGCCCCAGGGCTGGCCCATCCAACAGCAGCAGCAGCAGCAGCTCCAGCCGCACCCAGGCAGGACAGCGGCCAGCCTGCCGCCCCGCCACGTGCGCCGGCGCCAGAGGCTGCTGGCTAACCCTGGCTCACCCAGCTCGCCCGCACCGCCGGCGCGGCCGCCGCCGCCCCCGGCGCAGACGCTCCTCCCTCCAGCGGAGCAGCAGGGCCGGCCCGACATCCCCCCAGCGTTGATCCAGCAGTCAGAAGGGCCACAGGCAGCACAGCAGCCGCAGGACGCGTACCCGCAACAGCCCATGGAGGAGAGGTGGAGGGGCGGGTTCCGGCGGGGCGGCGGCGGGGGGCGCGGGAGGGCGAGGGCAGCAGGAGCTGGGTGGCAGCTGGCGGGCGGGTGGCACCGCATGCCGCAGCTGACGGCGGGCGGGCAGCGTCCGCTCGTGTTCAGAGTGCAAAAGCTCCTGGCAGGTGCGTCCAGAGGGGATGCAATGCCACCACGACGGCAGCGGCAGGTGCATGTACCAGCCCCAGGCTGGCGCTGATCAGCCATGCTGCCTGCGACTGTCGCCGCGCAGGGCCCATGCACGCGTCAGAGGTGCTGCGCGTTTCGAGGGGCACGCCCTACCGGCGGCTGGCGGCGGCGCTCTCCGGCCGCCTGCTAGGCGAGGCGCCGCCACAGCCGCAGCACGCGGAGGGCGCAGGGGCGGCAGCGTCCGGCGGCGACCTGCCGGCGCCGGCGCCTAGAGGCGCGCCAGTGGGCCTGGTGGCGCTGGAGTGCCTGGGCCGCAGGGCGCTGCTCGTGACGTTGCAGGTGCGAGCACGAGTTGTCGGGTGCTGGGCTTCACCGCTTGCGGGACGACGCCCAAGGACCACGTCCACGCGATCCTCAAGCTGAGCGACTCACCCTGGGTCGTTGTGCCCCCCTCCACCCCCAACCGGCGCTCGCAGGGAGTGCTGGTGGCGCGGCGGCGCGTGAGGGCGGCGGGCAGGGACCTGTCCGTCGTGCTGCAGGCCGCGCCAGGCGCGCACACCCACGGCAGGCCGCCCGCGGCCGCCGGGGGGGTCAGTGGCAGCGGAGGCGACGCTGCGGGCGGCGGCGGGGTGGCGCCTGTGATCAACAGGTGCGCTGCTCTTTGGTGGGCTGGTTTTGGGGTCAGGGCACGGTGGGCGTGCCGCCGAACTGAGCGCGTGGGCACTGCGTGACTTTGCGGCGGCTGTTGCTGTGTGGCGCAGGTTGCTGGTGTTTGAGTGCGCGCCGGGGCAGCCGGCTCAGGTGTCGCCGCGCCGCCTGGCGGCGCTGCGCTGGCGGCGGGACCCCCGGCCCGGTTTGGCACGCGGCCCAGGCGCCGGCGAGCGACGCGGAGCTTGAGCACAGATTCAGAGTTTTCCTGGCCCCCTCGTTCTTCTCGCTTGCACGAATCGACTGCAAACCGTGGGAGACGTCGTCATCGCTCACAAAGAGCTCAGGGCGCAGCTGCGGATGAGGTCAATCAACAGCCTCATCAATGGCACGCAGCGGGCAGCAGCAGCGAATTCGACACACCTTCAGACCCAGCGAGCAGTTCAACTCCGGCGGCTCTCATGCACGACTCCCGAGCGGCCCCCAACCCCACCCCACACCCCATCAGCGTGCCCCTACAACCCCCGGTGGCGGAGCTCCTTGTCAATGTGCTGCGCCACCGTCTCCTTCATCTTGTCCAGGCTCTCGTCCAGCGCCTTGTGCATGGTGCGCTCGAGCGAGCCCAGCAGCTGCCCGGCGCGCTCGTCCCAGTCCTTGCGCACCTCCTGCTCCACCTCGGCCTTGACGCCCGCCAAGCCCTGCTTCACCATCTCCTTGCTCTCGCCCTGCATCTGCGCCCGCAGCGCGTCCAGCTGCGAGCCCGTCTCGGCGCGCTCCTTGCCCAGCAGCTTCTCCACCTCGGGCGCCGTGAGGCCGCCCAGCTGCCCGGCCGCCGCCGTCGCCGTCTCCTTGACGCTGCCCTCGAGCGCGCCGAGCCGAGCCTCAAGCGCCGTGGCCTTGCCCTCGTTGGACGCGGCGCGCGCCTCGAGCTCCTGCCGGAGCTGCTGCGTGGCGCCCTCGAGCTCCTTGCGCAGCGCGTCGGTGGCGCTGCTGGCCGCCGGGCCGGCGGCACCGACAGCGAGTGCCAGCGACGCCACCTCGCCGCGCAGCGTTTCGAGCGAGGTGGCCGAGGCGCCGGCCTGCTGCTCGAGCTGCTGCTGCAGGTGCTGCAGGCGCTGCGCCTGGTCCTGGCTGGCCTGCTCCAGCTGGCTGACGGCCGAGTCGAGCATCTGCTGCGCGCCGGCGCTGGTGGACTGCGAGGCGTGCTCCAGCTCGGCCTTGGCCTGGTCGATGCGCGCGGCGAGGTTGTCGGTGAGCAGCTGCGCGCGGCGCTCGGCCTCGGCCAGGCCCGCCGCCAGCGCGTCGGCCGTGGCGGCCTGCGCGAGCTGCTCCTGCGCGGCGCGGAGCTGCTCGGCCAGCGCAGTGAGGCGGGCGTCGGCGTCGGCCAGCTGCGCCTCGGCGTGCTGCGAGCTGCCGGCGTGCTTGCTGGACAGGCCCTCGACGCTGCGCGGCAGCGGACAAGGCGAACGGTTCACAAACACCGTCAGACTCTCTGTTGCGGCAGGTGAGTGCCGCGTAGTCCAGCGCAGAGCGCCGCAGCAGCCGCACCTGGTGGCCAGCGCGTCAATGCTCTGCTGCAGGCCCTGCGCGCCCTCGTCCATCCTCTCGAGCGCTGACTGCAGCGTGTCCAGTCGCTGGTCGGCGCCGTTCATGCGCGACTCCTGCAGGCGGACACAGGAGCACGGCGGCACAGCACAGGGCAGCACGTCGCCCAGGGGTCCCCCACGTCGCTCGTCTGCGCCTTCAAGGACGGCAAGCTGCTGTGCGGCAGTAGCGCGGGGCTCACGTGCGCCTGCAGGCTGGCCTGCGTCGTGCCGATCTGGTCCAGCATGTCTGCCATGTCGCGCGTCTGCGTCGCCGCCATGTCCCGCACGGCGCCCACGTCGGCGTTGAGGGCCTGGATGCGCTCCTCCAGCTGCGCAGCGGCCACGCGCGTGCCCTCGGACGAGGACGCCTGCACGTCGGCCACCTGCGCCCCACGAGTTGTGACGCAAGCGCCGCGCCGGTTAGCACGAGGCCCGCCGAACAGGAGCACACGCTGACGTAAAGACAGAGGCGGGACGTGCGCGCGCACCTGTGCGGCGAGCTGCTGCACCTCCTCCTTGAGCTGGCCCTTGGCCTGGTCGACCAGCGCCGTCATGTTGGACTCGGCCTGCGCCAGCCGGTTGTTAAGGTCCTGGTCCCGCGCCGCCACCTGTGCACACACGCCGTACACAGCGTGCCCACCTCTCGGACCCAACCATGCGAGACGTTGGCATCAGGGACGCCCCCAGGCTGCACTGGGCTGATGAGAGGCGGCGACTGCTCTGGGCGAGGTCCGTGTCACGCCTGCGCGCCGTCTCAAGTCCCGCTGCTGCGGCGGCAGCTGCTGCTGCTGGTGCCCAGAGCAAGAAGCGCCACGGCCGCCCCCGCACAGGTGGTGGGCGCGCCCACCCACCTCGGCGCGGTGCGCGGCCAGCTCCTCCTGGTGCTGCGCCGCCGCCGTCGCTGCGCTGGCCAGCAGGTCGTCGCGCAGCCGCCGCGTGGCGCCGTCCGCCTCCTCGCGCGTCCGCTGCACGGCCTCCTCCACACCGGCCAGCCGCTGCTCGGCGCCCGCCGCCTGCGCCGCCGCGCGCTGCTCGGCCTCGGCCAGCTCGCGCTCCATGCGCTCCAGCAGGCCCTTGACGGCGCCCTCCATGGCCTGCTGCTGCTGCTCCGCCGCGCCCTGCGCCGACGACGTCAGCTCCTCCCGCTGCGCCTGCAGCGCCTGCTCCTGCGCCGCCACGCGCTGCTCCACGTCCGCCGCCAGCGTGTCCACCCGCTGCATCAAGTTGTTGAGCGTCGCGTCGAGTGCCTCCTGCTGCTGGCCCGACGCCGCCTCCAGCCGCTGCTCCAAGGTGGCCTGCAGCCCCTCGACCTGCTGCCGCAGCTCGCCCGCCGCCGCCTCCAGAGCCTCGCGCTGCTGCGCGGCCCACGCCGAGAGCGCCGCTTCGCCGGCCTCCGCCGCCGCCGCCATGGCCGCCGACACGTCGGCGAACCGCCCGTCCGTGCGGGCCTCGGCCTGGGCGAGCTGCTCCTGGAGCTGCTGGTGCTGCTGCTCGGCCTGCGCCAGGCGCCCGCTCACCTCGGCCTGCAGCGCCTCGCGCGCCTGCCGCCCGTCGGTCGCCGCCGCCTCCACGAACGAGTAGACCTCATCGCGCGAGCGCGCCACCTCGGCCGACAGCTCGGACTGCGCGGCGCGCAGGCGCTCGTCCTGCGCCGCCTGCGCCGCCTCCAGGTCGGTCCGCAGCGCGCCCAGCTGCTCTGCCAAGCCGCCCTGCGCAGCCACGTTAGCGGCGGCAACAGCCCTGGCAAGGTGAGACTGAGCGATGCCAACGGCGCCACACACAATACACAGCAGCTGTGCCTTGGGGGCTGCCCTGGCCAGGCGGTCAGTCGCTCGCCTGCGCCGAGTGGAGTGCCTCCTGCGCCGCCACGTTGGCCTGGTCGATGCGCGCCCCCAGGTTGTCCAGCCCCAGCGCCAGCTTCTGCTCAGCTTCCGCCAGAGCCTGCTCCAGCTTGTGGTCGGCCGCCTGCAGGCTCTGGTCCAGCTTCTCGTCGGCTTCCGCCTGACGCGCCGCCGTCTCCTGCTGCAGCGCGCCCAGCGCGTCGTGCGCCTCGGCCACCGCCTGCTCCACGCGGGCGCCCAGGTTGTCCGCCGTGAGCTGCAGGCGCTCCTCCAGGTGCTGCTGCGCCGCCGCCAGCGCCTCCTGCTGCGCCTGCTGCTGCTGCGCCATCTGCGCCTGCGCGAGGCACGCACACGCACCACAGGACCAGACCATGTGCAGGAGCGTTTGGTCTTGCCTGTGCGGCACCCAAGCACCCTGGGTGGGTGTCGTTGCCTTGGGCGCACGCTCTCTTGCACACCTCTATCGCACACCACACATCATCTGCTTGCCGGAGATACCTCCGCTAGACATGCAGCTCAACACACCTGCAGGTTGTTTGAGACGTTGTCCACGGCGAGCTCCTGCGCCTGCATCTGCTTGTCCACCGCCTCGAGCCGGCCCTCTGTCTCCTGGCGCATCTCCTCCAGGCTCGTCACCAGCTTGTGCTCGGCGGCCTGCAGGCCCTGCTCCAGCTTCTCGTCCGCCTCGGCCAGCTGGGCCGTCACGGTGCTGAGCGCGGCGGCCAGCTCCGCCGCGGCGGCGGCGGCGGCGGCGGCGGCCTTTTCGTCGGCGGCCTTGAGCTTGGCGTCCACCTCTGCCTTGGCCTGCGTTTGCGTGTGTGGACCGAGGTTGAGGGTGTACGTGTGGAGTGGTGGGCGGCGCCGCAAAGCAGCTGGCCATCTCAGTTGGCCCTCATCGCCTGCTCACCTGGCCGATGCGGCTGTTGACCATCTCCTCCATCTCAGCGACCTCGTCCTCCAGCATGGCCTGCATCTCGTCCACGCGCGCGCCCAGCGAGCGGTTGGCCTGCGCCGCCTCCTCGGCCGTCTCGGCGATCACCGCCTCGATGGCCGACTGGTTCGTCTCGATCTCGCGGCCGAGGTCGATCAGCTTCTGCTCCGTGCGCGTCGCGAGCTGCGCGGCGGCGGCGCACACGAGATGGCGGACAGTAAGGCATGACGGCCAAGAGCACTGTGTACTTCGCACGCCGGTGCAGTGAAGC
>VFQP010003104.1_pt1 | contig 17366 bp, 22 predicted proteins | sample 3512351 | NCBI WGS metagenome assembly VFQP01 (sample SAMN10412372, study PRJNA504923) | tailings metagenome | isolation source: Relicate 1 Philex TSF1 revegetated site | place: Philippines: Tuba, Benguet | collected 2017-08-29
CACGTGAGTGAGGAAACCGCCTGACGCGGACGCGCCGGGCGAGGCGTTGAGGGGATGGGTCACGCCCGCTCCTTTCCGGCGCCATTCCCTGCCACCACTCCCTTCTGGTGCATGGCTCCGCACCAGGAAAGGAGGTCTTGACTCCTGGCTGTTTGCGTGCCTCACAGCTCATCTCCACGGGGCGGCTGCCTCCCTTTGTCATCGTGGCGGTGGACCACCCGTCCATGGCCCGGCCCTACGAGTACACGCCCTACACGCCGGGCAAGGGGCCAGGTGCGCAGAGCCCGCCTCAACACGCACCGACTGGCGCATCTCTCGCTGTCGCGCCACCCCCCCGGGCGCACAGGGAGGGTGTGGAGGTGCATGATCATGCACTTGGCCAGGGGACGCAGCGCCTCCGCGGGCGCGTCACCTGACGCGCGCAGGCGGGTTCCGCGAGGACGCGGCCAGCTGGCCGGGCGGAGGCGTGTGGCGCTACCTGGAGCGCCTGGCGGGCGAGGTGCTGCCCTGGGCCACGCGCACCTACCTGCTGAGCGACCGCCCCTCCGAGCGGGTGCTGGGCGGCTCCAGCTTCGGCGGCGTCGCCACGCTGTGCGGCGCGCTCAGGTGCGCCCACAGTGCAGCCTTGTATGCGTGCTTGTTGCTCACTGTGCCCTGGTGCGCGATGGCACGCTGGCGGCACCACCCTCCTGCTGCTCCACTCGAGGAAGGGCGACGTGCGTGGCACCCGCAGGCACCCTGGCGTGTGGGGCCTGAGCCTGATTGAGAGCCCCTCACTGTGGCTGGCCGAGGAGCGGCTGCTGGAGCAGGACGTCGTCAACCACACGTGAGCATGCAGGCCCGTGCGCTCGCCGGCGCTCAGGACGTCCGGCTCAGCAGGCGCTCGAGCCAAGCGTGCCGTCCCGGTCTGGTGCCTTTGCAGGGGCCCGCTGCCGTCGAGGGTGTTTGTGGGCATGGGCGGGCGGGAGTTCAGCGGCGTGCGGCCGCCCGCGGCGGCGCAGAGCTTCCCCTTTGCGGACGACAAGGTGGCGGGGTACGCCGACCGGCTGGGGCAGCTGCTCAAGGACAAGGTGCGGCGAGGGTGCTTTGTGCGGCGTGCATCGACGGAACGGGCCACTGCCTGCGTCATGCAGCAAGGTCAGCATCGAGGACGATAGGCACCAGCTCAGCCAGAGCACGCACCGCCCAGCTGCACGACGCGGACGGCAGAACGGGTGCTTCCTGCAGCCTTTTCAACTCGACAGCAGCGCAGTGTCCACCAGCAATCCCGTCGTTTCTCCCTGCGCACGGCGCGCCTGCCGCGCAGGGCGTGGGCGCGGTGCGCGTGGAGGTGCAGCCCTCGGCCACGCACAACGAGGCGGCGTGGGCGGACCGGCTGCCGGCGGCGCTGCTGCACCTGTGCTCGCACTGGTGGGCGCGCGCGCTGCGCGACCGGCAGCACGAGCTCGTCACCACCGTGCCCAGCCGCCTGCGCCCCGGCGCGCCGGGCGTGGTGCTGGTCAACCGCGCGCGCAGCGCCATGCTGGGCGGCTGCGCCGCGCTGCGCCTGCACGCCGGCTTCAACATGAACTGGTGCGCTCGGACGTCGACGTGTTGTGTGAGGGGCCGGCCCGATGCGATGCGCCTTTGAGTCGCTCAGTCGTCGTCGTTGGTGGGCCGTTGACGAGTGGCCAGGGAGATCAAGCTTCCCGAGATGGACCTGACCCGGGCCGAGTGGCGGCTGGACGCCTCGAGCCTCGAGGAGCGCGACCGGCAGCACCTGCCTCCCGAGCACTTCTCCAACGACTGGTGCGTGCTCGCCGCGTGAGACTGGCGTGCTTGACCGTGGGCGGGCCGCGTGCTTGCGTTCGATCCCGTTTTGCCGCGGTGCCGCCGCGCATCGCGCAGGTGGCTGTGCAGCGTGAGCGTGCCGGCCGACGCCTACGAGCTGCACTTTGCGCTGAGCGGCACGCACGACGACAAGGGGGAGGGCGAGCGGCAGTGGGACAACAACGCCGGTGAGCCGCGCACGGCCAGCCGCCGGCCGTTCGCGCTCTCAGCCCGCGGCGCGCCTTGACCCGGGCGACGATCTCGCCTGTGTCTGGCGCACGCAGGCGCCAACTTTTACCTGCGCATGGGCCCCGCCATCCCCACGCCCAACTTTTGCGCCGTCGAGCCTGAGAGCCTGCTGCCGCCCTCGCCATCGCCCAGCACCAGCCCCGCCGACGGCGCTGCACCCACCCAGGGCACCACCGCGGCGGCCAGCCCAGGCAGCGGCGACGGGCGCCGCCAGGCGCCGCAGACGCCCAACCACGTCGGCCTCGCGGCGGCCAAGGCCCGGCAGGCCATGGCGCAGGACGCCCAGCCCATCGCGCACCGCAACAGCTCCAAGTGAGCGGCTCGCGTGCCCGTCCCGCTTGCGCGCCCCGCCCACGCGCCGTGCGCACCAACGGCGTGCCCGCGGCTGCTCCCTCTTGTTTGCGGCAGGACCTTCTTCACCGTGCCCGAGACGCTCCTGGCGGGCGCGCCGGCCATGGTCTACTTCAACAAGCGGCGCAGCTGGGGCTTTGGCGACCAGCCCAACGTCAAGCTCCACTACGGCTTCAACGACTGGAGCACGCAGGTGCGTCGGCGCTTTGGGGTGCGGGGAGCGTAGATCGAGCGGGCCAGCCTTGAGGGAGAACAAGTGGCAGGCCGCCAAGGCAAAGGGTCCCAAGCGGCGTGCGCGCGTGCGTGGCGCAGGTGCTGCCGGGCGGCGCGTCGCGCGTGGACTTCAAGCCCACCACGCTGTGGCGCGACGAGTGGACCGACTGGTGGAGCGCCTACATCGAGTGAGCCCCTGCGCCTCCTCCTTGCGCCTGGCCCAGCTCAACCAGGGTTCCGCAGCACCTCTCTGCAAGCAGCGCACATGCGCATGCGTTGCGCGGGCGCGTCGCCTCGGCGCGCAGGATCCCCGAGGCGGCCATGGAGATGAACTTCGCCTTCACCAACGGCGCCGAGCTGTGGGACAGCAATGGCGGCTACAACTTTTGCGCCGCCGTGATGAGCGCGGGCCTGCCGCCGGGCAAGCTGGCGCGACCCAGGTGAGCGGGCACGCGTTTTTTTCGCCGCGCACGTGTGACTGGCCCGGTCGCGCCGCGTGTCGCTTGCCACACGCCTCCCACGCGGCCAAGGGGCTCGGCTGCTTACGCGTGGCGATGCGATGAGCCCGAGGCTCACCTACCAGGTGACGCCGCCTGGTGCGTGCGCGCAGGAAGGTGGAGAGCGATCAGCAGCTGCCGCACGGCGCCGGCACCATGCACATCGTCAACCTGGCCAGGCGCGAGCCCAGCGACCCGGGCTACAGCAAGCAGGGCCGCTGGATCGACGAGAAGCTCGTGCGTGTGTGGACGCCGCCCAGCTGGGCGCCCGACAAGTGAGGCGCCTCACGTGCAGTGCGCTGGCGCGTCATGAAGCCCTCTGCCTCTCCGTGGCGTGGCTCACCGGGGAAGCGCCCCAAGTCCGAGCGGGACGTGCGCCGCTGGCGACATGCACACGTGCGTGCAGGGCGCCCCTGGGCGGCTGGCCGGTGCTGTACCTGAGCGACGGGCAGAACAAGTTCGAGGACTTTTTGGCGCACCAGGTGCGGTGAGGCGTGGCGGAGATCGCCGCAACTCGAACAAGGTCGCTTCGGTGGTGCACAGACGCCAAATGCCAGCACCTCCAAACTCTAGGTGTGCTGGCCACCGTAAGCGCAGGGCGTGGCGTGGAAGGTGGGCTACCAGGCCTCGGACCTGGTGTCCAACCGCGAGCTGCCGCCCTTCATCGTGGTGGGCATCGACAGCGCCGGGCCCATGCGCAGCCTCAACTACCTCCCCTACGCGCCAGGTGTGGCCAACCTCGCGCCCTGCGGCAGGCCTGCTGAGGAGTCCGTACGCCGTGCAGTCTGCGCATCTGTCGCACCCCCGCCCCGCACCCCAGCGCCACCAGCAGCCAGCGCCGCCCCTCCCTCCATCGCGATTCTGCACAGGCACGGGCGCGGGCGGCTTCAGGGGCGACTGCGAGCGTTGGCCCGGAGGAGGCGTTTCCGACTACATGAAGCGCGTGACTGAGGAGATCGTGCCGCTGGTGCAGCAGCGCTACGGCGCGTCGGAGGACCCGGCCAAGGTGGCGTTCGGGGGCGGCTCGTTCGGTGGCGTGTGCGCGCTCTATGCGGCCATGCACTACCCGCACATCTTTGGCAAGTGAGTGGTCCGAGCCCCGTGCGCCCCCGGCCCGCCCACCACGTGGATTGAACTTCATCTGCTTCCTCACCGTCGGCCCCCCCACCCACCGCGCGACGCGCATCATGGCCCTTCCCCCCCTTCCCCGCAGCATCCTGGCCGAGTCGCCCTCGCTGTGGATCGCCGAGGGGCGCTTCCTGGCCGACATGGCGGCGCACCAGGGCCCGCTGCCCGAGCGCATCTTCCTCGGCTGCGGCACGCGCGAGTACTCGGCCACGCGCGACCACTGCCGGCCAGAGATCGACGCGCTGCTGCTCCACTACGCCTCCGAGGCGGCGCGCATCCTGGACGAAAAGGGCTGCAGGCCCGGCCAGGTGAGGCGACAGCCGCGGGTGCCGCGGGCGTGCACAGCATGCCGCGCCGCGCCACGTGCCGCGCGCGCTGCGCCAGTAGCAGCAATCGCAGCTCAGACAGCATCATGGATGACGGTTGTGCTTTGGTTGCAGGGCCAGTTTGTGGGTGGGAGCGCCATTTCGTTGCGGGATCGCGCCGCCAGTCGTGCGGGCGACCCTCAAACGTGTACTGCGCGTGCGACGCAGGGCCGGCTGCGGTTCCACGTGGAGCCCGAGGCAGGGCACCATGAGGGCGCGTGGCAGTGGAGATTCAGCGGCGCGATGAAGTACCTCTTTTCCCACCTGTGGGGCATGGTGCCGTTGTGATTGGGAGGCGACCGGGCGTTGTTGCATTCCGCGGGCGCGTCAAGGTGGGGTGCGACGAGCGGAGCGAGCGCAGACGAGCGGATCAGCAGGAGGAGGGAAGGTGTGTGTGTGTGAGGGGGGGTCAGGTCTTTGCGATTCTGTTTGCTGCGTTGGCATCGCGTTGGGCGGGACGGGGCGTGCAGTGCTGTGCGTGTTGGGCGCCCCTCGACTCAGTTGCTGATTGCTTCTTGCGTTGCACTGCGTGTATCTGTTTCTGGACAGAGTGTTGACCGGGGCTCAGGCCAGCATCCAGTCGACACGTGTACCATTTGCATGACGCTGGCCTTTGTGTGCGTTTGCGACGTGTCCTCAGCGTTATCGCACACCTTTGATGCAGGTGAGCAGGATTCAACCCAATCGTGGCGTGTGCAAGCCTTTGCCCCCTCAAACTCTGAACTCGGGGTCACCCCAGCGTACCGGGGTGAACAGAAAAGTGCAGCAAGAGTGCAACGAGCAACACGTGCTGCGAGTGCAGGAGACGTGGTGCGTTCAGACAGCGGCACTCAAGGCAAGAAAAAAGCACCAAGGCGAGCGAGCATCTAAAGCTCTGAACGCAGGGTTACTGCTCAGGGCTGATGCGAGGACGAAAGAAAAGTTCAGGCCAGAGAACGAGTTGAGCCTGCGTCCAGGGCTGCAAAACCGAGCATGCCACGCCCTCACACACGTGCCGCAACGAGTCAGGGACAGTGTCCAAATTGGGAAGCAGTCTGCATCTCAGATTGACAGTGTTGAGTGCCTCTCTCCAGCCTGATGGCGCAGGCCATGCAGTCGCAGGCCGTGGCGAACCGTACGGTTCCCAGCTGATCCCCATTTGGAGCGAGTGCGCGGAACCCCCCACAAAAAGCACACTTTTTCAGCAACTCAGCTAACGGCCGTGCCCGCACGTCGCCGACCAGCGAACACCTCATCCAGATGCAGGGATACAGAAACCCTCTCTCCTGCAGCAAGTGCGCGCTACACCCGCGCGCCAGGCTGTCCGACCCCTCCTGTCCTGCGATCCAGTGCTCGGTTCTCCCGCCAGGCTCGCTTGCCGCGGCGCTGGCCCCCGGCCACTGCGCGCCACCAGCCACAGGCACGGCGGCGCCTTGTCAAGGCGACGCTGCCCAGCCCAGAGCATCAACGGGGCTCAGCGGCTGTGCCTGCAATGCGGGGGCCGGGGGCGGGCGGCATGAGGAGGAGGGCGCGCGCTCGTCCGCGTCGTGACCGCACAACGACGGCACAAGCACCGCTCTGGCGCCCAGCGGCTGGACGGCGGGCGGGGCATGAGGCACCACGGCGGCGGGCGACGCTATGGCCAGCGAGCGACGGGGCAGGCGCGGCGCGCCGATGGGCGGCGACGCGCCCGCGGGGGCCTTGTTGGGCCCGGACATGACGCACTGCACAAGCGGTACGGGCTCCGACACGCCCTTGAGCTTGATGGCGCCCAGCGGCTGCGCGTCCACACCGCCGCTCGCCAGCTGCTCGGAGGCAAAGGCGCTGGCGCAGCACGTCTCCCACAGCGCCGACGAGCACCACACCTGCGTGCGGCGCAAAGGGTGCGGGTGCGGGTGTTGCGTTGCGCGCACGCTGGACATCCCGGCCCCGTGGAGCGAATCGCTCTCACCTGTCCCGACCCGGCCTTCTCGGCGATTCGGGCCGTGCGGTTCATGACGCGGCCGCGATACGAGACGCGACCCGTCAGACGGTTGAGCGACGCCCACACGTTGCCAATGTCGAGCCCGATCTTGATGCGCGGGCCGCGGAAGAGCTTGCGCACCAGAGCCTCGGTGGTCGTCGCCTCGCAGCTGTTGGCTCCGCTCGCAGCAACGTCTGCTGCCCGCGACGACTGTGCGCCTCCTCGCCCCTCCTCGTGCGGGGCGTTGGACGCGGCGCCGACGGCGGCGTGCAGCCCGGAGGTGGTCGACCTCGCCGTGGCCTGCACCGCCAGCAGCGAGGCCACGTTGCTCACGCAGCGCCGCATGCCCGTCACCCGCGCCGTCGAGCGCGGCGCGGCCCCTGGCGGCTCGGCGACGCCGCCGCGGCCGTTGAGCCACTGCGCAGACGCGGGCTCGGCCACGCTCTCGCGCTCGTCGCGCCCCACCGAGGCCACGTCAAACAGCTCCACGTGCTCGCGCACGGCAACTGTCTCGCACAGCTCGTGCGCCAGCAGCTCGGGGTCCCAGTCGGCCTCGAGCAGGCTGTCCACCAGCTCGAGCGCCCACAGCACGGCGGCGCACGGGCACTGGAACGCCGCCAGGCACAGCCCGCCGGCCATCTCCACGCAGTAGCCCGTGCTCTCGGGCAGCGGCTGGTGGCTGCCGACGCCCAGCGCCACGTCCCACGAGCTGCGCACAAACTGCTGCTGCGCGGCCGCCGCCGCCGTGGTGCGCATGAGCAGCTGCGAGGCCTGCGCCTGAAAGGTGGCGATGGCGGCCGAGGCCAGCGCCTGGTCCCAGGCCAGCAGCGTCTGCGCGCCGACCATGTGCGCAAAGGCGATGCAGCACTGCCCGATGGGCGCGTGCAGCGTGCCCGCCTCGGCGAGCCGGGCGGCGGGGCGCAGGTGCGGCCGGAAGAAGGCCAGGCGGTGCTCGTCGTCGGCCGGCAGCAGCTGGTACACGCCGATGGCCTCGCCGGGCGCTGCCGACTTGTCCAGGTGGTTGAGGCCCATGGCGAGGAGCACGCCGGCCTGGCGGAGCTGCGCGGCGGGCAGCAGCTCGCACGAGGCCTGTGTCAGGAGCACCATGCCGCCGTGCCCCACGTCCGCGACGGCCTTGGCCAGCGCCAGCGGCTGCCCGCCGTACTGCACGCGCCCCGTCGTTTTGTTCAGCACGGCGTCCTGCACGTCGCGGATGCCCGAGTGCAGGCCCACGCGCACGCGCAGGCCCCTGCGGAGGGCGCGCGTGGCGGGGGCTTTTGTGGGGATCGTGAGCCCGCGCACGGCGAGGAGCGGAGAGCGGGGTGTTTCGAGCGGCAGCGCGGGCCCTCACCGGTGCACCAGCTTGGCCTTGGCGTCCGCCGGCTTGTCGACGCCGTGGACGAACGACCACTTGGAGTTGATGCGGACCCAGAGCGGTGAGCACCGCGCGTGCGCGGCCTCGTCGCTCTTCCTGCGAGCCGAGGCCGCAGCAGGACGATAACGTCTCGCTTGCTCTGCGCGCGCTCTTCGGACGCGCATTGTGCGTGCTACTCGAGGCGGGTCGAGGGCCACACACGCCTCACCCGCCAAAGGTGGACAGCTGCCCCGTGGTGGACAGCACGCGCGACAGCGTCTTGGTGAGGGCCATGGAGCTGTCCGGCGGGCGCTTGGCCATGTTGCTGCTCGTCGAGGGCACCCTGGCCACCGGCACGTTCCACTGGCCGTCGATGCTGTGCCGGCCGCCTCCGATGGCTCGCCCTGGCGTGTCGGCAGTGCTCTCGTCCCTGGCGGGCGGGCCGGCTGGCGTCACATCAATCATGGTGATGGGCCCCGACCGCGCGGCATCCGCATCCGCCTGCTGCTGCTGCTGCTGCTGCTGCTGCTGCTGCTGCTGCTGCCGCTCCGCGGCCCGCCATGCGCGGGTCGCCCAGGACGGCAGCAGTGACCGCAGCTGCACGGACAGCCGCGAGGACGCGGGGCGCAGCTGCAGCTGCAAGGTAGACATGGGCGTCACCGCCATCTTTGCCAGCGCCCCGCCAGCGGCCCCGTCGGCAATGCCGGCGTCGCCAACCAGCGTGTAGGCAGCGGCACTTTCCGTAAAGGCCGCGCTCGGCTGCACGCAGAGGAGCAGGGACGCAGCGAGGTGTGTGTGCGGCAATGTGTGTGTGTGCGGCCCCGGGCCCGGCTGGGGCGTGCGCGCGGGAGCCTGGCACTCACCACTGCCCACACCAGCTGCGCCAGCTCGCACTGGAGCAGCTCCGCCGGCCAGTCGAGTGTCTTCAGCTTGGCTTGCAGCGCCTGCGGGCATTGCAGGCGTTGCCGGCAGGCAGCTGATCCTTCCTGCTTGCAGCTGTGGCGCGTTCCGTTGACGCAAGATGCACATACTGTACACACAGCGTGCAGCTGACCCAGTGATGAACAACCTCTTTGTGCTTGCTCTCACCTGAGCAAAGCCGACGGCGCTGCCCGCCTCATGGAAGGACAGGATGAAGCTGTCTCCCTCGGTGGCCGACTCGTAGCCGGAGAACTTTGCCAGCAGGCGGCGCACGAGCTCATGGTGCAGAGCCACCGCTGCATTCATGGCGGCCTGAGAAAGCGACTCCCTGCGAGAAGCAGCGCACCACGCCCAGAGAGGGGCAGCTGAGCGCGAGTGCGGGCGCCACGGATGTCGTCGCCAGGCGCGCCCGCCAGCCCTGCCGCCCACGCGGCGCGCCACCGACGCAAACGCACCACAGCAGCGTGCTGTTCTCAATGTCCGTGACCAGCAGCGTGACGCCCGGCCCGGTGCGCGGCGCATTGTCGGCCGTCAGCACGCCGCCCCACCCGTACCGCCGCGACCACCTCCGCGCCAGCAGGACAAAGCCCACGGCAGCGAGCGCCACGGCGATGCACGGGGCCGCGATCGCCGCCGCCAGCTCCCCGGGGCTCAGGTCGCTGGTGCCAGCGGGCGCCACCGAGCGCGAGTCGTTGCCGGGGCGCTCGCTGGGCGGCGGGGAGGGCGGCAAAGGGTCCGTCCACTGCCGCCTCAGCCCCAGCGCGCCCCAGTACCCCTCGGCCCACTGCGCGCGCGCACGTGTGGGCAGGCGAACGTCGCCAAGGCAAGCCGAATTCGGCAGGCGTATGGGTGCAGCCCATACGCGCGGCGCTGCTGCGCAGCCACTCTCCTCCGACTGCGCTGCGCACCTGCTTGGGCGTGACGCGCCGCCTGATGCCGTCAAACTCGGCGGCAAAGTCCTGCGCCGCCCGCGTGAGGTTGACGCCGGGGGTGGAGGTCAACGTTGTCGCTTTGATCATGAGCTCCCTGCGCGCTCGCGCGCACACGCGGTGAAGCCGTCGGCAAACAGTCAAATGGTGTGCCCGGCACCCACCCAGCAGAGCCCTGGCCCATCACACACCGGATGAGGATGGCGTTGCTGAGGCGCAGGTCCGAGGCGGCGTTGCCCGAGTCGAGCATACGCAGCATCTCGCCGTTGTACATGCGCGTGGTGGCCGGGTCGTAGCCCGCCGCCTGCCACGCAGCCAGGCTGGCCGGGTCCACGGCCAGGTGCTTGTTGCGGAACGGCCCCACCAAGGACCCGCCCAGGATGAGCTGCGCGCACACCGGTGGGCGCGCCAGCGTGCACACGGCAGGGTGGTCGTTTGCACAGCTGTGGCGCGGCCGCGGGCTGAAGCCTCGGCCGACCTGGAGAGGCGCAGCCAGGTGCAACCACCACTCTCTGCGATTCATCGAGGGTGCGGCGGCGCACCTGCAAGCTGACGGCGGGCGACGCGAGGAAGGAGAAGAAGCGGTAGAGCCCCCGCTGGTGGTCGGGCATGGCCGAGCGGCTAACCATGCCCAGCATGCCCGTGAAGCCGGAAAAGTGCGCGCGGTTGATGAGGCGGCTTTGCCCGTCGTGCGGCTCGATGGTGGGCGACTCGCGGCTGGCCAGCGGGCACGTGGCGGCGGTGCAGTTCACCAGCTCGCCTGCGCAGCAGGCAGCGCGCAGGCAGGTGGCCAGGGAGGGGCTCCTGGGCACGGCACGCGCCTGCGCGGTCCACGGATGGTGTGTGCTGAGCTTTTCATCTGGTGGAGCCATCTCTGGCAAGCAGATGATGTGTGGCGGGCTCGCCTGCGCCCGCCCCGCTCCCTGCACCCGCCCGGCGCAGCCCAGCGCACCTGAGGCGCGGTCCAGCACCACGGAGGAGCCAGGCAGCGGCGCCACCACCATGTCGGACAGGCTGAAGGGCCGGCGCATGGGCACGCCGGGGATGGAGTTCCACCGCATGGCGAGCCGCGGTATGTCGTCCGTGGTCAGCGCGATGGCGCACTGGCCCAGGATGAAGGCCGTGTAAAAGGTTTCGCAGTCCACGCCCTGCGCCGCGTAGCTCGTCAGGTTGCGCAGGATCTCCAGCGACCTCACCAGCGCCTGCAGCGCGCGCACACAGAGGGCAGTGCAGGTGGCAGCGGCAGCGCGCTTTGCCTCCCCCCCCCCGGGTGATGGGCGAGCGTGCAGGCGGGGCAGGCAGGGGGTTGGGGGCGATACCGAGCTCGCGCGTCCCACGGGGCTCACACTTACCGGGCCTGTGGCCAGCGGCTGTAGCGTGTCGGGATCCATGATCCAGCCGCTGCTGGTGCCCTGCAGCACAGTGCGGCGGCTCCAGGGTCAAAAAAGGTGGGACGGACACGCACCACAGCCCTCTGACGCACACACAGGCGCCCTTGCTCACCTTGGCCTGCGTGATGCTGGCCAGGATCTGCCCCAAGAACACGTGGCCGCCCGCGCAGGCCTGGGAAAAGATACAGAGCGGCCCTGCGGGGTAGCGGCCTGCGCGCGCGCCACACGCACGTTGATGCAAGATGCACACACGCACATTGCGGGCAAGTTTGCGTGCCGGATGGCCGGTGCGTGGTGCGCGCTGCCCGCCGGTTGCGGGTCCACAGCGCCAGGATGTCGAGCCGGTCGGCACACCCGCATGGCGTTGGCTCACCCGTCTTGTTGAGCACCTCCACCGCCTCCATGAGGTCGTCCCAGGTGCCTGGCTCGGTCAAATTGCTGGCGTCCAGCACGTCCTTGCGATATGTCATCATGGCCAGCTTGCCGGCCAACGGCACGCCGGCGATGTTGGGGCCGTACACCGCGCTGTACGATCGAAAGTACCTGCGTGGGTCGAGGGACGGGAGGGTGAGGGTGGGTGTTTCATCTGCCGTGCTCGCTTTGGCTTGGCGCCGCCCTCCGCGCTGGTGCGGCGCTCACGGGTGGATGTCGAGGAACTGGATGTCGGGGTCGCTGCCGATGAGGTCGTCCACCAGCAGAGGCAGGTCCTGCTGCATCATGTCCACCACGCTCACGGGGTCCACCACTGCAGCGCACCGAGGCCCCCAGGCCAAGTGGTCAGAGGCGTGGCTCACGTTTGTGCGCGGCGCGGAGCGGCCCGCAGTGCTGTGCTGGCGTGCACGCACCCCATCCATCAAAGCCTTCGCCCAGGGAGTTGGTGGTGCCAGGGAAGACGTTGTTGAGCGCGTCCCACGCGACCCAGGTGATGACGAGCTCGAGGCCCGTCAGCGCCTTGAACGTGGGCAGCAGGCCCAGCAGCACGTCCTTGGCCGCGTCAGGCGCCAGCAGCCGGATGGGCTGCGGCGCGCGAATGGGCACGCGCACACAAAGGGCCATCGCGCCTCACCTTAGGCTTGCAGGCTCGGCAAGCTAAACGGCTAAACCTCCCGCCGTGAGGATCCTCCCGTACCTGCTCCGACACGACGTAGGAGCCCGTGCAGCTGCCCACGGCGTGGAGGAACTGGTCCGGCGTCAGCATGGTGCCAGGCTGGCCCCTGCACAGTGATGCGGCGTGGCTCCCTTGTCGGATGTCGTGTACCGCAACAGTAGTACATCGTCGAGCGGGCACAACCGCGCTCCTCACCGCGCCGTCATGTTGGCGTAGACCTCCGCCACGCACACGGAATCGAGCTGCGCCGTGCAGGTCGCGTTCTTGGCCTGGCCGTCTGCCTCGCCCAGGCGGAGCGTCATCGCCGCCCAAAGCAGAAAGACGCTCAGTAGCTGGCCGAGGAGCGCCGGCGACGCTGAAGCAGCGCTGCCACGACTCTGCAAGCTTTCACGACGCCCTGCGCCGCCTGGGCCCTGTACCGGGGGCGTCATCTCCGTGAAAGGGCACAGCCTCGAAGCGCAGCGCCTCGACCAGGGAGCCACCGCTAGACGATCAGCCAGTTTTCGGGCATGGTGCTGTGTGGGCCCTTCCTCTCCGTCCTCTCCGTGCACGTCGCGATCGCCCTCACCAAGCCCGGCGCCCATGGCTACCACCTGCGTGGCCGAGCGTGCAGCTCAGCAGCGCGACGTTGAATATTCGAAAGCCCTCTCGCAGAACCATGGAGGACCCGTCGCAGCTGGGCGCGAGCAAGGTGCCGGCCAAGTTCAATGCGGGCGACAAGGTGCTCGTGCCGCACACGGACAAGTTCTACGAGGCCAAGATCCTCAAGGTGGAATTTAGGTGCGTTGCCAGCTGCACCTGCCTGCTGGGGCCCCTGGGCTTGGGAGGGGGCGCCACCGACAGGCGAACGGGCGCGCGAGCCGCCAGCTGGTGGCTGCGTGGGCCGCCTTGGGGCCCGCGCGACGCCCAGATCAGCCGGCGGGCACTCCATGGCGCAGCATGCGGCTAGGCCTGCCGGCTCTGGCCGGAGGCTGGGCGCACCGCGGCGTCGTGGCGAGGGTGTGGCCCGCCCAGGCGTCGCTCCTGGGCCAGGAACTGCAAACAGCAGAGCGGCGCGTCAACGCCACCCAGCCAGAAGCGGGCAGAGGGAGCAGAGGGAGCCGTGCAGCAGAGCCGCTCCACCTTGACGGCGGCGCGGCGCGCTGCCCTCCTTCGCGTTCCACGGCCGCCGGGGCCAGCACCTTCAGATCAGGAGGCCCGCGCCGGCCCAGGCGCGGCGCTCCATCGTGGGGCGCTGCGGCCACGTTACTCCTGGCCTCCTGCATCGCCCACGCCCTCGCGCCGGACATGCTGGGCCCGCCTGCGCAGGGGCCAGTCACAGGGATGGCACTACTTCTTGCATTACAGCGGCTGGAACAAAAAGTACGACGAGTGGGTCGAGGAGTCGGGGCTCGTCAACCCCAACTCGCAGGACGCCATTGCCGCCAACGTGAGTGCCCTGTCTGCGCCGCCCGCTGCGGCCGTGCAGCACTCTGGTCGCGCCGGGGCCCCAGACACGCTCAGGCTCTGTGCAGGGGAGGCCGAGCGACGCGTGGGCCAGCAGGAGCAGCCGCTTTGCCTGCGTTCCGCCACGCTGGCACCCAACCCTTGGCGGTCCGAGTGCTCGACTGTCTCTGAACCTGAAGCTGGCGCCACACCCTTTGGCGCGTGCTGCGCAGGCGAGCGCGCTCAACCGCAAGCGCCAGGTGCCCATGGGCCCCGGGGGGCTGCTGGTGCCGGGCGGGGCGCTGGGCGGCGCGGCGCGGGGGCCCGCCCGGGGCGCCGGCGGCGCCCTGCTGCCCCCGCTGGGCGGCGCCACGCACGTGGTGGGGCTGGACGTGGACCTGCCGCCCATCCTCAAAAAGGTGCGGCGCCATCAGCTTTGGCACGACAAGAGGCGCAGGCCGGGAGGCACCCGTGGCAGCGCAGCGCGCGCCTGGGCAAGCAGGCCGCGCCGTGCCCCCCGGCTGGCCCTCTCAGCCCGCACCTCTTTAGCCTGCCTGCCGCCCCTCCTTCCTTATGCTTTGCAGTACCTGATTGACGACTTTGAGTGCGTGTTTGAGGAGAGCCGCTTTGTGCCGCTGCCGCGCAAGCCCACCGTGGCCGAGCTGCTGCACGACTACGTGGCCAGGGTGAGCAGGCGGGCGGCAAGGGTAGGGGAGGGCAGGCGCAGGGAACTGACTGCAGTCAGCGGCCAGGGTGGGCGCTTGGCATGGCCGCCCTCAACGGTCCGCGCCTGCTCGCGTGTCGCGGTGGTGGTGCCGCTGCGTGGTGGTGGACAAACCGCAGGCGCGCGAGGTGCGCCAGACTCAGTACGTGGACGCCGAGGAGGAGGTGGCCAACGGGCTCATCGGCTACTTTGACAAGTGCCTGCTGGCGCTGCTGCTCTACCGCAACGAGAGGGGGCAGGCCGCGCAGGTCGGTCCACCTCGCCCGTGCCACCCCTCGCACGCGTCGTCGCAAAAGGGCCCTTAGTGTCGATGCACCGTGCTGAGCCCACCCACCCATCCACCCGCCCACCCACACATGCACGCCTGCGCGCACAGGTGCTGTCGGACGGGCGCTGCCCCAGCACCGTGTACGGCGCCGAGCACCTGCTGCGCCTGCTGTACAAGCTGCCAGAGATCCTGCCGCTGCAGGCGCTCACGCAGGAGCACCAGGCGCACGTCGCAACCATGGTGCAGGTGAGCGACGGCAACGGTGGTGGCGGCGGCGCGCTCCTAGGAGGAGGAGGAGAAGCGAGCTTGCCCCTCGGCACCGGTCCTGGAGCGTGCGTGTGGTTGCGCCGCCGCCTGCATGCGTGCGCAGGATGTGGTGCAGTACTTGACCGACAACCACGCCTCGCTCTTCCTCACGCGCGACCAGTTCCAGGCGCCCAACCCCGGCGGCATCGGCGTGCCCCTGCCGCCGGGCGCCGGCGCCGTGGCCGGCGCGCCGCTGCTCTCCGCGCCGTCCTGACCATCACCCTTGCTCGACTCTCCCTCCATTCATCTTGCTCTCTGCTCTTTAGCTATTGGATCCCTGCTCGACGGGGCGCCACCCTGCGCCACCTGTTGGTGGGGCAAGTCAAAGCGAATCGAGAAGCTGGGGCGAATCGAGCGAAACTGGCTCGTTGCACAGGGACTAGTCCGCAACACAGCTTCACAGCTCGCGAGGAGTCGCGCGGAGTCTCCTTCGCGTGCTGGGCAGTTCGCGTGGCGGCCCCAGGCTGCACCCAGCGAAGTCAGCGAATCAGGAAAATGCAGCGCTAGGAACTCAACGTTCGTCGGCTCGCCCGCTTCCTGGTCGCCCTTCACATCTTCCGTGCTCGTACCCGTTGACTCCACGGCAGACATGCAGTCAACGCGGAGGAGAACAGGGAGGGAAAGAGCGTCCGCGCGCGCATTGGTAGCGCTGGCAGCGGCGCTGTGGTGCTGCTGCGGCGGCAGTGGCGTCCTGCTGCGTGGCGCCTACGCGCAGTGGACCTTCCTGGGTTACATCCTGGGCGACAACAACCTCGAGTGCAGCACCATCCCCAACATGCAGGTGTGCTGTCTTTGGCGCCGCCGATTGCGGCGCGGGGGTGCCGCGCCGTCCTCGCTTGCGCGCGCAGCGCGCAGCTTCCAGGGCCGCCTCTGCTCCTCCCGCTGCAGGCCATGGCGGCGGGCCTCACCGGCGCCAGCGCCGGCAGCATCGACGTGCTGCTCAACGTGGACCGCAAGACGGCGGCGTGCGCGGGCGCCAACGGCGTGGACCTGCCCTCCAGCACGTGGACGACCGACCGCGACGTCCAGCTCCAGCCAGGTGCGGCCCCCTGGCGGTGGCTGCAGCAGGCACCGACGTCTCAGGCGGCGGCCTCCAGTGACATGTGGGCTGCCCACTGTGCGCAGGCGGCAAGTGGTCGGTCCTACGCGACTACGGCGAGATCAATCAGGCCACCGTGGCGGCGCTGAGCGGCTTTGTGCAGCGCGCCCTCGCCATGTTCCCGCCCTCCTCGTCCCGCCGGTACATGATGCTCATCTGGGACCACGGCAGCGCCTTTGAGGGCGCCGGGTCGGACGAGACGTGCCAGGCGGCGTCGGGCGGCGTCTCGTCCACCTCCACGCGCATGTGCTCCTGGCTCCGGATCGACAACATCCTCACAGGTGGGCGGGGATACCCAGCGGTCGACGTGCCACTGCCTGGCGCCACGCCAAGAGGGCTCACATGACGCGCTGTCCGCACGCACGCTTGCCTGCCACGCGCGCCCGCAGCGCTGCGCCAGGGCAAGAACTCGTCGGGCCTGGCCAAGTTCGACCTGCTGGCCTTTGACGCCTGCCTCATGGGCAACTGGTGCGCCGTGCCCCTGACCGCCTCGTTTCGTCGCGGCGCCTGCAGCCGCCCCAGGCGCGCCTCCGCGTCCCTTGGCCAACCCCCGCCGACGAGAGCACCGCACACACACGCCCTTCATCGCGCCGCGCAGGGAGGTGGCGGCGACGCTGCAGGAGGTGGCCGGCGCCTACCTGATGAGCGAGCAGCTGGTGCCCGCCGCCGGCCTGGACTACACCTCGCTGGGCTTCATGGCCAGCAACCCGTCCGCCACGGCGCTCGACGTGGCGGCGCGCTGGTCCCGGGACTACCTGGTCACGTGCAGCGCCGGCTGGGGCTACGGGTGCACCATGGCGGGCGTGGCGGGCGACGCGCGCCTCACGGCGCTCACGTCGGCTCTCAACTCGCTCGCCACGAGCTGGCTCACGGACATCCAGGCGTCGCCCTCGCTGGCCGCCGTGCTGCTGCGCGCGGGCCTGGCGGCGCAGCGCGTGACCAAGGACCTCGACTCGCTGGTCGACCTGGGCGACTTTTTGGCGCAGGTGCAGGCGGCGCTGCTCGCCGACGCGTCGGCCGCCTCGCAGGCCGCGCGGCTGGCCGCCGTGGCGCAGGCGCAGGCCGCCTACAACGCGTCGCTGGCGAGCTACGCCTCGTCCAACGCGCCGCGCCTGACGGGCCTGAGCGTCTTTTGGCCGCGCAACGCCGACCAGGTCGCCGCCGCCTCGCCCTTCCTCTCGCCCATCGGGCAGGTGGTGCCCGCCGTGGCCAACTGGGTGGCGCTGGCGCGCGCGACGCTCGCCGCCGCCATCACGCTGCGCGCACCCTTCCAGGCCACCATGGCCG
>VFQP010003105.1_pt1 | contig 17365 bp, 14 predicted proteins | sample 3512351 | NCBI WGS metagenome assembly VFQP01 (sample SAMN10412372, study PRJNA504923) | tailings metagenome | isolation source: Relicate 1 Philex TSF1 revegetated site | place: Philippines: Tuba, Benguet | collected 2017-08-29
GGGGGCGGGGGGGGGGGGGGGGGGGGGGGGGGGGGCGGGGGGGGGGGGGGGGGGGGGCATTTCCGCAGGCCGTGGGCAGCTGGTCGGGAAAGCGCGACGGGAGGAAGCGAGTGGTGGTGGAGGAAGCGAGTGGTGGTGAGGACGCGAGTCGTGGAGGAAGCGAGACGTGGTGGTCGTCGTGCTGGTGGTTGCTTGCAGGTGCCTGAGCGTGGAGGACCAGGAGCAGTACGCCTGCCGCGCGCGCCAGACCCGGCGGCTCGTGGCGCAGCGCTGCCTGGGCTCGGTGGGCGCCGTCGGCGTGTGGGCCTGGGCGTGGCTCGTCGTGCTGAGCGTGCTGTGCCTGCTGGGCTGGTGGGGCAACTACGCCAACGTCTTCAGGTGCGCCTCGCACCCGAGCTGTGCTTCTGCGCGCTTCGCCTTTGACACTATCGTACCGAAGCTCTGCGCGCGCAGTCCGCACCTCCTAGGCCCGTCACCCGCGCCGCCTCGCCCTCGCCGGCTTCGCCCCGCCCCCGCAGGCCCATGCTGCAGCGGCACGTGCTCATACCCGCGCTGACGCGTTTGCCCTGCCCCTGCCCTCGCCCCTCCCCTGCCCCCGCAGGCCCGTGGTCAAGCGGCACGTGCTCACGCGCCGCGAGCGCAAGAAGCACTCGGCCCGCGCCCGCGCGCAGAGCCTGCTGCTGCGCATGCGCTCCGAGGCGCAGCAGGGCCACGTGCACCTGGCCGCCGCCAAGCAGCAAGCCGCCGCCAGGGCGCAGCCATGCCCCTGGCTGCACCCCTCGGACGCCAGCCTCCTCATGCCCACCTCATCCTCATCCCCGCCGGCCGCCGCCGCCGCCGCGGCGGCAGACGCGGGCGGCGGCGCCGCGGCGGCGGCGGGCACGCCGGGGCGGGCCGCGTCGCAGGGCGGCGGCGCGCCGCCGCCGCCCTCGTCGTCGTCCTCCGTGGCGGCGGTGGCGCCCACAGCTCAGCAGCACACCTCCACCTCCGCCGCCGCGCAAACCTTGGCCAGCACTGACGACAGCAACAATAGCAGCAGCAGCGCACCAGACGGGACGGCGACTCTAGCTACACTAGACCAGCAGCAGCAGCAACAGGGAGGAGGTGGAGGAGGAGGCGCCAAGGGCGGCGCGGCGGCAGCGGCGGCGGCGGCGAGGCAGCAGCCCCGGATCGACCTGCTGTGCGTGCCTCCGCCGGCGGCGGCGGCGGCGGCGTCCGCCGCCGCGGCAGGGGAGGCGACGAGCGGCGGCACGGCACCTCAGGCGCGCGCCTCCTCACTTTGCAGTGCTGCTTTGCGGCGTGGTGTCTTAGTTTGGCCGCAGTGTGGTGTCTTAGTTTGGCCGCAGTTTGCGACGCGGCGGTGGTGCGGTTGGAATCCTGTTGTGCGGGAGCAGGTGGTGGACCTGGCGTTTGGCGGCTCCTTCTCGCGGCCGCCGCCGGCGGGGCCCGCGCCCAGCACCATCCACGACATCAACGTGCATCTCAAGGTGAGGGCGAAGAGCCTTCTCACCTCAAAAGCGCTCAAGAGAGGGAGGTGCTGCCTGCCAGGCTGGTGGCGTGAGCTCTCTTCGCACGTTGCGCCTGGCGGGGGCGGAGCGGGCGGCTAGCACGGCTGCGAAAGGGATCGCGGCACCGCGCCGCAGGCCTGCTGTTCGCGGAACATGCTTGTTCGCCGTGGCTTTCTCGCGTGCCTCCTTTGCAATGCGTGGGAGATGGCCAGGGCAGGCCGGTTGGCCCGTGGGGCGATCACTTTTCCTGATCTTTCCCTGCTGCGCCCTGTGGCTCTGACGTGTGGTGGCGCAGACGGCGCCGGGAGGGGAAGGCCTTGGCTGCTGCGGGGCGCTGCCTGGCAGCCTGGCTGGTCCCTCAACCTGCGTCGCGCTCTAACCCTAACCCTAACCCTGACGTGTTGCGTTGCAGGAGAGCGAGGCGGTGGACGCGCTGGGCGAGGAGCAGCCCAGCGAGAAGGCCTTCAAGTGCTTTGTGCGCGCGGTACACTCGCTCCAGAGCCTGGACCTGCAGGGGGACACGGTGCCGCACGTGAGTGTGGCATTTTGGGGGCGTGTGGGTGTGGGTTTGGGTGCACTCGCTCCAGAGCCTGGACCTGCAGGGGGACACGGTGCCGCACGTGAGTGTGCCGTTTGGGGGGATGTGAGGGCGCATGTGGGTGTTTGGTGGAGAAGGTCGCTGCTGGAGCGGAGGCCTGGCGCCACTGCCGCCCCTGGCTGGCTGCACACACCGTCCCGCTTGTGCAAACGCTTGTGCCGATCGCGCAAGCGCCGCCTGGGCGCGCCCCTTGCGCGCACCTTCTTGCCAGCCGCCAGCGTGCTCCTTGCCCTCGTGCCGCGCGCCACTGCAGGTGCTCAACGGGCCTGGCGCGGTGATTGACCCCGGCTCCCACGTGCTGGAGGACGAGCAGGCCGAGCTCTACTGCTGCTGGGCCGAGAGCGTCATGCTCAAGTTCGGGTGAGCGTGGCGCTTGTTTGGGGTCGGCAGGGCCTGGGGATTGTGGGTGCGGTCTAGCTGGCTGGGCTGAGAGAGAGCGTCATGCTCAAGTTCAGGTGAGCCTGATTCGCTCTTCGGGGGCGGCTTCCTGTGCTCCGTGACACGCCCATTCCCGCGGGGCCTCCCAGCATGCGTGCGAGGCGTGCCGCCGCCGGCAGCGCTCGCGTGTGTTTGCCGCGGCGGCGCGGCGCGTCGCGCCGCCACCTGCCGCCTGACGCCCCTCACTTCCCGCCCTCCTGCCGCCCCGCAGGCGGACCTGCACGTGCGCCGGCTGCGCGGCGCTCGCCGTGCAGGCCGTCCGCATGGCGCACGCGCAGGCCAGCAAGCTGCACCAGCGCGCCGAGGCGCGCCACGGCGGCGCGCAGTCCGAGCGCGCGCGCACCGTGGGCCAGTGCATGGCTCGCGTGGTGCACGTCTACATCTCGCTGCTGCTGGGCTCGGAGGCGCAGGCGTCGCCCACTCGCGCCAGCGTGTGGCGGGCGGAGCAGTGCCTGCGGGAGTGGGACCGGCTGGCGGCGTGCGGGCTGGCGGACGTGGGCTTCTCGGACGTGGACCTGGGCAAGGTGAGGGGGGGGGCATGGGGAAGGTGTGTGTGTATGGGGGCAAAGGAGGGCGGAGCAGTGCCTGCGGGAGTGGGACCCACGCTCCAGGTGAGGGGGGACGTGGTTCGAGGCTGGGCAGGGGCTTGGGGGCAGAGGCGGGCGGCCCAGCACGGCGCGCGCTGCGCCCGTGCCACCGTCGGGGATCCGTTCGCGCGTGGCTGCAGCCCAACAGATGTCGAGTGCGCGCGGCGCTGCATGCTGCGCGCGCTGCGCCGCAGGTGGCGGCGCTGCGCCTGTGGGCGCGCACGGCGGACAGCGACCTGTACATCGCAGAGGCGCTGCTGGGCTCCATGCTGGGGCCCTCGCAGTCCCTGCATGAGGTCCTGGCCATGACGGTGGCGTACACGGACCAGCGCATCCCCTACCTCGCCAGGGGCGTCAACGCAGAGGTGAGCAGGCGCCCGCTCGCACGCCTGCACACACCAAGCCACGCGCCGCTGCGAGATCTCTGCCGCACGGGAATCCATCCCTGTCAGGAGGCGGCTCGCTCGCTTCGGAACGCGACGCCGCGGACACCGCGCCAGGCGGCTTGCGGCGCGACGCGGCGCGGGTCGTGGGCGCAACGCGGCGCGAGCGGCGGCTTTGCATGGGCGCAGGTGGTGCACCAGCTGGAGCAGGCGCTGACGCTGGTGCTGCTGCCCAGCCCCTCGCTGGCGCAGCTGGCGCGCGCGATCGTGCAAAACAGCTCCCAGGTGCGCAATGGGGCTAGCGAAGCGCCCGCCCTCCCCCTCCGGCCCCACAGCAAACGTGTACCCTGTTGTCTGCTGCAGCCAGCCAGCCTTTGCGCATCCGCGCGACGCGGCGCCGTTCCCGGCTGCAGTGTCTGCGCTTGTCTGCTTGGCGTGCTTGGAATCCAAGCCGCGCGCTCGAAAGCCTCCTTTCCTGTCTCGCGAGTCAGTGTTATTCCAAGGGGCAGCGGCAAAGGCACGGGGTCGCAGCACGCCTTTATGGTGCTGCTGCTCCTTGTTGGCGTGGGCGCGCAGGAGCTGGCGGTGGGCGCTAGGTCAGGTCGCACCTTACAGGATTTGCCTGTGTGGTGCTGCTGCTCCTTGTTGGCGTGGGCGCGCAGGAGCTGGCGGTGGGCGCCAGGCTGCGCGAGGCCATCAGCAGCACGCGCATGCCCTCGCACGAGGACAGCCCCGAGCTGTGCATGGCGCTCATGGAGGTGATCCAGGCGTCCGAGGCCTTCCCCCGCCTGGCAGGTGCGCGCCTGGCACCCGCTCTGGGCTCGTGATGTTTGCGTGTGCCGCGAGTGTCTGCACGCCGCTGCGTTGCCAAGCGGGCCATGGCAATCCTGGCAGAGGCGTCATGCGCGTAACGTCGCGTACCGTAACGCGTAACAGCGTCGTAACGTCAGCCGCCACGCCACACCTGCCTGTGTGCTCCCAAGGACCGCAGCTCCCCCCTCCCCCCCAAAGGCGTCGCGAGGGGCTCGCGACGCATCCCCTCGGCTGCTCTGCGCTCCACCCCGCTGCCCGCAGGCGACGCGGCCATCTGCCGCGGCATCCTCGAAAAGTGGATCTCGCGCGCCGACGCTGTTGGCAAGCTCACTTCGGTTCTGGAAGACGTGCGCCACTTCACCGAGACCAACCCCCTGCTGCTGCTGCTGCACGGCCACGCGCCCGCTGACGGCGGCGGCGGCGCGCTCGCCACGGCGCCGGCGGCGCTGCTGGAGGGCGGTGGCGGTGGCGCGGCGGGCGAGGCGTCGCCTGATTTGGGCGCGTGGGACGCCAAGCTCAAGCTGCTCGAGATGGCGATCCAGGAGGCCAAGGACGCCACGGTCGGCGTGGCCAAGGTGAGGCGCCGGGGAAAGCGCCGCATGGGCGTTGGGTGGCGGAGGGGTGGGGTCGCAGGCGCCATTCTCCTCCTCCAGTTCAGCACATCACCTGCGAGACTTGAGATCTGGCTTTGGCTTGCCGACCCACCCTGTCTTTCCTTGGGCTGACCGACCCAACTCGTCCTGACTCGGCCGACCTGACCCAACCGATCGGCCGACCTGCTCGCCTTCCCTGGGCGCAGGCCAAGCGACTTCTCAAGGAGCTCCAGGCTCAGGCCACCGCCGCCAAGGCCGTGGCCCAGCTGCAGGTCGTGCTCGCCAAGAAGCCATCGGGTGCGGTTTGCCCCCCCTCAAAGCCCTAACCAAGCCCTAACCACGCGCGCGGCCACGGCTTGACGTGCGGGCCGCGCCGCCCGCGTTTTGTTCCCGCGTGCATGCAGGTGCGGCGGCCCTAAAGGGGGGCTTAGCCAAGGCCGAGGCCGCGGCCAGCGCGCTGTCTGGGCTGGGCATCAGCAGCTCGGCGGTCGGCCAGGCCCTCCAAGCCCTCATCATGGTGAGCCCCCTGCCATGCGGCGCCCCCTCCTGCATTTCTCGCCTTGAATGCGCGGGGGCGCGACGACGACGCACGTCGAGAGGCGGTCGCCCCTTGTTAACCCTGAGCCCTTAAACCCTAACCTCGCCATGCGCAGTCGGCCAAGCGGCGGCTCGAGGTGGAGCGCGCGCTCGACGCGCTCGGCAAGGCGTGCAGCAGCTGCAAGGCCGTCACCGACCTGCCCAAGCTCGAGGGCGCCATCATCAACGCGCGCAAGGCAAGCCCTAAGCCCTAAGCCTCACGCGCGCATGTAGCAGAGGGCCTTGCGCCAAACGAGTTTTTCGCCCGAGTTTTCGCTCGGAAACCCCCCCTGTACGAGCGGTGGTGCCGCAGCATCCACCCCTGAGCCCTGAGCCCTAACCGCGCCCATGCGCGCAGGTGGGCGCCGAGGACCTGGACCCCGACGCGTACCGCTCGGCCAGCGACCTGCGCGCGCGGCTGACCGAGGCTGGGCGCAGCCGCGCGGCGCTGGACGCCGCGCAAAAGGCGCTGCAGAAGGCGGCGCGCCCCGAAGAGGCCGAGGCGCTCGAAAAGGCAAGCGAGTTCGGTTGAGATTCTGGTGGGGCTGCGCGAGGGAGTCGCAGTCGGCAGCAGCTCGCAGTGGAGTGGGCGGTGGCAAGCTCCGGCGGCGGTGCGCCTGGGACTGTGGCCCACGTCCCGCCCGCCGCCCGGGCCGCAGCACGCGCCTCGACGCGCCTTGCCTGGCGTGTGCGTTGCTGCCGACTGGGTGTTGCCTGCTCAGGCGATCCAGGGTGCTGTTTCTGATCCGGCGCTGCTGCTTCTGCCGGTTGTTGCCCTCGTTGCCAGCTCAGGCGATCCAGGAGGCGGCGCGCTGGGGCGACCTGCTCTCGCACGACCTGGGCCGGGCGCGCGACGCGCTGAGCACCTTTAGGGTGCAGGCGGCCAGCGAGGACCGGCTGCAGCGTGCACTGCAGGTCCGCCTGGGTGGTGGGGAACCCGCACGCTCGCAAGCCACCGCTGCCGCTGCTTGCGGCGGCGAGCGTCCATGCCAGGGTTAGGGTTAGGGTGTGCCAGGGTTAGGGTTAGGGTTAGGGGTTAGGGTTAGGGTTAGTCGCCGTGTCTGTCGTGCGCTCCGTCCCACCCTTCTTTTCCCGCTCAGGGCTGTCCGCTCACCACCTCGCTTCGCCACCTCACTGTCCTTTTCCTGTCCCTCTCTGTTCTCTGCTTCCCGCAGGACGGCGCCTCGCTGGACGCGCTGTCCCGCGTCATCGCCGACGCCGCCGTGGCCGGCGTCAAGGTGCAGCACGCGCGGCGCGCGCTCAAGCTCCTGCAGGTGCGACCCCTAAAACCCTGACCCCCGCCCTCCTCGCAAGCCCTAACAGGGCACATCCCACACCGGCCGCCTGCGCACCGGCCGAGCTCAACACCCGCGTGCCGCGTCGCTCGCCTGCGGCGTTGCTTTCTTGTGCGCAGGCGGTGGAGGCTGCGACCGCCTCCGCGTCGGTCGCCGTCGCGTCCTCCTCCGCCGCCGCGTCCGCCGCCGGCCCGCCCGCCGCCGGCGGCGCCGAGGGCCCCGCCGGCCAGCTGGCGGCGCTGCGCGCGCGCGTCGACGCCGCCGAGCTGGGCGGCCTCCCCGCCTCGCACCCCATCATGGCCGCCGCGCAGGCCACGCTTCGCCGGCTGCTCGCCGCCGATGCCCGCCTCGCCCTCGAATCCGTGCTCCGCCAGCACCCCCCGCCCGCCTCCCTCCCCACCGCCGCCGCCGCCGGCTCCGCGCCGCCGTCCGCCGCGGCGGCGGCAACGCCGCCGCCGCCGTCGGCGTTTGCCGGCGCCGCCGCGGCTGCCGGCGACGGGACGGCGGCGGCGGCGTCGACGGCGACGCTGGCGACGGCGGCGCGGTCGGTGTCGGAGCGCCTGGCGGGGCTGCGTGCGGCGCTGGCCAAGGCAGAGGACCTCGTCGGGTCCGCCGCCATTGCCACGGCGTGCAGCGTGGGCAGCAGCGCTAGCGCCGGCTCTGCCACGTCCGCCGCGGCGGGCGCCGTTGCGTTGGCGACGGCGGGCAGCGGCGGCCCGCCGGCGTCGTCGTCGTCGTCGTCCTCGCAGCCGTCCGCCGCCAGCCTCGGCTCGCGAAACTCGTCGCTCTCGATGCCGGCGGGCCGGGCGGCGGCGCAGCAGCAGGGGCGGAGGGGGAGCCACGACTCGGGTGGTGGCGGCGGCGACGCGGCGGAGGGGGAGGTTGGTGCCGAGGGCGGCGGTGGGGACGCGGCGGCGGCGGCGGCGCTCAGTCGGGCGGCGTCGGAGACGGCGGCGGTGGGGGCGGGCAAGGGCGGGCGGGGCGGGCGGCGGCGCGGCTCCGACCCGCTCGGTTCGCTCCGCGCCGCGGCCGCCGCCGCCGCCGCCGGCGACGCGGCGGCGGTGCCGCCGGAGGGCGCTGCTGTGGGCCGGCGCGGCAGCCGCGAAGCGGAGCGCGAGGGCGGCGGCAACGCGGACGAGTCGCTGTCTTCGCTGAACGAGCTCATGACGATTTCGGACGAGGACGCCGAGATGGCCATGCTGCTGGAGCTGGCGCGGCGGGCGCGGCTGCTGCTGGAGGAGGGGCAGCGGGAGCTGGGGCGTATCGAGGGCGAGCGGGAGCGGGTGGAGCGCGAGCGGCGCGAGCGGCTGGAGCGTGAGCGGGCCGAGCGGGCGCGCGCCGAGCTGGTGAGCTGCGTGCCGCGTGCAGGCGGTCGTTAGGGCTTGGGGATGTTGGGGCTTGCGAGGGGATGCAAAGGAGGGTGTGTCGGCGCGCTTGCACTTTGTTTTGCAGGAGCGGAAGCAGCAGCGGGAGCAGGAGAGGCGTGAGCACGAGGCCGCCGCCGCCGCCGCCGCCCACGCGTCCTCCGGCAACAGCGGCACCAAGCGCAACGCAGCCCGCAACGCCGCCGCGGCGGCAAGCGCCGACGGCGCTGCCGAGCCCGTCAAAGCCTCCGCCCAGCAGCAGCAGCAGCCGCAGAAGGGCGGGCGGGGCGGCGACGCCAAGGGCGCGGCGGGCAAGGGCGGGCGCGGCGGCGCGGCCAAAGCCCTCGCCATGCAGGCCGGGGAGCTCCCGCCAAGCAAGGCGGCGCCGGCGCCCGCCCACGCGGCCAAGCCCGCGCCGGCGGCGGCGGTGGCGGTCGCCGCCAACGGCGCGGCCGTCTCGCCGTGGCGCGCCGCCATCACCGGCGGCGGCAAGCCAGCGGCGGCGGCCGCAGCGGCGCCACCTCCTCCTCCGCCCGCGCCGTGGGCGCCGCAGCCGGATCCCGCCGTCGACGACGTCGTCGCGGAGGCCAGCCCCGCGGCAGCAGCGCAGAGCGCGGCGGCGGAGCCGCCCGCGTCGCAGGGGGCGGAAGCGGCGGCCGGCGGCGGCGGCAACGCCGACGCGGCCGTGCCGGCGCTGCAGGGCCTCCCAGCAGGCCTCAGCAGCCCGACGCTCACGTTTGGCGCGCTGCCGGCGTCGCTGCTGCTGCCAAGCCACCTCCCCAGCGCGACTCCCGGCGCGGCGGCGGACGCCGCGCAGCTGTTGGGGGCGCTCGGCGGCGCGGCGCAGCAGCAGCCGCAGCAACACCACCTCCACCACGCCTGGGGCGGCGCCGGCGCCGGCGGCCTCCTTCCGCTGCTGGGCCTGCAGCTTCCGGCGGGCGGGCCCGAGGGTGCGCACTCGCGTGGCGACTCGCTCGACTACCTCGGCGACCCCATGCATGCCCTAGACAAGGACATGCTTAGGGCGCTGGACCTCGCGAGCACGTCGCCGCCGTCGACGACTGCGGCCGTGGCGGCGACGGTGGCGGTGGCGGAGGCGGAGGCGCCGCCGCGGCCAAAGTCGCAGGCGCCGGCGCCGCCGCAGCAGCAGCAGCAGCCGCCATCGCTGGCGAGGCAGAGCGCGGACGTCCTGTCGGCCGCGCACCGCACGTGGGCGACGGCGGCCGCCGCCGCGACGGCGGGCGCCGCGCAGGCGCCGGCGGGGACGGCGGCGGCGCAGCAGCAGCAGCAGGGCGGCGCCGGCGGCGCGGCGGCGGCGTTGCCTGCCGTGGGCGCGCTGTCGGCGTCGCCTGCTCAGGCAAGCGGCCGGCTGGGGTTGGCGCACAGCACGGCGGGAGACACGGCGAGCCTCCACTCCTGCACGTCCATGAGCAGCTGCGCGGCGTCGGTGGAGGAGGCGGTGGCGGCCGCCGCCGCCGCCGCCACAGGCGGACAGGCTTCGGCGGGCGGCGGCGAGGGCCCGGACGCGGCTGCGGCGTCGGGTGGCAGCGGCGGCGCGGCGGGGGCAGCAGCGGCGGCGGCGGGGCCCAAGCCCAAGTTCGCCATGGTGGACCTGGGAGGGCTTAGCTGGGGCTTGGACGCCAGCCACCGCATGGGTGCGGCGGGCGGCGGCGGCGGCGGCGTGCTGTCGCCGGCGCACGTGCAGGGCGGCGCGGCGGCGCTGGGGCTGGGCGGCGCGGCGGCGGCGGCGGCGGCGGGCGGAGGCAAGCACCTGAGCTCTGGGGAGTTTGGCGGGCTGCTGCAGCTGATGCAGCAGCAGCCGTTCCAGCAGCACACGGCGGCGGCGGCAGCGGCGCATGTGCACCAGCTGCCTCCTCCTCAGCAGCAGCACCAGCACCAGCACCACGGGTTGCTGGGAGCGGTTCACGCGTCGCACCTTCGCCCGGCGGTTGCGCTGGGCGGCCACGTGCACCACCACCACCACCAGGCGCTGCAGCAGCACCACCACCAGGCGCAAGCCCTCGGTGGGGGCTTGGACCTGGCCATGGGCTCGGCGCTGCCGCCGCCGCCAGCCGCGCGGTACAGCGCGTGGCACGCCGGCGGCGGCGGAAGCGGCAACCTGGCCGCTGGCGGCGGCGGCGGCGGCGGCGGCAGCGCGTGGCAGAGCCTCAGCGTGGGCTCCACTGCTGAAGCGCTGGCGGCGGCGGGCGGCGGCGGGCAGGGCGGCGCGGCGGGGCAGCCGGGCCCTTCGCCGGCGGCCGCGCTGACGCGGGAGCTGCGCCAGGCCCTGGGCGCCATGGGCGGCGGGGCGGACGGGGCGGCGGGCGGCGGCGGCGGCGGGCAGGCGCGGCAGCGCTCAGTCAGCCTCTGGGGTAACAGCGCCGCCGCTGGCGCTGGCGGCGTGGGCGCTGCGGCGGCCGACGCCCAGCAGCAGCACCAGCAGCAGCAGCACCAGCAGCAGGCGCTGCAGCAGCAGCTGCGAGTGCAGGTGAGGGTCCAGGAAGGGAGAGGGAGGGGAGGCTTTGGAGGCTCGCGGAAGGCTTGGGAAGGCAAGAGCGCGCCCAGGATGTGGGCGTGACCTGTTTCTGACCTTTGGCCTTGCGCTCGCCTGCACACAGGTGAACCAGCTGCTCGCGTCGATGGACGCGGCGAGGGAGGCCGGCGGCGGCGGAGGCGGCGGCAACGTGCTCCACGTGGTGCAGCCGGCGGCGGCGACGGCGCACGGCGGCGAGGGCCTGGCGGCGGCGGCGGCGGGCGTGCCTCAGGCGGTGGCGCTGACCACGCAGCAGCAGCAGTGGCTGCAGCTGCACATGGAGTTGCTCCACCAGCAACAGCAGCAGCAGCAGCAGCAGCAGCAGCAGCAGCAGCAGGGTGGCGTGGCCTCAGGGGCCACCGTGCTGGGCGTGCTGCAGCAGCCGCAGCATGTGCTGCTGGCGCGGCGGCACATCGTCATCCCCGGCGCCGGCACGGCGGTGCAGCTCATCCACGCGCCGCCGGTGGTGCAGCAGCAGCAGCACACGCAGCAGCTGAGGGCGTCGATGGAGTGGCCTCTCAAGGCGTTTGGCGCGTCTGGCGGAGGCGGAGGCTTGGCGGTTGCGGGCGCAGCAGGAGGAGGAGGTGGCGGTGCCGGCGGCGGAAGCCACGCCGTGTTTGCGACGGCGGGGTTGGGCGTGGGCGTGGGCGGCAGCGCGAGCGCGCACCAGCTGATGCTGCCGACGACGACGGCGGTGGACGCGTCGATGATGCAGCAGCTGCAGCAGCAGGCGGCGGCGACGGGCTCGGCGGTGGCGGCGGCCACTGCTGGCGCGTTTGGCGTCGGCGGCGGCGGCGGCGGGGGCGGCGCCGGGCAGCAGCACTTGGCGAGCGGCGGCGCGGCAAGCGCGTTTCTGCAGGTGCTGCAGGGGGCCCAGCAGCAGGGCGGGGGCGGCAGCGCGGGCGGCGGGGCCGGAGGAGCGGGAGGGAGCAGCAGCGCGGGGAGCCACCAGGGCGCGCCGCGCGCGCCGTCGTCGCACTCGCAGCACCCGCTGCTGCCGGACGACCTGTAGGAGCAACGCGTTGCTGCTGCGCACGTTGCGCAACAGAGTTCGCCTGCAAGCGGATGCTCCCGTCGTCCCGGCCCCGGCGCATGCGAGACGCGCGGGCCAGGCTCCTCGCCCCGCGCGGTCCGCGCACAGTTTCCCCCGCAAAGGCGCTCCGGCGTGCAGCGCCTACACCACACTCACAACTCGCGCTCGTCGCCCTCACAGCGCTTCTTCCCGCTCCACAGCGAATGCTCAGCAGCGAGGCCTCCCATCTCAGTCGGCGCCTGCTCCACCAGGGACGGAATGGGAGGGTCGCGGTCGCGCCCGCGATGCCCGCCAGGTGAGCGCGGGCGCGGCAGTGTGGCAGGAAAGGCCGTGGCGCGGTGGGTGTGGGGTGCCCGAGACGCGACCTGCCGCGAAGGAGAGCCTGCATCCTCTGCGCCTCGCAGGGCCATGCTGTTCTCCGTGGTGAGCACGGTCACAAGCATGGCCGCCGTCGCTGCGCCCCAGGGCCCCGGCGCTAGCAGGAGCTGCTCCACCGGTAAGCGGGATGCCACGTTCGCACCAGCTCGCTCTCGCCAAAAGGAGGAGCCCCAGACCCAAGGGCTCCAGTGCTTGCGGTCGCGACGCGCAGGCGGCAACACCAAGCTGGACCAGATGCTGAGGGACGCCAGGGCCAAGCGCGGGGCCTGCCGGTAGGTGCCGCGTCCGCGGATGCAAGCGCCAGGGTGGGGACCGATTCCTCGGGGTTCCTCGCACTCAACTGTGGAGGCCAGGAGCGCAGCACAAAGCGGGGGCGGGCTGCGACACCAAAGGTTTCCCGACACGCCCCACGCCCACGCGCGCAGGCCTGCGCTGGCCTCCGCCAGCATGGCGCCCTGCAACGTCGCCTCCGAGACGGAGGAGCACAAGTGATTCAGGAGCAGCCGTGCCAGTGTGCGCGCGCACCCACACGTGACCGCCCTGGCGCCCAACCACGAGCCGGGCATTGTGGCGCCGCACGACGAGGCCTCCCAAGGACGGGCGGACCCGACCCGGCCGGCGGCGCCGCCACGGCCGGAACGTTCTTAGAGTCCCCGTCCCTGACGTCCTCTGGCATACGTTCCTTTCCTTCGCTCCCCCCAAGGCTGAGTGCCCTCTCCTCCCCCGTTTCCGTGCCCCACCGGGAGCGAGAGTGGCCCTGTGCCGCCCTTTCCGCTCGCCCCCAGAGGCTGACTGCCCTCTCTTCATTCTCCTGCTCCGTGCCCACCGGGAGTGTGCTTGAGAGTGGCCCTGTGTCGCCCTGGCCTTGCCTAGACAGCACATGGCCCGACTGCTCCCTCAGGCTCACCGCCAGGAGAGGAGGGCTTGTCGCCACGTGTCACAATCGTCGAGTTTTGCTCCCCTTCCGAGGACGCACGCCGCTGCTGTCCAGGACCAAATGACGGCACAGAAAATGAAGGACCTGCTCATTTTTATTCGCGCCATTCGTGCGTGTACCATCACGCCGCCGTAGCTGTAGCCGTGTCGCGTTGCCGCGTGGTGGTGTGCCGTAGCTGTTGTGCCGCTGTCGCTTTGCCCAACCGCCAAGAGCCCTGCGTGGCGTTGGGTGGGCGCGGCTGCGGAGGTGGAGGTGGAAGGCTTGGAGGCATTGTGGGTGGAGGTGGAGGCTGCGACTGGCACGCCACCAGCAGTGCCCAGCGAGCCTCTGTCCCGCCCCCACGTGCTTTGGTGGGGCGCGCTGCGCGTGACCTGTGTGTGGGCTTGGTAGACGCCCGACCCGGCAGCTACGCTTCTCTGGCGGCGGCGGCGGTGGTGATGAGAAGCTGAGGAGGGGAGGAGGTTGTACCAAGATGGAAAAGAGAGGCGCGCTGGCGCAGGCGTTGTCCCGTGCTGTGCGCGCTGCGGCCTGCGGCCTGCGGCTTGGAGGACAGAGAATGCTGTGTGGTTTGCGCCCTGCTGCGTTTCAAGGGCTGTGGGCTGTGGTTGAGTATCAGTCGTCGTGGTGCGTGAGCCGTCGCACGAGGCTGGCTTCGGTTGCTTTGGTCGTGTCTGCGCGAGCCCCCTGCGTCCCGTCCCGCCTGCAGCGTCGCCTACCCACCTGCTGACGTCGCGCGCGTGCGTGTGTGTTGTGCCCCCCATTTCGTTGCCCGCTGCTGCCCCTCCCCATGTCCAAAGCCGTACAAACGCCAGGGGCGCAGCGGGCGGTGTGGTGATTGCGTGCGTGTGCCGTCTGGAGCGTCTGGGCTGCGTTGCAGACGGCGCGGCGGCCGCCCCCCCGCCCCGAGTTTTGATTATTGCCTGGCCACACCAGGTGGTGCTGAGGAGGGGAGCGCCGCTGCCGCCGCCGCCGCCTGCATGTGAGCCCGCGCTGCCGTGCATGCTGTGTCGTCGTCGTTGTAGTCGTGCCGCTGACGCGCGACGTCTGCGGGTGGGCTGTTTGGTTCGTGCATGTCGTCTTAGGTCAAACGCGACGAGCCTCGTGCGCCACGCCATGGGGAAGTGTTACAGAAAGCCCCGCGAAAGGGAGAACTGGCAGCTACAGCAGGCGAAGAAGCTTCGTGAGCCCATCACAAACGAGAGCCTCGTGGGGCCCAAAGAAGAAGCCGCAAAGAAGGGACACCAGGAGCACACCCAGCCCAGAGCTGCTGCATCACTCCTGCTCGTCGGCGGGCGCTGCCGCCGCGCCGGGCAGCGGCGTGTCGAGCGCTCCCGGCATCATGAAGGGGATGTTGTACACCTGCGGACGCACGCGTTGGGCTCACGCACCTGTTCACACATCCACCATGCACCCCGTGGCTGGGCTCCGGCCCCACCAACTCGTGGGGCGCAAGTCCCCAGCACACCTCCTGCCAGATGCCCTTCCACCAGTAGATTCCGACCACCATGACGGTGTCTGCCATGAAGATGAAGGGGAAGCTCTTCCAGACAAAGGGCAGCAGGATGTTGAGGATGGGCATGCCGACGAAGAGCACGTTGAGCGCGTCCTTCTCCCGCGGCGTGCACTCCTTGGCGCGCAGCGAGGGGATGGTGAACATCCAGATGGACCACATCCTGCGGCGAGTGAGCGGGGAGGGGGGGGCGCGGCGCGTTGAGGGGGAGTTGGGGGCGGCGTCGTGACGTCAGGTTGGGGCGGGCGGAGGCGCGCTGGTCCCCCCCGGGTGCGTCATGCGGCGGATCCGGCTGTACGGCTGTGCTGCCCCATGGAGTGGCTGCTACGCGTGCTGCTGAGGAGGGCCTGTGCGATGGATGCGGTTGCTGCCGAGGCCCAACCCAAGGAGGCGAGGTGCACGGCAGGTGAGGCGGCATGCCCCTCCCGCCCAGCGTTGCGCTGCGCTGTCCAAAGCAGCTGTCCAGTGTGGCTGCATGTGTCGGCTGCAGCTGCTCACCCCGCGCGGCTGCGTGGCTGGTGCGGCAGCCACACGCCGCGCGCTCTGCACGCGCCACCCGTGCCTCCACCCTTGCAGCAGCCAGCTCACACCGGGCCGTGCCCCATCGGCACGCCAACGAAGAAGCCACGCACCCGAGCAGGCGCGCGATGTCTGGCTGGTCTGAGGGGAAGAGCACATTGTAAGAGAGGAGCCCGCCGAGCACGAGCGTGATCCACGCCTGCGCCTCGAAGACGTTGTAGAGCACGCTGCCCCGCACTGCTGGGTTCTTGCCCGTCGCCGTGGAGGCGCGTGGCGCGAACGTGGCCGCCGTTTGGCGGGTGAACTTGTTGAGCTCCTTGCCCAGGTCTGCCTGCTGCTGCGCCTGCTGCTGCTGCTGCGAGGTGCTGGCCACGCTCTCCGTCCTCGCCGTCGCCTCCTCTGCGCGGCACGAGAATCCGTGGCGCAAGGTTCCGCTCGCGAAAAGCGGAGGTGCGCGCGTGGCACGATTGCCACGAGCAACGGGACGCACGCGCACCTGTCTCGCTGGTGGCAGCGAGGGCCGTGAGGCTGCGTCTCCCGCTGCCGCAGGTCGCAGGGAGCGCTGGCCGGCACGGAGCGGGACAACACGCTCCTCCGCTGGGCCGGATCCGGAGCGCGCTGTGCATCCTTGACTGCAACATGGTGGCGGTTGCGTGCCTGGATCTGCTCCAGGTGCTGCCCAGCGCGCGGCGCATGGGCAACGCATGCCCTTCGCCGCGCCCCTCGTCTGCTGGCGATCGTGCGTGTGGATGTCAGCCCTGCGATGACTGCACAGGCCCGCTGCTGACGAGCGCTCTGCTCCTAGAGGCGCCGTGATGGGGCCTCCGGCGGCCAGCGCAGCGCCGCCCCACCAGCAGTGGGCGGAGCCGCTGACGGGGCACCGCACGCGCTACGACACCAGCCCCGCGCCGCTGGCGCACGACAAGGCGCTTCCCTGCCCGGACCTGCTGGCCTGCGCGCCGCCGCACACGCACGTGCTGCTGATCGAGCCCCCCGACCCCCTGTCGCTCATCGCCTCCATCGCCAATGCACCGGCCACCGTCACCCGCGCGGACGTGGTCATCTACCACAGCTTCGCGCCCAGCCTGGCCCGCACCGCGCTGCTGCTGCTGGCCGCCGAGGGCGCCAGTGACGAACTGATCTGGGAGCTGTGGGCCAACGCGGTGTGGGAGGACGGCGACGCGTGCTGGGAGCAGGCCAAGCTCTTTGCCGCCCGGCTGTGTGACAGCAGGTGAGCCGCAGTCACGGGAAGCCCCGCACACCCACCCATCCTCTGGGCGCATCACGCTTCAGCCGCTGCCCGTGGATGCAACAGCTCAGCCGCTGCCCGTGGATGCAACAGCTCAGCCGCTGCGCTGGGGATGCCGTCACGTTCAGCCGCTGCCCGTGGATGCAACAGCTCAGCCGCTGCACTGGGTACGTCACATTCAGCCGCTGCCCGTGGGCGCGTCAGCTCAGCCGCTGCCCATGGGCGCGTCAGCTCAGCCGCCGCCCGTGGGTGCGTCAGCTGGACCGCAGCGCAGCCCCCGCGCTGCCACGCCGTGCGACGCCGTGCAGCCGCGTCCAAAGCAGAGCAAACCAGGCCTGCGGACCCCCCATAACCCTGCCGCGCGGCGGGCGAGCGGCGCCGCCCCGTGGGTTGCTGCTTGCGCCGCCCCGCGCAGCGTTCCCTGGATGAAGCCCGGCGACGAGGCGGACGCGGCAAGCCTGCGGCAGGTGGTGGCGCAGTGGCGGCGGCAGCACGACGCGCCCAACGATCTGCCCGACGACGGCGCCGGGCTGCTGAAGCGCAGGTGCGGCCGACTGGGCGCCACTGCGTCCACGGGCGTGCCGGCAAGCCGCGGCGTCGCCTGCTTACGCGCGTCTCCGCAAGGCGTGCAGCGGGCGGGTGGGACGCTCGCTGTTCCCGCAGGCAGCGCGCCCGTGCCCGGCAGGCGCTTGGGGCGCATGACGCGGGCGCGCTGGAGGAGCTGGACGCCTGCGCGGCCGAGCAGGGCTTGCACAAGGTCTGTGGGATTGCGCGCAAACGGTCCAACGGTTGGCTCTTCCTGGGCGCGGTGATCAGCACGCGGAGAAAGAGTGTGTGCTGCCTGCTGCCGTCGGCGTCAGGGCAATGGAGGTTGTCTGTGTGTGGGATTTTTGCATCTGTTTGGACACCTCGGCGGGGCCGGAGCCCAACTACCGGGCGTATCAGATGTCTCGCAGCACAAAGGCACGCGGGCCAGAGCACACGCACGGGTGCAGTGACGCATTGCGGCTCAGCACCCAGCAGGCATGTCCAACAGGCCCCGCAGCACAGG
>VFQP010003106.1_pt1 | contig 17364 bp, 12 predicted proteins | sample 3512351 | NCBI WGS metagenome assembly VFQP01 (sample SAMN10412372, study PRJNA504923) | tailings metagenome | isolation source: Relicate 1 Philex TSF1 revegetated site | place: Philippines: Tuba, Benguet | collected 2017-08-29
GTCGGGGCCGATGATTTTATTGATGCAGTACGCCATTCCGCAGCGGAAGCGTTACAACATTACTGTATCGACGCAAGCACCCTGTTTGCATTTGCATAGACCTGCTTTTTCTTGTTCTCATACCACCAGTTCGGCACCGTCTTTTTCATCAGCGTATCTATACCCCGCATTCCAAAAAGATTCCACACGCCTTTCAGCTTACCGCTGATGGACGGTTGCATCGCGCGAAGGCTCATCGCAAAACCACTGTCCAGGTACTCCATATGATGCCAGTAGCCGGCCGGCATAAATAAAGTATCTCCATGCTCAAGTGTAAAATCGTATCCCTGCGCCAGCCTTAATGCGGGAAATGATTTGTAATCCGGAGAGCCATTTTCTTCATAGTAGTGCGAGAAGTCTGCCAGACTCAACACCTCATATGGCTTACGATACAGCTTCGCTTTTTCATCATAAGGGAACATCAATACCCGTTTGCGGCCGACAAACTGCGTATGCATGATATTGGACATGTCAATATCAAAATGCATATGCGTGATACTGCTGGCGCCTCCAGTGAACAGCATCGGATATTTCTTTACAAAACCCTTCATCAGATGTTCAGGCCAGGTAAAATCATTGATCAGCTGCGGCGCATGATCAAAAATATTGAACAGAAAAATACGCCAGCCCGCAGGGCCGTTGCTGATCATATCAATATATTCACCAAATGTTTTGTAATCGTCTGCCTTGTTAATAGGAGTATGAGCATCGCTTTTCACATTGTTATAAAGCGGCACTTGCTTCTCTCCAACCAATTGCTTGAAATAGTCCCAATTCCATTTTGTAAAAGCGGGCCAGCTATGAGACAGGTCTCTTATCACCACGGGAATGCCGGGGTCATAAAACTCTTTTTTGAAGACTTCTGGCGTAATCGTGTCTAGAGTAGTAACCGGTTTTAACAGCATACACTATGATTTATCACCTCATTCAAGTAGCAAAATAGAAATTGTCAGTCAATTAGCAATCAACTGACGGCAAATTTGGCAAAACACTAGTAGATTTGGCTAAGAAGGGAAGAGACCTCCGGCGCTAAAGTTTCGGCGGTCGGAGAGGGAAAAAGAGTATTCCGGAAATTAATTACCCATTGGGTTGATCGGGAGATAACCGGCCCTATTTAAAACCAGTGATCCATGTTATTACACATTCATCCAAAGAATCCGCAGGCAAGACAGGTTAAAACGGCCGTTGAAACTCTGCAGAACGGCGGAATTATTATTTATCCGACGGATACTATCTATGGTTTAGGTTGTGATATATTACAACATAAAGCAATAGAAAAGATCTGCCGCATCAAAAATGTTGATCCCAAAAAAGCTCAACTGTCCTTTATCTGCTCCGATCTCAGCCACCTGAGCGAATATGCCAAGCAATTGCCTACAGTAACCTATCGTTTGCTGAAAGAATACCTTCCAGGTCCGTACACATTCATTCTTCCTGCCAGTAAAATGGTTCCAAAGATCCTGCAAAGTAAAAAAGATACGATCGGGTTGAGGATTCCTGACAACGAAATTGCACTCGCAATCATAAAAGAGTTAGGGAGACCAATCCTCAGTGCTTCGCTTCCCGGAGATATGGTGGAAGACTATACTGATCCGGAAGTAATGCATGAGAACTTTCATAAGGAAGTGGATATCGTTGTTGATGGCGGCATTGGCGGCACTGTTCCTTCAACCATCATCGACTGCACCGGTGATGAACCCGTGATGACAAGGCAGGGTCTTGGCAAATGGGAAGAATAAAAAAGCACCGCCATCCTACAGGCGATGCTTAACCCAAGCTATGCAACCACAGTATTCAGACTATTATGAACGTTTTCTGTTGTTATGATAGAAACGATGTTTCTTATAACGGTCGTGACGTTTCATTTTGTTTAATTTTCTTTTCTCCATGTGTGATAAACGGCCATCACGTTTGAACTTGCGTTCTGTGCGATTATAATCCGCTTTGTTTTTATGGATCTTGTATCGTTCACCACGGGTCAGCTGACCGGTTTCAAAACGATGTTTGTCGGGGCGGAAATCTTTGCTTTTCTGAGCAGAAGCGGCAATTGTAAAAAGGGCGAAAATGGTTCCTAATAAAAGTACTTTTTTCATGGCTGTAAATTTTATTGTTGTGTAATGCTGTTTAAGTATAAGACACAACGAGGAAGTGCAGGTTTAATGCAAAAACTGGCTTTAACCTTATTTAACTAAGAGGGTAAGACCTCCTACGCTAAAGCTACGGCGGTCAGAGAAGGAGAAATGTTGAGTTTTTTTAACAGAAATGAGAACGGATTATAAGGAAGAGGTGATTGTTTGACTGAAGAGATTAAGTTGATCAGGAAGAAGGCGGAAACTTTTGCGATGATATTTGCATATACCGTACTGCTCTAAAGCTTTGCGGTGCTCGAGAGTGCCATAGCCTTTATTGCTATTCCAGCCATAAAAGGGATATTCCTGGTGGAGTTGGAGCATGTATTCGTCGCGGTATGTTTTTGCAAGAATGCTGGCAGCGGCGATGGACGTGTACAGGCCATCGCCTTTTATAATGCATTCGTGCGGGATATTCTTATACTTGTAAAAACGGTTGCCGTCGATCAGCAGCATCCCGGGCGCTTCGGAAAGCTGATCGATGGCGAGATGCATAGCTTTGAACGATGCTTTGAGAATGTTGATAGAATCGATCTCATCATTGTCAACGCTTGCTACTGCATAAGAGATTGCTTTTTCTTCAATGATGTATCTGAGTTCTGTCCGATTTTCTGCCGTCACCTGTTTTGAATCGTTCAACAGTTTATGCCGGAAGTTCTTTGGCAGGATAACAGCAGCGGCAAACACCGGCCCGGCATAGCAACCGCGTCCGGCTTCATCACACCCCGCTTCTGTTAATACATTCTGATAAAACTTCTTCAGCATCGGAACGAAATTAAGAAGAAGAGAGAAAAATTGGAAGGGAAGTTATTAAGAATAGGACCGCGGACCGCAGACCACTGACCACGGACCGCAGACCACGGACCATAGACCATAGACCATAGACCGCAGACCGCAGACCACAGACCACAGACCATAGACCATAGACCGCAGACGACGCCTTATAAATGATCAATTCACATAACACAGAGCAACATCGCTGTTTAATAGCTGATCTGACACCAGACTCGTCTGCGGTCCATCGTCTATGGTCTATGGTCTATGGTCCATCGTCTATGGTCTATGGTCCGTCGTCTCTCTCCGGCCCTGGCGAAGGATGCTCCAACCAATTTTCCTGACCAAAATCATTTTTCACCTTCCCCAACGGCCTAACTTTGCCGCGTGATAAAGAACCACAAACAATATCTCCGGTATACCTGGTTTCTCCTGGTAATGGTCTTCCTCGTAATTATCGCAGGAGGAGTTGTAAGAATGACGCAAAGTGGAATGGGCTGCCCCGATTGGCCGCGATGTTTCGGACGTTGGGTTCCGCCGACGGATGCGAGCCAGCTGCCGCCGGATTTTGAAAAATATCTTGGTAAGCAGGATATCGATCATACGTTCAACGCGTATCACACCTGGATCGAATATATCAATCGTCTTCTCGGCGCTTTACTCGGTGTTTTTATATTTATTCATTTCATATGGAGTTTTGTACGCTTCAGAAAAAGTTATAAGGCGCTGGTCTGGTTGTCTTTTTTACTCCTGATCGTAACAGGTTTTCAGGGATGGCTTGGTAAGAAAGTGGTTGATCACAACCTGGCAGTTGTAAAGGTGACCATCCATATGCTTGTTGCTTTGCTGATCGCCGCCATACCGTTGGTGATCATACACCTGGTAAAAAAGAGAGACAGACTGATGGCCAGCTCGCTTGTTAGCCGGCAGGAAGTCTCAGACAAATGGCTGAAATATCTTACAACCGGTGGAATATTGATACTCCTGCTGCAGATCGTTCTGGGAACCCAGGTACGGGAGCAGATCGATGAGATCTCCAAATCGCTGAATTACGGGTACCGCGAACTTTGGATCGCCCGCCTTGATCAGACTTTCCTTGTGCACCGGAGTTTTTCCTGGCTGGTGCTGGCCATCTGTATTGGTATTATGCGCCAGTCACTGCCCTATCCGGCCCTTCGAAAAAATTCCTGGTTGATTGTGATAACTGTGCTGGCCACCGTGGCATTCGGATTAATTATGATGTGGCATTCTATTCCAGCCTGGGCCCAGCCATCGCATCTATTGCTCGCATGCCTACTGGTATTGGCCATATTTAACCTTAGATTAAGGTTAAAATAAGCCAGTACTATGACTATACATCTTAAATGAGTAATTTAGCCGTCACCAAGCTACCTTACTCATGAAAGCATGGCTTAGAGGCTTTTATTATTCTTTTCCTATTCAATTACTGTTCCTCCATTTCAGGAAGTACCAGGTATTGCTGGTATTCTGGTTCATCCTGTTTGCCACCGTCAGTGGTTACTTCATGAAAGGATTTGGGGCAGATTCGCTTTACCTCGCCCCGGAATATCTCGGAAATGTAAATGCCGTTAGTACGGCGCTTGTCGGGGTGTCCATCGGGATGTTCATCATGAGCTGGAATATCAGCACGTTCGTGCTGTTCAGCAAACATTTTCGTTTTTTAGCAGCCACCACAAATCCTTTTCTAAAGTATTGTATAAATAATACGATCATTCCACTGGTTTTTCTTGTATTCTATTTTTTTCATGCATACGATCATGAGCGGTATAAAGAGCTGGTGAGCCCGGTGGAGATCCTGTTTCTGGCGGGTGGATTTCTTTGTGGTCTGATCCTGATACTGGCGATCTCGTTTATTTATTTTTTCAGAGCGGATCGTTCGATATTGCGGCGATTGTTTCCCCAGATGACAAACCCGGAAGATTACATTACGCATCTGCGACCGGTTAAAGAAACATATCATACCGACAGCCTGATGCATGTTGAATGGTATTTTGATTCGCCGGTTCGGTTAAGGCCTGCGCGGGATGTACGACACTACACACCCGAGTTCATCGAATCACTGTTCAAACGTCATCACTTCGCAGCAGTTCTTTGCGTGTTTGTCGCGTTTATCTTCCTGATCGGGATCGGCTTCTGTCTCGAATCCCCTTTTTTCCAGATACCAGCCGCCGCGAGCATCACGATCTTCTTTTCCATCCTGATCGGAGTAGCCGGAGCATTCTCTTATTTCCTGCAAAGCTGGAGTATTCCTTATCTGATCGGCTTATTGCTGGTCGTCAATTTTTTCTATAAGATAGACTGGATCGATCCGCGGAATAAAGGATACGGTCTGAATTATCAGAATGTAACAGAACGCCCAACCTATACAAGAGAAGGCCTGCTGAAAATATGCACACCTGAAAAAGTGGATGCCGACCGGAAAAATATGATCAGCATTCTCAACAAATGGAAAGCAAAGCAGGATTCAGACCGGCCCTTACTGGTGATGCTTAATACCAGCGGAGGCGGACACCGCAGTGCAACATTCACCATGAGTATACTGCAGGAACTCGACAGTCTTACCAATGGTAAGATCATGAAGAATATCTTCCTGATCAATGGTGCGTCCGGCGGAATGATCGGCGCAACATATTTCAGGGAATTGTATGCACAAAAACAAAAAGGGAAAAATATCCGTTTGCAGGACCGCAAATATGTGGATGATATTGCGAGCGATGTATTGAATCCTCTTTTCTCTTCTTTTGTGGCACGTGACCTGCTTGCTCCGGCACAAAAGTTTTCTTCAAATGGATATACGTTTGTGAAAGATCGCGGATACGCTTTTGAAGAAAGACTCAATCTTAATACGCACGGATTGTTGAACAAACAGATCGGGGATTATGCAGAGGATGAAAAGAATGCAAATATCCCATTGATGTTTTTTAACTCCGTGGTAACGCGGGATAGCCGGAAGATGCTGATCAGCACACAACCGGTGAGCTTTATGATGCAGGGCTGGCAGGATACAACAAGAATCCCTGAAATGGATCCCGATGTGATCGATTTTGGCGCTTTCTTCAGCAAACAGGATCCGTATGGACTGCGTGTATTATCCGCATTGCGGATGAACGCCACTTTCCCCATCGTGCTACCAAACGTATGGCTTCCTTCGGAACCCGTCGTAGATGTAATGGATGCGGGTTTGCGGGATAACTATGGACAGGAAACCAACCTTCGTTTCCTCGAAGCCTTTGATGACTGGATACAGGAAAATACTGCGGGTATATTGATCATACAGATGCGTGACCGCAGCCCGGGTGGCTGGGAGAATCCGTATCTTTCTGATGATATTACCGATCATGCGACCAAACCATTTTTGTTATTACAACATAATTGGTTCAAGATGATGGAATATTTTCAGAATGATATGCTGAGCTATTATGGCGAACATCCGGGAAGAAAAGTCAACAAGGTCCTGTTTCAATATGCTGCAGCAAATGAAGAGAATAAAGCCGCACTGAATTTCCACCTCGGAAAAAGAGAAAAGCTGGATATTATAGCGTCAGTTAATTCGCAGTTTAACCAGGCAAGTTTTAAGAAACTGCTGGAATTGCTGAAGCAGAATAATAATACACGCGAGACTAGATGACCTTGCGAGTTAAAGACACTGTCATTATAATCTTTTAGTTATAACCTGAATATTTTCTAGCATCTTTTTAGCAAGTGCATTACTTTCAGGGAACAGCTCTCTACCCTTCAATTTGGCAAGAAGCTTCCTAAGTTGAACTCTTTCTTGCTGTTCTGATTGCTCTTCCTGGATTTGTTCTTTTTTCGAAGATGTTTTCATGATATGAATTTAAATTTTTTTTACAAACAAAGCTGCGTAAGAAGATCCTAAAATAAAGTCTTCAAGTTTGAGTGGCTCATTCAATGAAGAAAAACTTCCAAAAAATTCGTATTCTGAAGAAAGTCTATCAAAATTTTTCTCAATAAAATTGCTATAAAGTGTAACTCGACGATTTTGATTGCGACATTTTTCACTACATTTCTTTCGGCAGGTTTTCCTACACTCATTAACATAACTTAGCTCAGAATCACTTCCTCTCACCATTATCATTGCCTGCGGTTCAATCAAAAAGAATATGGGAATTGTGAACAACACCGTATTAAGTACTTTGAATGCATCTCCATTCTCAGATACTGTTTTGTCAAGAATGATATTTGACTCAGGAATATAGTCGCCAAATCCGAGATTAAATACTCGAACTCCATTCACTGGATGTATAAGTGAGTAGTCGATTATCTTTTGAATTATCTTTTTCCCTTTACTTTGAAATACGAAGGACAGGCCACTATCTACTTTCGCAAATTCTATATTATAAATGTCCCGATTTTGTGTCATTGTCTGTTCTGATTCGAACAGCAAATTGAGAAACGGCTCTTAAGTTGCCATGTGTATTTCCTCGAGACAAACCCGTTTTTTTAGCAAAAAATCTGATGAAAAAACATTTCATATATAACAAAAAAGCGCAGAAATCTCTGCGCTTTTTGTTATTCACTATTTTTCAATTATCATTCTTCTTCCACCATCTGCAACAACCTGAAACATTTTTTCTTCACCACAATATCCAGGCTCTCCGGTGTCTCCGCCGGATCTCCATCAATATGCAATGGCGCTTCTCCGATATTCTTAATAGACAAATGATCTGTTTGAAAATAGATCACCGCTTTCTCGGTATTGATAGCTGAAATAGGTTGCAGCTTTATCTTTCCCATCACCTGGCGGAATGTTTGCAACAATAAGCTCAACTTGCTTTGCTCCGTTACGATCACAATATCCAGCTTGCCATCACTCAAACTCGCTTTTGGAGCAATCGTAAAGTTGTTGCCAAACTGATTGCTGTTTGCTACACTGATAAAGAAAGCCTCTGTTTTGAATTTGCGTTCATGCAATTTCAATTCGAATGTATGGCTCGTCGCTGAAAAGAAATTTTTCACTACCTCTTTAATATAAGTAGCCAATCCACGTTTTGGCTGCTGTGCAAAATCATGCGCCACTTTTGCATCAAACCCAAGCCCGCAAAGCATGCAGGCAAAATGTTGATTGATATAGAATCCATCAGTCAGAACACCTTTACCATAAAAAATCGTATCCAGTGCTTTCTGAGGATTTTTCGGAATACCGGCTGCATAAGCCAGCCCGTTTCCTGACCCGCAGGGGATGATCCCGAAGTTTACCCGGTATTCCATCAGGCTTGCTACCACCTGGCTTACTGTACCATCGCCTCCGGCAACCACCACATCCGTTACCTTATTGTCTTCGATATAACTTTTTAGAAAACTATAATCTCCACTCGCCACAGAAGGAAAGATCTGGTATGGAATACCCCGCTCCGCTGTCTTTTTTTCTATCAGCTGCTTCAGATCTTTTTTCGTCCTGGTCCCGGAAATGGGATTCACGATGTACAATATATGTCGGCCCATAAGTTCGCAAAGCTACTACTACCATCTCAATAAAGCGCTACCCCAGGTAAAGCCGCTTCCAAAAGCCGCCAGGCAAACCAGGTTTCCCTCCTGGATCTTGCCCATTTCCCATGCTTCACACAAGGCGATTGGAACGGAAGCCGCTGTTGTGTTGCCGTATTTCTGGATATTATTGTGCACCTGGTGGTCTTTCAGTTGCAGCAACTGTTGTACATACTGAGCAATGCGAAGATTCGCCTGATGGGGGATCAGCATATCGATGTCTGCAGGTTTCAGCCCATTTTCATTCAGCGCTTCCATTATCACTTCAGGAAATTTAACGATCGCTTTTTTGAACACAGCCGGGCCGTCCATGTTTGGATACAGGTCATCTTTCTTCAGCAGGTCATCTGTAATAAACATTCCGCCAAAAGGCTGCTCCGGCTGAGCCGGTTTCTTATCATCCCAGAATTTCCCTGCGTGAAAACCCGGATTGGGCATGCTCAGCAACTCCGCATCATTGCCATCACTATGCAAATGGGTACTCAGGATACCCTGGTTATCTTTTTCTGTCGGTTGCAAAACCACTGCACCTGCGCCATCTCCAAAGATCACTGACACATTCCGGCCTCTCGTGCTGAAATCAAGCGCATAAGAATGGGTCTCCGATCCAATGAGCAGGATATTCTTATACATCCCGGTTTTGATGAACTGGTCTGCAATACTGATCCCATACAAAAAACCACTGCACTGATTCCGTATATCCAGTGCGCCGATCTCTTTCATCCCCAGTATCCGCTGCACCAGCACACCACAGCCCGGAAAGTAATAGTCAGGGCTCAGCGTCGCAAAGATGATAAAGTCCACATCCGCCGCCGTAATGCCTGCTCTTTCCATCGCCACTTTTGCGGCTTCAGCCCCCATTGTTGCGGTCGTATCTTCAAATCGGGTCGCAAAACGTCTCTCTTTGATGCCGGTCCTTTCCTGTATCCATGCATCATTTGTGTCCATTACCTGTTTCAGATCATCATTTTTCACTACATTTTCCGGAACATACATTCCTATTCCTCCAATCCTTGTACGTGGCATAGCAATCTTTTATGGCAATTTAGGAAGAAAATGCAACTGTTTCAAAGCGAACCAATCCGAAATCGTTGACCGTTGTCCGTTGACCGTTGATCGGAGAACGGGCGCGCACCAGGCAATTATCCGGCTCATCGAAAAGAACGCTCTCCCTTTTTTGCCCGAAAGCTCCGGTCAACGGTCAACGGACAACGGTCAACGATCCTGGGCACGATATTTTCTAAATACCACTACAACCCTTTGATTCCCGGATAAGCATACTAATGGAGCAAGCACCCAAGAAAAAAAGCATCGGAAAACGTATTCTACGGATAGTCCTTAAAACTGTCATGTGGATTTTTTTGCTCATAGTCGTCGTGTTTCTGTTGATACTTACGCCGCCTGTACAAAAATTCATTACAGGTAAGGCAACCAATTATCTGGAAAATAAACTTCACACACGGGTAGAAATAGGACGATTGTTTATTACACTTTCCGGGAAAATAGCCATCGATGATATTTATCTCGAAGATCAATCGAAAGACACATTGATCGCTGCGGGAAAGATCAGGGTAAACATGAGTTTCCGGAAATTACTTTTTGGTGACAAGAAACTTCAGATCAACAGCGTGTTGCTGGAAGATGCAACAGCCAAGATCAAAAGACAACTCCCGGACACCACCTTCAATTTTCAATTTATTGCAGATGCATTTGGAGGAAGCTCGGTTGATTCGGTAAAAACGACGGATACCACGGCCGGTATGCCTATAGATATCGGGTCGGTTGAATTGAACAGGATCCGATTTGTATATAAAGATATCGTAAGCGGTAATGACGTGGAGACCAGTCTTGGACATTTCTTTACGCGGATAGATAAATTTGATCTTGATAAAATGCATTTCGTCATTCCTCGTACCTCTGTGGAAGGGTTGAATGCGCGGGTAATACAAACCACTCCTTTGGTTATCATCCCTGAAGAAGAAGTGCAGGAAGTAAAAGCTGAAAATACAGGATCATCGGGCCCGATGCTTCAACTTGAATTCACAGAAGTGGATCTGCAGAAGTCAAAAGTAGATTACAGGGATAGTGTTAACGCGATGTTTGCTTCTGTTGATCTTGGAAAGATCAATATCCGCCCCAGAAAACTGGATCTCGGGAACATCAATTTTGATCTTGGCGATATCGTTCTGCAGCAAACAAAGGCCAGCATCCAGATGGGAAAAAAAGCAACGGCCGATAAAAATGCAAAAGGGAAGAACACAGCGCCTGATACAACATCTGCCTCCGCCCCTGTCCGTTTTGCCGTCAACTCTCTTGAACTGGATCAGGTTGCAATTAAGTTTGACGATGATAACAGTCCGCGTCAAACATATGGAATGGATTATCTCCATTTGAATGCCGCCATTCCTGAACTCGATGTGAACAGGTTTGTATTTACCAATGATTCTATTTCCGGCCAGATTGCGAAAGCATCCATGAAAGAACAAAGCGGCTTTCAATTGGATCAGTTAACGGCAGATTTTCTATATACAAATAACCAGGCCTATATACATGATCTGTATCTGAAAACACCGGGAACGGAGATCAAAAGGGATATAGGAATCCGTTATGCCTCTATTGAATCGCTTGCGGAAAATATAGGCAATCTGCAGATTGACGCAGATATCGAAGGAAGCCGTATCCAGGTCAAGGATGTGCTGACATTTGTTCCGATGCTTCGCGAACAACCAGCCTTTGCATCTCCTGAAGCAACCTGGTATCTGGATAGTAAGATCAACGGCCGCGTTTCAGATCTTCGTATCGAGCGATTTAAACTCGCCGGATTTGCCGACACACGTATTGACCTCTCCGGCAGGATCAGTGGTTTGCCTGACGCTGATAAGATCCAGGCAAATCTTGCAATACGTCAGCTGACCAGCAGCCGTAGGGATATCGTTTCTTTTTTACCCAAAGGAACTTTACCACAGAACATCGCATTACCCAATCGCCTGAACCTCGCCGGAACTATTCGCGGAAACGGCTCACAGATGAATACAGATCTGTTGTTAACTACAGATATGGGAAATGTTTCAGTTAAAGGAATATTGAGTGAATATGGAAATGCACAGCGTGCAAAATATGATCTTGTATTGAGAACTTCCGGTCTTAACCTGAATGCGCTGCTGAAAGACACGGCTTATGGTCCCGTTAATCTTTCCATCACGGCAAAAGGCCGCGGTTATGATATGAAAACCGCAAACGCCACGATTAAAGGACAACTTCACTCTGCTACTTACAACAAATATGTATACAAAGATCTGCTGATCGATGGCGGGATTGCCAATCAGCAACTGACTGCGAAAGCAAATATGGAGGATCCGAATATTCACTTCGCGATGAATGCTTCGGCCAACCTTTCGCAGCAATATCCAACAGATCTGAAGCTGGAACTGATGGTCGATAGTGTCAAAGCCCATCAGCTGAATCTCACTCCGGACGTACTAACTTACCATGGAAGAATAAAGGCTGATTTTGCGACGATAAATCCGGATGATCTCGATGGGAAGTTATTTGTCACCGAATCGGTGCTGGTACAAGGTGAACGTCGCGTGCAGCTTGATACGATCCAATTGCTTGCAGGAAAAGGAGACGGTGGGCAATTTGTTCAGTTCAATAGCGATATTGTCAATGCCAGGATGCAGGGAAAATACAAGCTGACTCAATTGGGAGATGTGTTCATGCAAACGATCGATAAGTATTACGCAATGAACGGCCCCGCAAAGACGGCTCCTGTTACGAAACCCGAGCCGTATGATTTCACCTTGAATGCGTACGTAGTCGATAAGCCATTGCTCCGTTCTTTGGTTCCCGGTCTTGAAAAAATAAAAGGAACAGCGTTGGAGGCAAGATTCTCTTCAGAGCAGGAGGCAAAAGCAATCCTGAAATCAGATGAGATCCTGATCGGCGCCAATCATATTCAGCATCTCCGGATGGATATCAATACAGCGGATTCCGGTTTAACAGTGCGGCTCGGCACACAGCAGATAAAGATTGGTAGCAGCCTTTTACTGGACAGTACCGTGTTAACGGCAAACATTCTTAATAATATCATTGATTTTGATCTGGGCATAAAAGATAAGGAAGCAAAAGACAGATACACGATCGGAGGAAAGCTGGAACAGGCTGCAAATGGAGATCTTGTATTCTCGCTTGATCCGAATGATCTGTTGCTTAATTATGATCAGTGGAAAGTAGCACAACAAAATAAGATCGTTGTGGCATCTGCCGGCGGCTTCTATGCAACAGACTTTACCTTAAGCAGAACCGGTCAGCAATTAAGCATTAACAGCAATACTCCTTCGCCAACGTCGCCGATGCAGGTAAGCTTTAAAGATTTCCGTATCGGAACGATTACTGAGATCGCGATGTCGGACTCCATGATGATGGATGGCGTACTGAATGGCGCTGTAGAATTGCAGAATCTCACAACTCAACCGCTGTTCACAGGAAACCTGAACGTTCGTGATTTCAGCTACCATAAAGACACGCTTGGCAATATCGACGCAAAAGTAAACAACAATAACCCGGATGTTTATCAGGCAAATATTTCACTCAGCGGCAAAGGAAACGATGTAGTCGTTGACGGAAGTTTTAATGCGAAAGCTTCCAGCTTTGATGCGGTAATTGATTTGAAGCAGTTGCCGATGAAAACAGCTGAAGTTCTCTCCGGCGGAATGCTGAAGGATACAAAAGGAAACCTCGATGGGCGTTTCAAGGTTGCGGGCACGACCACCAAACCTTCAGTAACCGGAGCGCTTAACTTCAAGCAGGTCGGTTTGAATGTGGCCATGCTGAATAATTATTTTAATATAGAAAATGAAAAGCTTGAATTAACGGAGCAGGGCATACGGTTTAACCGCTTCCAGGTAAAGGATTCAGCCGGTAATCCGCTTACCCTGAACGGATCTATCACAACAAAAGATTACACAGCATTTGGATTTGATCTGGATATCCGTGCAACTGATTTCCGCGCCCTGAATAGCACCAAAAAGGACAATAAACTTTTCTACGGCCAGCTTTATTTCAACACGAACCTCAAGGTAACTGGTACAGATCAGGCGCCGAAAGTGGACGGTCGTATCGCTGTAAATGATAAAACAAAAATGACCATTGTATTGCCGCAGCCCGATCCTGGCGTGGTGAACAGGGAAGGAATTATAGAATTTGTTGACTTTGATGCCCCGGTTAGCGATTCGCTCTTCATGCTCGCTTATGACTCCCTTAATACATCAACATACACAGGAATGGATGTATCGCTGAATATACAGGTAGATAAAGCAGCCGACTTCTCACTGGTGATTGATGAAGCAAATGGAGACATGCTGAATATAAAAGGAGAAGCCGATCTCAATGCAGGCATCGATCCGAGCGGTAAAATAAATATGACGGGTGTGTATGAGGTGGAAGAAGGAAGTTATCAACTCTCCTTAAATGTTTTGAAAAGAAGGTTTGAGATCCAAAAGGGAAGCACCATCACATGGGAGGGAGAGCCAACTGCGGCAAATGTGAACCTGACAGCAATCTATACATCCAAAGCAGCTCCGTTTGATCTGGTTAAAGGAACAGTCAGGGAAGACGAGCGCAATCTGTATCTACAGAGAATCCCGTTTGATGTACACCTGAAAATGGAAGGAGAATTGCTGAAGCCGGATATCAGCTTTGACATCACACTTCCTGAAAACAGAAGCTATGGTGTGCAGGGTGACGTGATCTCACTCACCAGAACACAATTGGAAACACTGCGTCAGCAACCTGGCGAAATGAATAAACAGGTCTTCTCCCTGCTGCTGATGAACCGCTTTGTTCCGGAGAATCCGTTCTCGCTGGCCTCCGGTGGTGGTGGATCAAATAACCTGATCAAACAAAGCGTCAGCGCATTGATGGCAGATCAGCTCAACCGCCTCGCAGAGGGTTTGGTAGATGGCGTTGATATTAACTTCGGCATAGAATCCTCAGATGATTATACCAGCGGTAATCGTGAAGACAGGACGGATCTGAATGTTGGAGTTTCCAAACGCTTGCTGGATGATCGCCTAACCGTAACGGTTGGTAGTGATATCACGCTCGAAGGTCCGCAGGCATCCAATAACTCCTCTATGATCGGCGGAAATGTGGCCGTTGACTATGCATTGAGCGCAGATGGCCGGTATAAGCTGCGGGCATACGTCAACAACGATTACCAGGGTGTGATCGATGGGTATGTTACCGAGACCGGTGTTGGATTTATTATCACGGTTGATTATAACAAATTCAAACAGATATTCCAAAGTAAGAAGAAGCGTGACGAAGAAAGAGAAAGACGCCGGCAGCAACGTCTCCGTGAACAGCAAAGCCAGGAAGGAGAACAACGGAAAGAGACGGCTCCAGCTTCGCCAGCACGCAAACCAGAATCAGGATCGGAATAAACCAGACGCATGATGTTTCGAAAGGCTACATACTTTTATTTTCTTTTTTCCTGCGCCATCATTGGCAGCGCCTGTAATAATCTGAAAAAGATCCCGGCAGGTGATGCATTGTATACAGGCGCCACCGTTAAGATCGACAGCACCGGGCTTTCAAAAAAGCAAAAGAAATCGCTGGAGGGAGAACTGCATTCGCTGGTCCGACCCAAGCCAAACAAAAAGATACTTGGCATGCGCTTCAAGTTATCGATGTATAACCTCGCCGGAAATCCTAAGAAAGAAAACTCCTTCCGGGGATGGATAAAAAATAAGCTAGGCGAGCCCCCGGTTTTGCTTAGCGATGTCAATCTTGAGAGAAATGTCAAAGTTTTACAAAGCACACTCGAAAATACCGGGTATTTCCAGGCATTAGTGGAAGGTGATACCACGATCGAGGGTAAAACGGCTACCGCAAAATACAGCGTGCAAACTGGCATACAGTATAAGAACCGGAGTGTTTTTTTCGACACATCGGGAGTGATCCAAAAAGCAATTGCTGAAGATAGTTCTGTTACCTTGCTGAAAAAAGGAGATCCGTTTGATCTGGCCGTCATAAAAAGCGAGCGGGTGCGGATAGATGGCATATTAAAAGAAAAGGGTTATTATTTCTTCGATCCTAATTTCCTCATTGTACAGACTGACACTACCGCGGGAAGTAACCAGGTGGATCTGAAGGTAAAGATCAAACCCGGTATCCCTCCAACTTCTTTGCAGGCGTACACCGTCAATGATATTTTCTTCTTTCCAACATTCCGTCCTAACGCAGTTAGCGGCAGCACGAATCCCGGAGCAAACGTGGTAGATACATCAAAAAAAGATATGGTGTTCTATGATGGATATTATGTGCTGGACAGGCAGAATCAATACAAGCCAAAGATCTTTGAAGATGCAATTCAGTTTCACACAGGAGAATTGTACAACCGAACCGATCATAGCGCCACAGTGAGCAGGTTGGTCAACCTCGGATTGTTCCGTTTTGTGCGAAACCGTATGGAACCTGTTCCTGGCGATTCGGCAAAACTCAATGTGTATTACTATATGACGCCAATGCAGCGGCAGTCTCTGAGAGCCGAAATAAACGGTAGCACCAAATCAAATAACCTGACCGGTTCTTCCGTAACACTTGGATGGAGAAAACGCAATACATTTCACGGAGGTGAACTGTTATCTATCGATGCGACCGGAGGTTTCGAGGTACAGGTGGGCGGACAATTGCGCGGATATAATACCTTCCGTTATGGATTGAGATCAACCTTATCGATCCCGAGGTTTATCGTTCCATTTATTAAATGGAAGAACGCAGGCGGCTTTATACCAAGAACAGAAGTTGTACTTGGGTTTGAAAAACTGATCAGGAACAAGCTGTATACGATGAACTCGTTCCAGGCTTCCTATGGTTATATCTGGAAAACAGATATAAAAAATGAACAAAAGTTCAATCCGATCGCCATCACCTATGTACAACCCGCAAGCGTTTCCGATCAATACAACGATAGCGTAAGAAATAATCCTATACTCGGTAGAACGATTGCGAAGCAATTCATTCTTGGCGCAACCTATAACTACAATTATAGCGAGTTACAGGAGAATATTTATAAAACCGGTATTTACTTTAATGGTAACGCAGATGTTTCTGGCAATATCATCGGGCTACTTACCGGGGCGTCTGAAAGTAATCCTAAAAATATTTTCGGTGCACAGTTCTCTCAGTATATCCGGCTTGAAGCAGACTTCCGTTATTACTTGAAGCTGGCAAAATGGACAGTTCTTGCCAATAGGATCATTCTTGGCGGTTCTGTGCCATACGGTAATTCAAGATCTCTGCCTTTCGTGAAGCAATTCTTTGCCGGTGGTAATAACAGCTTGCGAGGTTTCAGAAGCCGTTCTGTTGGTCCGGGTACGTATGTTACGGATACCATCAGCACAGGTTTTCTGCCGGATCAGCCGGGTGATATGAAGCTCGAATTGAATACTGAATTGCGTACAAAACTTTTCAGCATAGTACATGGCGCGATCTTCATCGATGCGGGTAACGTGTGGCTGGCGCGTGAAGACTCATTAGCCGGAGCCGTTTTCAGCAAAAGTTTTCTGAAGGAGCTGGCAGTGGATGCGGGTGTCGGTTTGCGCTTCGATGCATCGTTCCTTGTACTGCGCCTGGATCTTGCGTTTCCATTGAGGAAACCGTTTTTGCCCGAAGGTGACCGCTGGGTGCTGAATGAGATCAACTTTGGTAGCGGAGCGTGGAGAAGACAAAACCTGATCTTTAATATTGGGATAGGATATCCGTTCTGATGCAAAGAAGCCCCCTCTGAATCTCCCCTGAAGGGCTAGTCGTTACCCAAATTTTCGGACTTGCGTAGGTTCCTTCCTTCGCTGCGCTACGGCAGGCAGTTCCCGCGGATTTCGCAGATTGGGAA
>VFQP010003107.1_pt1 | contig 17362 bp, 22 predicted proteins | sample 3512351 | NCBI WGS metagenome assembly VFQP01 (sample SAMN10412372, study PRJNA504923) | tailings metagenome | isolation source: Relicate 1 Philex TSF1 revegetated site | place: Philippines: Tuba, Benguet | collected 2017-08-29
GGGGGGGCAGGAGAGAGGATGCGCAGGCCAAGCTGGCCACGCAGGTGCGGGCGTGTTTCTGTGTGTTGGGGGGAGGGGGGGGGCAGGAGAGAGGATGCGCAGGCCAAGCTGGCCACGCAGGTGCGGGCGTGGTTTCGTGTGTGGGCGGGGCAGGCGCGGGGGGCAGGGGAGAGGAGCAACCGCACGCGTGGCCGTGGAGTGGCACCGTCGCCTCTGGCAACCGCGGACGGCGGGGACAGGCGTCAAGCCAAGCGGTGCTTTTTGGTGGTGGTGGTGGTGTTTGCCGTTTCCCCCCAGGCGCTGCGCACCAGGCTGTGGCCCTACATGCATGAGGCGCCGCTCAGCGTCCGGCTGCTGACCAACCACCTCACCCGCTGGCAGGTGAGCTGCGTGTATGGCGCGCAGCAAAGCGAGGATCCTCGCTTGCTGCGCCTCATGGCTGCACCCCATGGTTGGCTGGGTTGTGCGCGCTCGCTGCATTCGCTGTCTCACGCACCTCGTGCCCCCAACCCACATTTGCGCCACAGGTGTATGACGAGGAGCGCGAGCGGTACATCACCTTTGACGAGGCGCTGGAGCTGGTGGGGCAGCAGGAGGAGGGGGAGCGGGGCGGCGACGCGCCGCAGGACAGCAACGGGCACGCGCCGCAGCCAGCTGCCTGAGGAAGGGCAGCGGCGTGCTGTGTTGCTGCGCTGCTGCCGTGGAGTGGAAACGGACCTTTGGTTGCGTCTGCTGTGTCGCGCGGCGTGGTGCTGTTTTGCCTTTTCCTCGCTGTGCCCACCTGTGTTGGCGCACTCTCCACACGCGTGAAACCGCCGTGCCCTGGCCCTTGCAGCAGCGTGAGAGAAGCGCGAGCAAAGCAAAGCCACTCGCATGCGCACGAGATGGCAAGAAAGAGCTGCGAACGAGGCAAGACGCAGGAAGGTGTGGCGTCAGCTGGCTGGCTGCTCACTTGAGGTGCTTGGCAAAGTGGCCCAGCAGCACCTTCCAGGCCGTCTGCAGGTCCTCCTCGCTCGTCACGTCGCCCTGCTCGCCTGGGCACACGTGCCAAGCCAGCCCCACACGCGTCAAAGGGGAAGGGCGCCGGTGCACGCTGCCGGGGCAACCAGGCAGGCAGGTGCGGAGGAAAGAGCAGGCGAGCCTCTGCAGTGGCACTCACGCTGGACGAGGTCCTGGCCCTCCGGCTTGATGAGCTGGTTGAAGAAGCCGTGCACGCCCGTGGCGTACACCTCTAGCTGGAAGTCCACGCCCGACTCCTTGAGCTTGGCGGCAAACGCACGCGCCGTCTGCGCGCAACGCCGCATTGGCACGCACGGCGTGAGGAGGTCCAGCTGTTAACTGGGAAAGGTCCAGGTCTCAGCGGCGACACGCCATCGTGTTGCTCTCACCTCTGCGTCGCTGAAGCCCTTGTGCTTGTCCTTTTCGCCAAAGATGCCCTGCGGCAGCGGTGGTGCAGGCAATGCAGCAGCGGAATGCAGGTCGTCAGGGCACCGCCAACGGCGCCCCAACGGTGGCACGCCCCAGCTGTGAGACACAGCAACCGGCCTCGCGCACGCACCACGACGGGGATCTTGATGTTGAACACCTGCGCGCCACCCACAGGCCAGCAGCGAGGCACTTTAGAAGTGGCGAGGCCCTGCTGTGCTGCTCAGCAACAGGTGCGGTGAGGCGCCGCACCGCCCACAGCCCTTGCTCACCTCAGGGAAGGCCCCGGGCGTGGTGGGGGGGATGCCGTAGTTGGCGACGGCAGCCGACAGGCCGTCGAGCTTGGCGGCGGAGGCCAGGGTCAGCGCGCCGCCCATGCAGAACCCTGCAGAACCGATGCAAACGGTTCCGGCGCGTGGCCATCACGCCACATGGCCCGGCGGGCCACCACATCACCCAGCGACCAGCTCACGCTCACCCGTGATGCCGACCTTGGGCGAGCCCGTCTCCTTGAGGTACTTGAGCGCCTGGCCGATCTCTGCCACAGCAGCGTGGAAGTCCAGGTGGTTGAAGAGCTGCGAGTGGCCACGCATGGACGGCTCCGCAACTCCGAATGGGCAAGCAGGGCCCCCGCAAGCTCCGCTTGCCCGTGGGCGCTGCAAGCTGCAGAAAGCGCTCACGTGCGCGGCCTCCTCAGCCGTGACGCCGATCTTGCCCTTGTAGAGGTCGGGAACGAGCACGCGGTAGGGGCCCTGCGCCGCCACCAGCTCGGCCTGCTTCTTGACGATGTCGGTGATGCCCCACCACTCCTGCAGCATGCCCAACGCATCACACGCCCAAGGGCACATGCAGACATGAGCTCACGAAGGTGAAGCTGGTGGTGCTGCTGCGTGCCTGCAGGTGGAAGAAGGCCGCCGCCGCACCCCGCCGCCGCGATCACATAATAGCCATCCGCGCGCACGACCGCAAGCGCACGCCCCAGCAGCTGCAGTCCCCATGTGAGGTAGGGTGGCCATGAGGAGAGCCAACAGCGCCAATGTGGCTGCTGCCGGCTGCCCTCCTTCCTTTGCGGTGACCGTGTGGCTGGGCAGGCCAGAAGCTCATCACACGACCCGGAGCCCGCTCCCGCTGCGATGTCGACCTGCCCAACGGCTCCAGATCACGGGCCAAGACGTGCGCAGTCTCCTGAGCGCACCTGCAGCACAATGATGGCCGGCAGGCTCTTGTCGCCGATCTCGTACCCCGGCAGGTTGGCGCCAAACGTGATGGCCTGCAGCGCCATTCTGTGAGATTTGCTGCTGACTGTGCTGCTCTTTCTTGTGCGGTGGCTGCTGCTTCTGGAGGGCCCGGAGGGCGATGTCAACACGGCGGGCCCGAGCGCATGCTGATCCTTGAAAGCTAGGACGAATGACCCTGCAGGTCTACTACACGTTCGGCAGCGGTTCGTGCACCATGACGATCCTCTCCATGATCTCGTTGAGGCTGAGGCGCATGCAGGTGGCCACGTGCCGCAGCGCCTCGATGAACTCGACAAAGTTGGCGCGCGCCTGCGGCGTGGGGGTTGCGGTAAGGCCAGGCGGGGGAATCAATTGGGCAACGGTCCCTGACCGTGAGGGCTGCACGCACTGAGCAAACGTTCCCGCTCCTTGCCAGCGCCCACCTTGGAGATGGGCAGCACGTGCACAAAGATGTGGTCGGCGGCTGCGCCGTTGAGCGGCCCGTGCTCGCTGATGAGCCCCGCGTCCCGCATGCACTTGTTGAACTTGTTCTTGTCCATGGCGCTCTGCAGCGACGGGCACGCGACGGGCGACGTTGCTGGTGACACCTGATCGAGCTCACCCCCGCCACACACCCACACCCACACACAATGCGCACCTTGTTGACGCCCTTCTCCCACAGGTTGTACCTCTCGAAGGTGCGCTTGAGCGCCATCATGAGGTGGTCGTGGTTGAGGTTGCGCACCGCCAGCATGGCGTCCGGGTTGATGAGCGCCGCCTTGCCCGTGACGGGCAGGCCGAGCGACTCTGGCGAGCCGTAGGCCTCGAGCCCCCACTGCTTGCGCTGCTCGGGCGACGCCTGGTAGGACGTGACCTCCTCGAGCAGGTGCGCATCGTCGTTGTGGAAGGCGTTGTTCGCCTTGCAGGCGGCGTCCGCCTTGGCCTTGGCCGCCGCCTGCGCCTCGTCCGCGGCCGTCTTGATCTTGTTGGTGTCGGCGGCCCCGCCCGCCGACGTCGTGGCCGCGACCTGCGGGTCGCCGCCGCCCGCCTTGAGCGCGAGGCTCAGCGTGGTGGCGTCCTGCGACAGGCGCGGCGAGCGCTGAGCCGCCTCGATGACCTCGCTCTTGAGCTTGGGCCGGGGCAGGCGCAGCGACTTGGCCAGGTCCGCCTCGCGCTGCAGGCGCGCGGCCGCCTCGCTCGTCATGGCTGGGAGCTGCGGGAGCTGCGCCGGCCGCGTGAGGAACTCGGCGAGCTGCGACTCGTCGCCCGTGTTGCGGAAGATGATGAGGTCGCACATCGAGGGCACCGGCACCGCCGACACGTTGCCGATGATGTACGAGACCACCTCCTGGAAGCCCGTCCGGCGCTTCTCGGCCAGCCGCAGCAGCGCGAACAGGAACTGGGGGTACGATCTGCATTTGTTTGGGGGGAAAGCGAGGGACGGAGGGGGTGAGGGTCGCTGCGTAGAGCGAGGGCGAGGCAGAGGACTGTCACTGCAGGTGCGGGCGGCGGCCCTCGCAGCTCACATCCTGGCGGTGGTGTACTCGGCGCCGGGCCGGTGCTGCTGCACCTCGAGCACCTCGGTCTCCGCCTTGGCCCTGCGCCGCAAGAGACGTGGGCGGCCTCATGAGCAAGCGTCACGGAACGCGCACCCAGCGCGAGCGTATGACGGCAGCAGCTGGTCCGGGGTTGGCCGCCTCACCTGGCAAAGATGATGTCCAGGTCCGCCCGCTTGACGCGCTGGTTGATGAGCTTGGAGTCGCGGCACAGCTTGGCCCACTGCGGGGGGTAGGGGTGGCAGTGCACACGTGCATGGAGGTCTGCCCTTGCTGCACCTGCGGGACACAAGCTCGTTGAGGCTAAAGAGCGTTGGCACACCTCCACCACGCACCTGGTTGCCCGCCATCTCCTCGCACTTGCACGGCTTGCCCATCGAAGAGTACTTGACGAAAATGTTGAAGAGGTCGGCGCCTGCAAAGGATCGTGGCGGTGGTGCGCGCGCGCGTTGGCAGATGCAGACTCCTGCCGGCCAACGAGCGATCCCTGACTCCGTACGTGCCCCCTCTCCCGCACCAGGGTTGACGCCCGTCCTCAGCACCGGGAACTTGAAGCACAGCTCCTTGTAGAAGTAGTAGTAGAACTCGTCGATGGAGATGAGGCCATCTGCGCCACGTCCAAATTGCAGGTCGTCATCGCCTGCTTGCCACTGCACACCAGTGCACGCCCACTCCCCCGCAGCGCCGCCGCACCGTGGTTGAGGTCCGCCGTGTGGAACTCGCGCTCCACGTACTCGTCAATCTTGCCCTGGTCCACGCTCTGCAAATGGACATGTCACAACAAGCAGCCTCCCGCTGACTGCGCTGCACCTCCACACTCACACGCTACCGACCCCCAGGCCCCCCCGCCCAGTCACCTTGAGCCCGTCCAGGTCAAACATCATCTGCTTGAACTCGCGCATGTCCACTGAGCGGTTGCGGCTCGAGTCGTACTGCAGGAAGAGCTGCGCACACCGCACACAAACGCGCACCGCCCGGCGGACGGCAAACGTGTGCGGGCTGGGCCTAGCACATGACGCGGGTGCCCGGCGACCGCCCGTCCGTTTGCCCCCACCCAGCACGTGACAGGCTACCGCCTTGGCAGCAGCGCGCTGCACTGCCGTCCCCCTGCAAGCAATGCAAACGCCGCTCACCTGGAGGGGGCTGGGCAGCTCGAGGCCCGTGGCCTGGTCGCGGTAGTTGATGCTGGCCTGCATTGCCGCCTGCGTGACGCTCATCGGCGTCATGGCCCCGGCCACGCTGGCCACCCGGCCCGCCGGCGGCACCACGGTCGGCTTGCTGACTGCGGGACGGGGGCAGGGCAGGGCATACGCGCGCTGGTTGCGGGTCTGGCAGCTGCCCAAACAAGAGAGGCAGAAGGAGCGGGCGCTGTGCTTTGCGGCGCGTGCGCGCTGCTCACATGGCGACGGTTTCTGCTGCACGCGCTGGTCCGAGGGGATGTCGAGCGCCGTGCCCTTGGTCTTGTCCACCACCTTGCTCAGGTCTGCGGACTCGGACGGCTCGGGCGCTGCGCCCAGGGCAGTGCAGGAGCACGTGCGGCGGGTGGCAGGGCGTGTGAGAGAGACTCTCCTTGACGCGCCAGTGCTGCCCCTTCACGTCTGGGGGCGCCGGCGTCCCCAGTCACCTTTGGGGCTGACAGGCACCTTGGCCGCGGGCGCTGGCGGCGGGGCCACCACCGGCGGCGCCACCACCACGGCGGGGGCCGCCGCGGAGCCCGCCCGCTTGGCCGTGTCGGACAGCGCCGGCGCACTGGGCTCGTCGTCGCCGGACAGATCGAGGTCGTCCTCGTCGTCCTCGTCTAGCCTCTGGCTGGCCATTTGCGTGAGGCGCGAGATGCCCGCCGGGGACTTGGCTGCTGCTGTCACGCTGGCCCCGCTGCCAATGGGGCGCTGCACCGAGGTGGTGCGCGAGATGGTGGGCGTCTCGTCCTGCTCGGCGTCCTTGGGCGGCGCCGGCAGCTCCCCGCTGCCCTGCTTGGCCAGGTCCACCGCTGCCTGCTTCGCTGCGGTGTCCAGCAGGCCGCCGCTGGCCTTGCCGCTTGCGCTCGGTGCAGCTGCAGCCTTGGCCGCAGGTGCCGCGGGCGCCTTTTTGGCGTCCTCCTCCTCGTCGTCGTCCAGGTCGCCAGAGGGCACGTCGTCCCAAAAGCCGTCGTCGTCGTCGTCACCCAGAGAGAGCTCGTCCTCTGAGCCCGCGGCAGCGGCGGGCTTCTTCTTGCTCTCGGCCTTGCTGAGACCTTTGGCAGGGGCCGCTGCAGCAGCGCCTTTGGCAGGCGCAGCGCCAGACACCTCCACGTCGTCGTCGTCGAGGTCGTCGAACGACACCTCCGCGTCCACCTCCTCCTTGCCCATCTCGGTCAAGATGTCTTGCCGTGGACCACGGCAAGCTCGTACTGGCTGGCGCTGCGAGGAGAGCGAAGCAGGAAGCGCAGGAAGAAGATGCTCTGCCTGTCCGGGTGCGCTTCAGTCGCTCTTGCGCTCTGGTGCCGCGTGCCGTCCTGCATGAGGGCTGGGGCGCTTGTGGCTGCGAGCATCGAGCTTTACACGGTCCGGTTTGGAGAGGAGGCAGGCCAGCGCCACTGGCACGCGTGCGCGTGCGTCACTGGCACGTGTGCGCCAGGAACAGCTAAGAGGGAAGAAGGCAAGTCCTACGCGCTCATCCTCATCGTCATTGCGCACGCATGCCACCGCCCCATCACGTGCGCTGATGGGGGGCACGCGTAGCACCGCGTCACCCATCACGTGTGGCCATCCAACCGTATCGCTCCTCCCACAGCAAGCATACACCAGCGGAAACAGGAGGAGCTCTCCAAGGGCGCGCGCAGCGTCCTCGCTTGATCACAACAAGCCGGCCCCCGCCGCTCTGCAGGCCCTCTCTCGCGCGCACGGCGCGCACCACTCCAGCAGTCCTGATCGTGTTCGTAGATGGATGTGCAGCAGGAGCTGCGCCCCCGCCAGAGCCACGCCCACGAGCCCAAAGCCTACCACCCCCCGCCCCCCGTACCGAGGCGAACGTTGCCAAACGGTCCGATGCACCTCCCACTCCAGGCGTCCCCACAGCGCCCGCAACCTCCTGCCGCACCGCGTCGTCACTGCGCCACGGCCGCCGCCACCGGCGCCGCCGCCGGCACCAGCGGGCTGGGCGCCGCCGCTCCCGCCGGCGGCGGCGAGGAGCTGGTCACCTCGCCGGCCGATATCATGGACGACGCGTTGCTCATCTGCTGGTTGAAGCTGGCGCCCGCCTGCAGCTTGGTCTGCGCCAGGCCCTCGGCCGTCGCCGTGATGACAGCGTCCTCCACTGCTGGCTCTGGTACCGCCGCCGCCTTGACAGCGCCTTGCTGCAGCTGCGCCGCTTGCTGCGGCTGCTCGTCGGGGCTGCCGTGGGGGAACCAGGGCTTGCGGTTGAAGCTGGCGCAGCCGGACCAGGGCCCGTCGCTGTGCAGGTGGTCTCGGCACACGCTGCTTCCCCTGCGGTGCGGCGAGCAGGTGGGTGGGCGCGCGCGCCACGTGGTGAGGCGGAGCAGGCAGTCCCCGCGCGCGGGCCGGCGGTTTCTCGCGGCGTGGCCGCCGCGCTCGCTGCGCTCACCCGAAGATGGTGAGGAGGTTCTCCTTGGGGATGAGCTGCGTCATCGTGTCGTGGTAGTTGTGCCTGCGTTGCGCGAGGCAGGCGGCGCGCGCGCAGGCTCAGGCGGCCAGCCAAGGCGGCGGGGACGTCCAGGGGAACAGCGCAGTGGTGGCGGGCAACCTGCGTGGCCTTTCACGCGATTCGAGGGGCTGTTGTGCAGACGTGGGCGGCGTTGCCCAAGGGCAGGCGTGCGGGCGGACGAGCAGAGAGCGTGCTGCGCGCACCCGAGCACCATGATTTTCTTGCGCGTGCGCTCCTCGAGCAGCGGGTTGACGACCGACCAGATGGCCGTGAAGATCATCGGCGTGTTGATGATGAACATGGTGCCCAGGTGCTCGGGGTAGTAGTCCTGCGCGGGCACACACGCACGCGGTCGGCGCCATGCAGGTGGGTGGCGCTGCGGCCCCACCAGGCTGCCCAGACCCCTGCAAACTGCTGCCGAGGTGCCTCCTGTGCTGCGACGCGTCTCGCGCTCTCCCCGCGCTGTTGGGGACCCGCCGCCGCGTGAGGACAGCGAGTGGGAGGCAAGGGGAGAGCCAAGCAGCCCTGCGCCGCCGCCAAGGCACCTGGTCAATCTTGGTGATGGCGGTGAGCAGCCTCTTGGTGGTGAGGTTGAAGTTCTTCATGCTGACGCCGTTCAGATCCAGCACCACGGTGCACGTGGTGATGGCGTGCCCCTTGAGCTCGCTGCACGCCGGCATGAGCTGCCGCTCCAGCCGCTCCCACGTGTACACGTGGTAGCTGCGTGCGCGGCGGGCCCCACCAGGCACACGCGGGCAGGCAAAGAAGGCGTTGCATGGAGCGTGGCCCTCCAGGCGAGGGAGAGGTGCCGGCGGCGTGCTGCTGGTGGGGCGGGCGACTCACTCGAGCATGCGCTCCAGCGTGGTGACGTTGAGCATCTTGGCGCAGTCCGTGGTGCCCAGGAGCACCACGTACACTGGCCGCCCGTACTTGTCCTGCGCCGTGACGATTTTGACACGGGAGGCGGGGCACCGGCGCCGAACGCGGTCACACGCCAGCGACGCAACCTACAGCGCGGCGAGCGAGGGCGTTGCTTCCACTGACCGTCTTGTGGTAAAAGTGTGGGTAGTGGGGCAGCAGCTCCTTGAGCTCGGGGAAGCTGTACGAGTTGTAAATCTCGTCCACCTGCACGCACCCAAGCCATGCGGCACGCAAGAAGTATGGAAGAGTCTGGACGAACAGCCTCATGTAATGCAGGGGCAGTCAACAAGCGGCGCACAGCAGCCGAGGCAGGAAAGGTCGCAAGCCGCGCCAGCCTCAATGCGGGTGGGGTTCCCGCTGCCCTCTCCCCCAGCCCCGCGGAGGGCCTGACCTTGTGCTCTTTCCTCCACGCCAGCATGTTGCGGTACATGGTGGCGGCGTTCTCCACGTTCCACTGCCGCGCCTGCAGCCGGGGAGGCAGAGGCCAGGGCGCGCATCTCGTGGGCGTGGGGGACCCTGGCGCAGCCCTGCTGCAGCGATGCAGTGCGTCCGCCCCCAGGCGCCCCTGCCTGGCCCAGCGTGCGGCACCTTGAGGAAGCGCAGCAGCGTCACGTCATCGCTGTGCCCCGGCGGCAGGGCGTCCGGCCCCTGCGCTTGAAGGTGCTCGCGGAAGTGCTTGAGCGCCTCCTGTATCTGCGGCGTCTGGTTCTCAGGCAGGTACCTGCAGCAGTTCACACGGACGAGGCGCGGCAGGCGGCGGCCAATGATGCTGCGCAGTGGCTTTTGAGGCTCCCAACGTTGGCCTCTCAGCTTCATCGGAGCGCCAGGCCCTTGAGAGAGAGAGAGAGAGAGCCAGGGCGGCACTTTGGAGCGCGCCCGCAACGGCCTCGTACGATGCCCGCTCACGAACGAGAGCCTGGGCGAATCTCTCAGGTGCGCTGACAACGGCGCGGGCAATGTGCTGTTCCCAGCGCTGCGCTGGGCCGGTGAAAGGGTGGCACGTGAGCCCGCGGCCGGCGGCACCCCTCCACGCGAGCGAGCGAGCTAGGCCAGGAATCGTGCGCACCAGAAGGCCTCCTTCTCCGTCTGGATGGTCATCTCGTGGTGAGCTGGTGATGCAGTGCAGCGCGCCGCGTGCTGCTGCTGCTGCTGCTGGCTCCGATGGGCAGCGCCCAGCAACGGGCGCGACGAGGAGAAGCACGGCAAGCGCTGTCGCTGATGGATGGACGGACGGACGAACACCACACGAGTCGTGACGCACGCTGAGACGCTGCTGCCAACCTCGACGCGTTCTCCGCCCCCGCATGCATGCCCTGGTCTGGAGAGGGGAGCGAGGAGCGCGCACAGGCTGCTCCCGCTGCTTGCGATCGGCAGGATGAGCGTGGCACGCACGCGGCTCGGCGAGGAGCGCAAGGCGTGGCGGAAGGACAAGCCTTTTGGGTTCCACGCTCGGCCGGAGTCCGCAGACGACGGGTGCGCGGCGGGAGCGCCCTGTGGAGGCGGGCGCGGGGCGCTGCTGTGGCGGCACGGGCGTGGTGGCCGTGATTCACGGAGGCCAGAGGGGAAGAGCTTGATCAGGTGGCGGAGGCGCGCGGCGACTTGAACGGCGCCACCTCGGGCCCAGCAGCGCAGGGTGCAGCACCACGCGGGGCCACGCACCACACACGCCTTGTGCTGCAGATGGCAGCGCAGCCGCCGCCCTCCCCACTGTGGGCGCCACGCTCCACCTCATGCGCTTTGCGTGCTGCTGCCGCGCGCCCTGGCGCGTCCTGCTCGCCCTTTGCGCCGCGCCGCAGGTCAGTCAACCTAATGCGGTGGAAGTGCTACGTGCCGGGCAAGCCAAAGACTGACTGGGAGGGCGGCTTCTTCCCCATCACCATGGAGTTCCCGGAGGAGTACCCCACCAAGCCGCCCAAGGCAAGCTGCACAGCTTGGCCGCAGTACGCAGTTGGCATGGCAGCATGGGGGGGGCGGGGACGGCGGGGGCCGCAGAGCCAGGCGGTGGCGCTGCTGTGCTGATGCTCGCACCGAGAGGCACCTGGCGTCCTGTCAGCGGTCAGGCGTGCGCACGTGATTGAGTGCCGGATGATGGATGGCGCCCGTGCCCCGCGGCGCTCGTCGTGCCCCTCACCCGCCCGCAGTGCAAGTTCCCGGCGGGCTTCTTCCATCCAAACGTCTATCCGTCGGGGACAGTGTGCCTCAGCATCCTCAACGAGGTGCGCCCGAGGGACTCAGGGCGTCGGGGCGCGCAACGGCATTGCAGGGCGCCGTTGCCGCGCAGCAGGCATGCCCCTCGTGCTCCCGCACCAGCCGCGGCACGCTGTGGCGAGGTGTGAGGAGTCCCGCACGCCCGCGTCGCGCCATGCCCCCTGCAGGACGAGGGGTGGCGCCCGTCCATCACCATCAAGCAGCTGCTCTTGGGCATCCAGGTGCGCGCATGTGCGGCGGCTGAATCGTTCATCGCGTGATGCCTGCCTCTGCTGCGCGCGCGGCGGCTTGACGACCTGTTCCGCCCACCCCTCTTTGTGATCCTGCTGGCTACCACGTGCGCAGGAGCTGCTGGAGAACCCCAACCCCGCATCGCCCGCGCAGTCCGACGCCTACATGATGTTCACGCAAGACCTCCCCCGGTACCGCAAGCAAGTCAAGGCGCAGGCGCAAAAGTACCCGCCGCCGGGGTAGCACCAGTGCGCGGCCGCGGGGGAGGGAGCAAGGGAGGGAGGGAGGGAGGGAGGGAGGGAGGGAGGAGTGGCCCTGAGCTCCTTGTGCTGGTGGTCCTGCTGCGAACTGTCCATGGCGGCGGAGGCCCAGCACGCCGTGCAAGCGGGGCGCACTTCGCAGCCCCCTGTGCCCCTCGCCGGCAGCATTGAGCCTCGCACACGCAGCAGACCTTGACGGCACACTGCCCCCAGCGTTGCTGGCTCTTTCTCCAGCAGCTGCTCCCCAGGTACTCACCTCTACCTCCCGATGGCGCAGCAGCACTGAGTCGAGTCGAGATGCAGAGCCGGCGCAACACCAGCGCGCCGCAGCTGAGTGCCACGCCGCCGTCCAGCCCGCGCGGCTTTCTCGCGGCGCTGGGCAAGCTGTGGCACAAGGCCGATGCGACCCGTCGGTGCAGAGCAGCGGCCGCCCAGCTCTCGCGCCTGTGGCGGCGCGCACGCTACTGGAACGGATGGGTGCCTCTCTTGAGCAGGACGATCACGGTGTTGGCGCTGGCCTCGCTGCTGGCCCTGGGCCTGCTCTTCGCCAAGTGCGCGCTCTTCCCCACGGACAACCCCCGCGAGGAGTGGGTGCCTGCGCGCTGGGGCGTGCCTTGGAGCCACTCGTCGCAATCCTGGGCGGCGCTGGCGGCCAGGCGCAAGGCGCAGCTGCTGCAGGACGCTGCGGAGCAGGAGGGCGGGCAGGAAGTCAACATCACCTCGCTTTGGGCGCGGCTCGGCAGCATCCAGGCACCGCACGGCAGCGTGGGATCGCCGTCAGCAAGTCAGCCAGGCCACCACGGCGCCCACGGGCACGCCGGGGGGGGCAAGCCGCCCCGCCTCAAGTACCCCGTGCTGTGGGCGGCGCCCTTCTTCTCACGCAGCGGTGAGCGCAGTGGTGCCTCACACCCTCGGCGCCACGCTGGGGCCCCGCACTCACCACGCGGCGCGCCGGCGGGGCACGCCGGGTCCTCTCCCATGGCCGCACGGAGAGCTGCCGCCACGTGCAGCGCCGCATCCACCACCCACAGCAGCGCCATCATGACGCCGCGGGCAAGCGATTGTTCAGCACGCTGGGGCGCTTGAATTGCCGGCGCAACGAGGGAGGGTGGGGAGGGGGTGCTCGCCGCTCGTGGGCGATCTGAGGCCCCCCCACTGTGCCGTCCATTTCCGCGGCGGCACCGCTGCGTGCCGGCGCAGTGCGCACGCACACACGCATCCACTGAGGCACACCTTGCAGTCGCACGCCGCCACGGCACCAGCACCGCCACACGTGGGCCACCTCTGAAAGTGCCCGCCGCGTGGTGCCCTGCGTGCGCGCAGGGTATGGCACCGAGGCCATCAGCTACATCGCAGGCATGCTGCAGCACGGGCTGGTGGCGCCTGAGGACCTCTGGATCACGCAGGTGCGCCTCGCAGTGGTGACGCAAGCAGACCTTGCAAGCGGACGCATCGGGGCGCTTTCGGCGCGCGGGCGGGAGCGCAACGGCTTGGCGCAGGGGATGATTGAGCGTTGCGGCGCGGCTGCGGTGGGGGTGGAGCGGCGCGGGGCCCCTCCCTGATGCGCGGCGGTGCGGCGCCTGCTTTGTGGCGTTGCAGGCGGGCGACGGGCGGCACCCCGACGCTCTGGACGGCTTGGACCCGTCCGTCAGGCAGCTGCTGTGGGACCAGGAGTGGCACAACATCACCAAGGTGCGCGCGCGCGCGCGCGGCGTGGCTGCTTTCGCGCGCGCCCTCCCGCCTGTGCATCGCGTTGCGCAGAGTGGTGGTGGCGGTGGGGGGAGGATGCTGGTGCGCTCGGGTGACGCTTGAATCGTGGTGGTGGCGGTGTGTCGCTGCTGCCTGCGTCCTCCTTGCAGCGCCTGGCGCCGCACGACCGGGACCGGCCGCTCATCGTGGTGTGCCACGTGTTCCCCGACTGCTGGCGCACGCACTCGCATGACTACCCATACAGGTCCGTGCCCCTGTGCCTGCGGGTGGGTGGGTGATGCGTGCGTGTAGCGACGTGCGCGGGAAGTGAAGCAGGGAAGCGAAGCGCGCGTTCGCAGCAGCAGCACCTGAGCGGCGCGTCCGTGCGCCAGGGCCGCATGCCATATGCGCGCTCAACGGAACGACGACACCCTGCCGCGTGCTGTTGCGCCCGCGTGCGCCCCGCAGCAACGTCGCCGTGCGCGCCTTCATGTGGCTGCTCAACGAGGTCAAGGTGCGCGTGTGGGGCTTTGACCGGCACAAGGACAACGGCTGCCCATGCCCCAACGATTTCATCAAGGTGAGCAAGGGGGCCCGGGAGGGACGGGACGGGAGGGAGGGAGGCCGCCTCCACGCTCGGCGCGCGGCCACGCAAAAGCAGCAGCCGCGGAACAGGCGCCGCCGCCCACCTCCCGCCCCCGCGGCGCCCCCCGCCGCTCAACCCTAAGCCCCCGCCTCGCCCGTGCGTGCGTGCGACCCGCAGGACCGCGTGGTGTACCGCGTGGGGCGCAGCATGTTTGAGACGGAGAAGCTGCCGGCGCCGCTGGTGGCGCACGCGCAGCAGCTGGACGAGGTGCTGGTGCCCTCGCAGTTCAGCGTGGACTCCTTCTCCAGCTCTGGCATCCCGCTGCACAAGCTGCACACGCTGCCACAGGTGCGGGCCCCTCGCAGCGTGTGTGTGTGTGTTGGGGGGCTAGGGGCGGTGGAAGCATCCCGCTGCACAAGCTGCCGCAGGTGCGGCGCGCGGCGTGAATGCACGCCGCGCGCCCCCTCAGCGCAGCGGCCCACGCGTTGGCCAGCCGGGCGCGGGGCGCGCGAGGCGGACGGGACGTGGTGGAGAGGGAGGCGGGCCTGAGGGGCTGGCGCGTGCAGCGACGCCCCCCCTGCCTCCGTCTTGGTGCGCCTGTGTGTGCGCGTGCGTGCAGGGCATCAACACGACGCTGTTTGACCCGGACAAGTACTCGCCCGTGGACCTGGCCACCTTGCAGGGGCAGCAGGTGCGGGGGTGGGGGGAGGGGGGTGTGGCAAACTCGTTTCACCCTCTCTCCCCTTCGCGCGCACGCGATGCCGCTGCGCCCGCCGCCTGAGCGGCAGGGGCAGGGGGCACTGCCATTTCTCTGGCAAGGGCGCGAAGACCAGAGGCGGAGCCGCCACGCCCGCCATCCTGGCAGCAGGGTCGCATGCAGTGCTGCCTGCGCGCGCCCAGAGCGCGCCGGCGTCATGACCGCCACGCACTGCGCAGGTGACGGGGCCGCCGCGGCCCTACAACGTGTCGGCGCCCGTTCACGAGAGCATCGCCGCCATGCAAAAGGTGCGCTCGTCATCAGGCCCCCCCCCCCCCGCGCGCCACGCCTGCAGGGGCCGGCGCGCCCGTCTCCCGCTCGCGGACGCTGGGGGCGCGCCGCTGCCTGGCGGCGGCCTCCCCGAACCCGTGCTGCTTCCCTCCCGTTCCCTGGAAACCCCTCAGGGCAGGTGGTGGCCATGGCGCACGCGCACGCAGCCGCCGCTCCCCCACTCACGTGCTCGCCGCCCTCCCGACCCCCTCTGCCTTCTGCGCGTGGATTCCTCTGAACCGCCTCCAAGCCCTCCTGTCTCCCCTCTCCCCTTCGCTGCAGGTGGTGGCCATGGCGGACGCGGCGCAGGCCGGGCGGCACGACCACAGCACGCTGGCCGAGCAGGCGGCCAGCGCCGCCGCGCTGGTCAAGCAGCACCTGGCCAACCTCGAGGAGGTCATCCTGCAGGCGCAGGGGCAGCACAGCAAGGCGGGCAAGCCGGCGGCGGGCGCAGGCGGCGGCGCGGCGCACCACCGGCGGGGCCGCGGGCGGGCGGGCGGCGGCGCCGGCGCGCCGTTCCGCTTCCTGTCGGTGTTCAAGTGGGAAACTCGCAAGGGGTGGGACATCCTGCTCAGGTGCGCTGGCCGCCCTGGGGGACGCGCCGGCGCCGGGCGCTGGCGTAGGCGACGCGCCGGCCTGCTGCTGGAGGGCGGGCGGCACGCATGCGTGCGCTGGCCGCAGGCAAACACCCGCAGCGCGTGCCTCGGTGAGTCGGCCTTCTCCTCCTCTCCTACTTTTGCCCTCATGCAGGGCTTACTTTGACGAGTTTTCGCCCCGCGAGGACAACGTGGAGCTGCACGTCGTCACGCACGCATTCGGCATCGAGGTGCGCGCGCTGCCCGGAACGCCTTGCGCGTCGAAGGCGCCCTCCTGGGACGGGACGCGGCGGCGGCGGGCGCCGACGCAACGCGGCCGATTCGCGTGGTGTTGCGTCCGCCTGCGACCGCTGCCGCCGCCGCCGTGGTCCGGTCCGCCGCAGGTCAAGGACTTCCGTGCCTACATGCGCGCCGCCATTAAGCAGCTGCTCAACGTGACGCGCGACGAGCACCTCGACACGCGCCTGCCCCGCGTCTACGTCTATGACAAGTACATCCCCGACTCCATGTGAGTACTAGCTGGATGGCGGGCCTGGGGGCGCTCGCTGGCCGGCGCTCGCTGGGCGGGGCCATCGGAGCAAACGCAGCGTGCTGGCCGCCCTTTGGAGGCGGGCAAGCGCTGAGTTTCTTCCGCGTGCGACGCTGTCGCCGCCGAGGGCTTTGCCCTCGTGGCCCCGTCGGTACGCGCAGGTGCCCTACCCTGTACCAAGCCATGGGCGCGCTAACCACCCAAACCCTAACGCGCGCTGCGCAGGTGCCCTACCCTGTACCAAGCCATGGACGCGCTAACCACCCAAACCCTAACGCGCGCTGCGCAGGTACCCTAGCCTGTACCAAGCGATGGACGCGCTGGTGGTGCCCACGCATGGGGAGGGCTGGGGCAGGCCGCAGTTCGAGGTGAGCAGCTTCGCCCTTCCTTTGCCTTCGCCTGGGTCGCGAGGAGACGCACAGCTGCCACGGCCGCCGCAGCCTCAGGCGCACTGCGTGCCCCTCTCGCCGCTGCTGCTCTCAAGCCCTAAGCCCTGGCTCCCATGGCCGCGCCGCCCGCAGGCCATGGCCATGGGCGTGCCCGTCATCAGCACCAACTGGTCGGGGCTCACCGCCTTCATGGACGACAAGGTCGCATACCCTATCAGGGTTGAGGCCATCGTCGAGGTGGACGACAAATCGCCCGACGCCTTTGTGTGAGTGCCTTTGCTCCCTCGGGACCCACCCGTCGCGCTTCGTTCCTCAAGCCCTGCCTGCGCGCATGGGTGACCAACCAGCGGCCTGCGGGCACGCGGCCTGCACTGTCGCACTTGCGTTCGTCTGGACACCTCGGCAGGGTCTGTGCGCGCCGACTGTATCCACCAGGCGTGCTAACGTGTGCTGTTGCCGTGCGTGCCTCAACACCCACCCCGCACGCGCCGGCAGGTGGTTCAAGGGGCAGCGGTGGGCGCAGCCCTCGCAGTCGCACATGCAGCAGCTCATGCGCGAGGTGATGAACAACCGGAGGCAGGCGTGGGCCAAGGGGCTGCTGGCCAGGGAGCGCGTGCAAAAGGAGTTTTCCATCCTGGTGAGCCTCTTTCGCTTTCCTTCCCTCCTCCGCCCGCCTTACCTCCCCGCACCAGCGCCCCGCATCCACCTCACCCTGCGCTGCGTTCGCTGCGCTGAAACTTGCACCGCCCTCAACGCTGCTGCGTAATCAACCTTCCTCCTCCTCCTCTGTGCCCCGCAGGCGGTGGCGCGCAAGACCCTGGCCGAGGTGCAACGCATGCAGGCCACCGTGGCGGCCATCCTCCCCGGCCCGCTCCCTGACGGCGGCAACGCCCGCGGCTCGCCGCTCGCTCACCTGGGCGGCGTGGCGGGCGGCGTGGCGGCGCACCGGTCGCTGCGGGTGCGGGCGCGGCCAGACGGGGCGGCGGCGCAGCACCAGCACCCGCTCCCCGACGGCGGCGGGCGGGCAGCGGGGCCGGCGGCGGCGGGCGCCGGCGGCGCTTGGGAGGGGCGACCCTGGTGGCGCGC
>VFQP010003108.1_pt1 | contig 17356 bp, 19 predicted proteins | sample 3512351 | NCBI WGS metagenome assembly VFQP01 (sample SAMN10412372, study PRJNA504923) | tailings metagenome | isolation source: Relicate 1 Philex TSF1 revegetated site | place: Philippines: Tuba, Benguet | collected 2017-08-29
CGAGTGTGACCCATCACCCGGAGTAGATGTGTCACCCATCAACCGGAACAGGACAGCCCTCTACCACTGTCGCCTGGCCTCCGCCGCTACACGAGCCCCAGCCCGCGCGCGATGAGGTAGACCGCCGTCGCACCCGACACGATCACGCCGATCACTCGCCCGTGCCGCGCGAGTACTCCGTTGAGCCGGGCGAGGTCGCGGGTGGCCGCCGTTGGGGCAATCAGTTCCCACACGAGCGGGAGCAGGATCGGCAGCAGGGCACCTAGGAACAGCAGCACGCCGCCAACCGCCACCCACCCCGCAGCATCGTGCGACGACCGCAGGCCGTGGGCGCCCGCGAGCACGAGCGCGAGGGTGCTGATGTTCGTGAGCATCATGACGACGCCGAGCCCGAAGGTGGCCAACGGCGCGGACCGTGACGACTGCAGGCGGCTCACCGAGTCGCGGCCGCCAGCTGCCGTACCGCGTGTTCTCGGATGCCGCACAAGCAGCACGAGCGCGAGCACCAGCAGCAGCCCGCCGAGCACGAGGTCGACGCCGTCCGCGATCATGGTGCCGACATCCGAGCGCGGTGCGCCCGCACCGGCGCGCGCAGGAAGAAGCAGCGCGAGCCCCACAACCGCACCCACGACGAGGGCGGCGCCGAGCAGGTAGGCGGTGAGCATCTTCCGGCCTCGAGCACCGAACACTCCGAGAATCTCGAGGCTTGCCCCGATCAGCGCAGGACTGACGGCGGCGCCGAGGGCAAGCGGCAATACGTGGAGCACGGCGAACACGAGGTCAGCCTAGACCTCGGCGTCGCGCCCGATGTCGCCGCTGCAGCCGCCCGCGGCGCTGAGCAATCGCGGCTACCCGACCGCCTTCCGCACGATCGCCTCGATCGCCTTCTCGTGCTCCTTTGTCATGTCGGTGATCGCCCACGAAGTGGGCCACATCGTGCCCTCATCGAGCATCGCCGTGTCGTTCACGCCGAGCGTCGCGTAGCGCGCCTTGAACTTCTCGGCCGGCTGGAAGAACACGAGCACTTTGCCGTTCTTCGCCCAGCCGGGCATGCCGTAGTACGTCTTGGGAGTCAACTCCGGCGCGACCTCGGTGACGATCTCATGGATGCGCTGCGCGATCACCTTGTCGGTGCCGCTCATCTCGGCGATCTTGTCGAGCACATCTTTCAGCCCGTCGGTCTTGCCGCTCTTCGCCTTGCGCACCTCAGCGGCGCGCTCCTTCATTGCGGCGCGCTCTTCGGCGGTGAAACTCTCGTCGCTCATCCCGGCCTCCCGGCGGTTCGTCGTGGTCTGGTGTTTTCAACCCTAGGCACGCACGAGCGGGGCCGCTTCCGAAATCCTGATCGGATGCGACCCCGCTCGGGTCATGCTGTCGGCCGCCTAGAAAGTGCCGGCGTTGAGGCGTTCCTGCATCGCTCGCACCGTCTGCGGTCCGATGTCGCCGTCCTGCGGCACGCCCAGGTACCCCTGCAGCGCACGCGCGCTGTTGGGACCGAAGTCGCCGTCGACGGCAACACCCAGCTTGGCCTGCAGCGCGCTCGCCGTCTGCGGACCGAACTCGCCGTCCTGCGCGACCCCGAGCACCGCCTGCAGCGCCTTCGTCGTCGCCGGCCCCCATTCGCCGTCGACGGCGAGACCGGCACCGGCGGCCTTCGGGGCGACCGCAGCGGCCGCGCCGCCGCCCGCCTTCTGGCGGGCCGCCTTGGCCTCTTCGAATGCCTTCTGGTTTCGTGCCTGCGCGCCCGCCTTGCGGGCGGCCTCCGCGCGCTCTTCGCGCGCCTTCTCGTTGGCCTTCTTGGCCCGGTCGGCCGCGGTCTCTTCTCCTCGTGCCACTGTTCCTCCTTGAAGCGGGGCATCAACTGGTTGCCGACCGCCGAGGCGGCGCGGGTGCGCGTCACGTTAGCACGCGCTTGCGGCCCGCCAGAATCGAACGTAGATTCGATTCATGGTGCATCACTGGCGCCCGAGCGACCAGCTCGAGCACTCGTTCCGGTCGGGCGAGTGGCGGTTGTACGACCGCGGCTATCTTGTGGGCACCATTCAGTACGGCACCGCGCGCGGTGTGCCGATCCTGCGGGGCGTCGCGCCGGACGGCTCGACGCTCGGCTACGCGGCGACCCTGGAAGAGGCGTGCGACGCCCTGTGGGAGTGGTACCGACGGGTCGGCCGCCTGGCCGCGGGCACGCCCCACCGTGAGCACGAGGTGCCGCCAACATGACACAATGTCGAGGATGAGCCTGCTCGAGGACATGTGGGCGGCGCTCGGCGAAGACCCCGGCGCCCTCGCTCTCGTGCGGTCGCACGCCGACGAGATCCCTCTGGATGCGGCGCTGCCCGTCGGCCCGCTCGTGCACGACGGAATGGCTGCCGCCTCACTGTCCGCATCGCTGCTGCACGCCCGTCTCGCTCACGGTGCCGCCGGAGGGGTGGAGTTGGACCCTGCGCACGTGGCCACCGCCGTCACGAGCGAGCGGCACTTCCGGTGGCGGGGCGAACCGATGAACGCGTGGGCGGAACTCTCCGGCTTCTGGCCGACCAAAGGCGGGTGGGTGCGAACGCACGCCAACTACCCGCATCACCGCGAGCGACTGCTGGGCGCACTGGGATTGCCGCACACGACGACCGCCGACGACCTATTGCGCGCGCTCGGCACGCGGTCGGCGCAGGAGATCGACGATGTCGTGACCGCCGCGGGAGGAGTTGCAACCGTCGTGCGACGCCCGGAGGAGTGGCGCGCCCACGCCCATGCCGCCGCCGTTGACGCCCAGCCGCTCGTCACTGTCACTCGAATCGCGGATGCGCCGTCCGCCGAGGTCTCCGAGCAATTCCGGGTGCTCGACCTCACACGAGTGATCGCGGGTCCGGTCGCCACCCGCACCCTCGCCTTATGGGGCGCCGACGTGCTCCGCGTGGATCCGCCCGTCTATCCGGAACTCGAGTGGCAGCACCTCGACACCGGAGCAGGCAAACGCACCGTCGTTCTCGACGCGCGCGATCCCGCGTTCGATGCGCTCGTCGAGCGGGCGGACGTCATCGTCACCGGGTACCGCACGAACGGCGTTCGATCTCTCGGACTCGACCCGCACACCGTGGCGATGCGGCGCCCCGGCGTCGTCGTCGGCCGGCTCACCGCGTGGGGAAGTGCCGGTCCGTTCGCCGATCGCCGCGGGTTCGACAGCATCGTCCAGGCGGCCACCGGCATCGCCTGGATCGAAAGCGCCGACGGCTCCCGGCCGGGCGCGCTGCCCGCCCAAGCGCTCGACCACACGGCCGGTTACCTGCTCGCGGCCGGCATCACGACCGCACTGCGGCGCCGGGCGGACGAGGGCGGCTCGTGGCTCGTCGAGGTCAGCCTCGCGCGCATCGCGCACGCACTCCTGGATGCGCCGCGCGTGCGCCGCGCGAAACATGCCACCTTCACGCCGACCGTTGTGGAGTATCCCGAACTGACCATTCCGGCGCCCGCCGCGCGCTTCGACGGCTCGGCAACGGCCTGGCCGAATGCCCCGGTGCCGTGGGGGAGCAGCGCCCCCGCCTGGCTGCCGCGCGCGCCGCGCACGGCGTGACCGAATGTCGTCCGAGGCCGCTGCTAGCGTGGCAGTCGTGACCGAAACACCCGAAAGCCAGCTCGCCGTCTACCACTCCCGCCGAGAGCTCGCCGTCGTGCAACCGCTCGGCAATCTCGCTCTCGTCAACACTCAGTGGATCGACTCCGAACAGCCGGTGTGGGGTGTTCCCGGGCGGTGGGCTCCCGCGGAGGGCGGCCTCGCCGTCACCGCGTCGGCGGCCGACGGCATCACGGTCGACGGTGTGCTCGTCGACGGCACGGTGATCGCGCGCGGCAAGGATCAGCCCGAACCGTCCACGATCGTCTTCAGTGACACCGTGCAGGGCACCGTCATCGCGGGGGATGACAACACGTACGCGCTCCGGGTGTGGGATTCGCAGTCCGACGACATCCGCAACTTCGGTGGCATCGATGTGTTCCCGTACAACCCCGAGTGGGTGATCACCGCCACATTCACCGAGAACCCCGCCGGCACGACCCTCGGCTTCGAGCAGCTCAAGTCGGACGGCAAGACCAAAGAGCACGTGATCCCCGGTGAGATCCGGTTCGAGAAGGACGGCGTCGAGTACAACCTCGCCGCGTTCAAGGCGGGCCGCGCGCTGCAGCTCGTCTTCGCGGATGCGACGAGCGGTGACAGCACGTACAGCGTCGGGCGCTTCCTGTTCCTCGCACCCAACCCGGACGGCACGATCACCCTCGACTTCAACCGTGCCGTGCTGCCCCCCTGCGCCTTCAGCTACAACTTCAACTGCCCCCTGCCGCCGAAGCAGAATCGCTTCACCGTGCCGATCGAGGCGGGCGAGAAGAATGTGCTGGCGAAGGACGGCACGCTCCTTCACCCGTAGCCGGTCGAGCGCGGGAGTCGCCCGGTGATCATCCTGCTCGACCATCGCGGCGGCCTTACCGCGTCGATCGATGGCGGGCCGGCGACGACGGTCGACAATCTCGCGGCGTTCGTGGCTCTCCACGAGCGGTCGCATCCACGATGGGTGTGGGACGACACGTCGTGGTGGTACCCACCACTGCTGGAGGCCGGCGTGCGCGTCGAGCGCTGCTGGGATCTGCGGCTCTGCCACGCGATCCTCCGGTCGTCGCTGCTCACCACTGATTCGACGCTCGCCCGAGCGCCCCGCGGAGCGTGGGATGAGCCTCGTCCGCGGCCGCGTGCCGCGGCCGACGACGCTTTGTTCGCCCTCGACGAGGAGCCGCGGGAGGAGCACCCCGATCCGGTGGCCGAGTACGCGGCTCAGCGTGCCGCGGTCGAGGGAAGCGCGCAGCCCGCCCGAATCGAACTGCTGCTCGCGGTCGAGTCGGCGGGGGCGCTCATCGCTGCGGAGCTACGTCACGCGGGTCTGCCGTGGGACCGCGACGCTCACGACGCCATCCTCACCGAGCTACTCGGGCCCCGCCCGCGCGCGGGCGAACGACCCGAGAAGCTCGCAGCTGTGCTCGAGCGCGTCTCGGCGGCGCTCGACATGCCCGACCTCAACCCGGATTCGCCCGTCGAACTGCTCCGGTCCCTTCGCCTGGCCGGGCTGAACGTCAACTCGACGGGCAAGTGGGAACTGCGCGAGCACGACCACCCTGTGGTCGAGCCGTTGCTCGAGTACAAGTCGCTCGCGCGCCTGCTCTCGGCCAACGGCTGGGCCTGGCTCGACGCGTGGGTGGTGGACGGCCGTTTCCGCCCCGACTACGTGCCCGGCGGAGTCGTCACCGGGCGCTGGGCGACGAGCGGGGGAGGCGCACTGCAGCTTCCCCGCCAGATCCGCGGGGCCGTTGTCGCCGATCCCGGTTGGAGCCTGGTCGTCGCTGATGCCTCCCAGCTGGAGCCGCGCATCCTCGCGGCGCTCGCCGGCGACGCCGCCATGATCGCCGCGGGCGCGCAAGGCGACCTGTACGCCGGAATGGTCGCCAGCGGAGCCGTCGACACGCGCGAACACGCCAAGGTCGGGATGCTCGGTGCCATGTACGGCGGCACGACCGGCGCCAGCGGTCAGGTGCTTCCGCGGCTGGCGCGCGCGTTTCCCCAGGCGATCGGCCTGGTCGAGGAGGCGGCGCGCGCCGGCGAACGCGGGGAGCGCGTGATGACCAGGCTCGGCCGAACATCGCCCCTCCCGAGCCAAGCGTGGGCGACGGCGCAATCGGATGCCGGCGGCGAGTTGGCGACGGCCGCATCCACCGCCCAGGCACGATCGCGGGCGCGGGCGTGGGGCCGCTTCACCCGCAACTTCGTCGTGCAGGGAACGGCCGCGGAGTGGGCACTGTGCTGGATGGCGGGCATCCGCCGGGGACTGGCCGAGCTCGCAGCGGGCGCCTGGTTTACCGAGTCCGCGCACCTGGTCTTCTTCCTCCACGACGAGGTTGTGGTTCATGCTCCGTCCGGTCAGGCGGATCGCGTGGTCGAGATCGTGCACGAGGCGGCCGCGGACGCTGGACGACTGCTCTTCTCGCCTCGCGAGGTCGCGTTTCCGCTGACGGTCGCCGTCGTTCGCTCCTACGGCGAGGCGAAGTAGTCGAGCTCGACCCCCGCCTCGCCGAATGACACGCTTGTGATTCCGCACCCTGATCGGCCATAATGTGGGTCAGCGGTTCGCCGCACAACTTCATAGCAGTCACACGCCGTTGCTGGGTCGATGGGGAAGTCGCACCCAACCGAACGGAGAAAGTCGTGACTGCACCACAGGCCCGCGGAGTGCTGTACGTGCACTCCGCTCCTCGTGCTCTGTGCCCGCACATCGAGTGGGCCGCCGGGCGCGCCCTTGAGCGCGCCGTCAACTTCGACTGGATCGACCAGCCCGTGCTCAAGGGTGCCAAGCGCACCGAGTTCTACTGGGAGGGTGCCCGCGGTACCGGGGCGAAGCTCGCCTCGGCCCTCCGCGGCTGGGAGCACCTGCGTTACGAGGTCACCGAGGACGCCGGACTCGGCACCGACGGCGGGCGCTGGATGCACACGCCGGATCTCGGCATCTTCTACGCGCAGACGGACACCGTCGGCAATACGGTCATTCCGGAGGATCGCATCCGGTACGCGATGGAGGTCGCCGGGGCGAATGCCGTCGAGCTCCACCGCGAACTGCGACTCGCTCTCGGCCAGGCCTGGGACGACGAGCTCGAAGCCTTCCGCCACGCGGGGGAGAACTCCTCCGTCGTGTGGCTTCACAAGGTCGGATAGGAGGATCGCCATGGACACTCTCAGCCGCGAACTGACCCACCTCGTCGACGAGGTGGTGCCGCCGCTCATCGACCTCGAGCAGCTTGAACGGCTCGTCACGCAAGACGACCTGCTCGAGTTCGACGGCGAATGCGTCGCGCACGACGGCTGCCGTCCGATCGGCCGCTAGCCCGCTTCCCTGAGGCCCTGGGCTCTCAGCCCTCGTACGTGCGGAACGCGGCGACGGCGTTGTGGCCGCCGAAGCCGAACGAGTTGCTCAGCGCGATGAGCGGACCGTCGCCCAGCGCCCGCGGCGACGTGACGACGTCGAGCGGAATCTCCGGGTCTTGGTTCTGCAGGTTGATCGTCGGGGGAGCCGTGCGCTGGTGCAGCGCGAGCACCGTGAAGATCGCCTCCAGGCCGCCGGTACCGCCCAGCAGGTGTCCCGTTGATGCCTTCGTGGCAGACACGGGGATCTCGCCGACCCGGTCCTTGAACAGCACCTGGAGAGCCTTGAACTCGGCGATGTCACCGACGGGCGTGCTCGTCGCGTGTGCGTTGATATGCGCGACGTCGTCGGGGGTCGCCCCGGCGCGCTCGAGGGCGATCTTCATCGCGCGCACGGCGCCCTGACCTTCCGGGTCGGGGGCGGTGATGTGGTAGGCGTCGCTGGTGACGCCGCCACCGGCGAGCTCCGCATAGATGCGCGCGCCGCGCGCCTTCGCGTGCTCCTCGGTCTCCAGCACGAGCGCCGCCGCTCCTTCTCCCATGACGAAGCCGTCACGGTCCACGTCGTAGGGTCGCGACGCCGTCGCGGGGTCGTCGTTGCGGCGCGACAACGCCTGCATGGACGAGAACGCGGCCACCGTGATGGGGTGAGTCGCCGCCTCGGTTCCGCCCGCGATCACGACGTCGGCCAGTCCGAGCTGGAGGTGCTCGTAGGCGTTGACCAGGGACTCGGTGCTCGATGCACACGCCGACGCCACCGTGCGCGCGTATGCACGAGCACCCAGGTGCATGGAGATCGCAATGCCCGCCGCGGCGTTCGGCATGAGCATGGGCACTGTCATGGGCAGAACCCGCCGCGGACCCTTCTCGCGCAGTGTGTCCCACGCGTCGAGCAGGGTCCACACGCCGCCGATTCCGGTCGCGTAGTCGACACCGAGCCGCTCTGAGGGCACGTCCGGGGCGCCGGCATCCGCCCACGCCTCCCGTGCGGCGATGAGGGCGAACTGCGACGACGGGTCGAGCCGCTTGATCTCCGTGCGCTCGAGCACCTCGGAAGGATCGACCTTGACGCTCGCGGCGAAGGTCACGGGCAGTTCGTACTGCGCGACCCAATCATGTTCGAGGGGCCGGGCTCCGGACTCCCCGGCAAGAAGTGCCGTCCAGGTCTCGGGGGCGGTGCCGCCGATGGGGGTGGTCGCACCGATGCCGGTGATCACGATCTTCTTGGTGGTCATTTCACATTCCTGTCGGTTCGTGCGACGACAGCGGGCGGCCAGCCGGGATGACCGGCTGGCCTGCCGGTGTCGGTAGTGCTAGCCTTGCGCGCTGACGATGTAGCTGACGGCGTCGCCGACGGTCTTGAGGTTCTTGACCTCTTCGTCGGGGATCTTGACGTCGAACTTCTCCTCGGCGTTGACGACGATCGTCATCATCGAGATGGAGTCGATGTCGAGGTCATCGGTGAACGACTTGTCCAGTTCGACGGTGTCGGTCGCGATGCCGGTTTCCTCGTTGATCAACTCGGCCAGGCCGGCCAGGACTTCCTCGGTGGACAATGCCATTGTTCGTATCTCCTTGGTGGGGGTGGTTGTGAAGTGACCGCTAGCCAGTTTATGGGAGGACGACCACTTGGGCGCCGAACACGAGTCCGGCGCCGAAACCGATCTGGAGGGCGAGCCCGCCGCTGAGCTCCGGGTGCTCCTGGAGCAGCCGATGCGTCGCCAGCGGAATGGACGCCGCGCTCGTATTGCCCGTCGTGGCGATGTCGCGGCCGACGACGACCGTGTCGGGCAGACCGAGTTGTTTGGCGAACTCGTCGATGATCCGCATGTTGGCCTGATGGGGGATGAATGCGGCGAGGTCATCCGCGGTGACCCCGGCGACGTCGAGCGCCTGTTTAGCGACCTTCGCCATCTCCCACACCGCCCAGCGGAAGACCGTCTGGCCGTCCTGGCGCAGCGTCGGCCACTCGGCGCGCCCCTCGCGGTAGTCGATGAGGGTCGAGTCCATGCCGACCGCGTCGGCTTTCGAGCCGTCGGATCCCCACACCGGCGCCGCGATCCCGGGAAAGTCGCTGGGGCCGATCACGACCGCGCCGGCCCCATCGCCGAGGAGGAACGAGATGGTGCGGTCGGTGGGGTCGACGATGTCGGAGAGCTTCTCGGCGCCGATGACAAGCGCGTAGTGCGCGGCGCCCGAGCGGATGAGCGCATCCGCCTGCGTCACGCCGTAGCTGAAGCCCGCACACGCCGCGTTCTCGTCGTATGCGGCCGCCGGGTTGGCCCCCACCCGGTCGGCCACCACAGCGGCGATCGACGGCGTCTGCTGCACGTTGCTGATCGTCGCCACGATCACGAGGTCGATCTGCTCGGGGGCGACGCCCGACTTCTCGATCGCCTCGCGTGCCGCCTCGGTGGCGAGGTCGACCGCGAGGGTTCCCGCGGAGGCCCGCGTGCGGGTCACGATGCCAGTGCGTTGCCGGATCCACTCGTCACTCGAGTCGATCGGGCCGACCAGATCGTCGTTGGGCACGACTCGATCGCCGCGCGCGGCGCCATAGCTGTAGATGCGGGTGAACTCCGCACCGTGCGACTGGCGCAGGGGCGGACGGTCGGCGTGAGGGGATGCGGCAGGGGGAGTCATCGGGTTCAGGATTCTCCGTCAATGAGGCTGAAGGCAGCGTCGAGGTCGTCGGGGGTCTTCACAGCGACCGTCGGAACGCCCTTCAGCCCGCGCTTGGCGAGCCCGACGAGCGCGCCAGCCGGCGCCAACTCGACGATACCCGTCACCCCGGCATCCGCGAACGACGCCATCGTCAGATCCCAGCGCACCGGCGACGACACCTGGCCGACGAGCAGCTGAACGAAATCGGCGCCGCTCGTGACGACCGATCCGTCCTTGTTGGTCCAGATCGTCAGGGTGGGATCGGCGGGGTTCAGTGAGGCGGCCACCGATTCGAGGTGGGCGACCGCGGGACGCATGTAGCGGGTGTGGAAGGCACCGGCGACCTGAAGCGGAATGACGCGCGACCCGGCGACGGGCTCCTCCGCGAGGCGGGCGAGCGCGTCGAGCGCACCCGCGACCACGAGCTGGCCTCCGCCGTTGTAGTTCGCGGGCTCCAGTGCGAGTTCGGCCAGGCGCGCGAGCAGTTCTTGTTCGTCGCCGCCGAGCACGGCCGACATGCCAGTCGGTTCCAGTGCCGCGGCATCCGCCATGGCAGCGCCACGCTCCCGCACGAAGGTGACGGCGTCCGTGTCGCTGAGGATGCCGGCTCCGGCGGCGGCCGTCACCTCGCCGACCGAGTGACCCGCGATGCCGCCCACTCGTGACCGTCGTCCGTCGGCGAACAAGGCGCCCAGGGTGAGCAGGCCGGCCGCCACGATGAGTGGCTGGGCGATGCGGGTGTCGCGGATGGTGTCCGCGTCAGACACGGTGCCGTGGGCGACGAGATCAATGCCCACGGCCTCGGAGATGGCGCCCAACTGGTCGGCGAACCGCTGCTCGGTGAGCCAGGGCTCGAGGAAACCGGGAGTTTGGGAGCCCTGTCCGGGCGCGACGACGACAATCACCCGTCTAGTCTGCCAACCCCCACCCGTTCGCGCTGGAGCGAGCCTCACAACAATCGGGTTGGCCCTTGTGCGATGTCGTCAAACGGGCGGCGGCGTCGCCACCGCGTGCGCACCCCTGTGGAGAGCGGCGGGCGGGCGTGTCCGTGCTCGCCTACCGTGCCGGGATGCGCCGAACCCCCCGATCTACGACCCTGACCGCACTCATCATCCCTCTGCTCGTTGCCACGTGTGGTGTCACCCTGACCGGATGCGGTCCCGCCGAGCCCGCGCCCGCCCCGACCCCCACCGCCTCTGCGACACACGCCCCCCTGTTCTCGACCGACGAGGAGGCTCTCGCGGCCGCGGAGGAGGCGTACCGCAAGTATCTGGAGGTGGTCGATGTTTCCCTGGCTACGGGAGATGGCTCTCGCCTTGCCGAGGTCGCCACCGGCCCGGCACTGGAGAGCGCCTCGGCGGCGGTCGAGAGCTGGGTCGCCGAGGGCAGAAAGCAGTCTGGCTCGAGTCACGGCACGGCAGTCCAACTCGTCTTCTTCGACGACCGGTACGTCGAGGTCTACGCGTGTCTCGACGTCAGCCAGGTCGTCGTCACCCCTGCGGTCGGCAGCACGGGGGAGTCAAGCATCTACAGCGTCGTTGTCGGCGTCGCCTACGACCGTGACGGTGCCGCGAAAGTCGAGTCAGAGGAGGCGTGGGGTGGCAAGCCTTTCTGCGATTAGTGCCCTGGCGACCGTTGTGATGGGCGCGGCCCTCCTCGGGATGATCGAGACAAGCGCGTGCGATGTGGGGACCTTTCGTGACCGCACGTGCGCATCGGGCGCGCTGACCGACGACGGCGCTCGGCTTGACGGGTCGCTCGGCGGCGACGGCGACGCCAACGTCATCGAACTCGAGGGCGACGGACGCGGTCCCGACAAGCCCACCGGCTTCTTCTGCGCCCGGCGCGCGCTCGGCGTTTGCGAGTTCGAGTTCTCGAACCCACCAACTCCCGGTGCTCTCACGCTGGCCGACATCGCATCGTTCAGGGCCGACGCTGGCACGCTCAGTACCGAGCCGAACGGCTGGGCCGCGATCGGCCTTCCGTTCAACCCGATCTCGACGGCAGCGACACACGAGGTCGAGGGAGTGCTGCTGGGCGCTCCCGCAACGGTTCGTTTCACCCCGGTCGCGTGGCGTTGGGACTTCGGGGACGGAAGCGAGCCGACGGCGACGGCGACGGGCGGTGCGTCATGGGCGGCACTGGGAGTTCCTGAGTTCGAGCCGACGACGACAAGCCACATCTACCGCGCACGCGGACAGTACGCAGTTGCTGCGGTCGTCACGTTCGTGGCGGACTACCGGATCGGCGCCGGGCCGTGGGCCCGCATCCCAGGAAGACTCGAGCTCACGGTGAGTGCGCCCGCGGCCGTTCGCGTGGTGAACGCCCGAACCGTGCTCGTCGCCGAGGACTGCAACGCGAACCCCCGCGGGCCCGGCTGCTGAGGCTACAAGCCGCGCTTGCGGCCTTCCGGGTCCGCGATTGACCCGACGATGAGGGCCGCCTGCAAGATCAAGGCCTCACGGGAGCCGGTCGCATCCCACCCGATGACGTCGCTCACCCGCTTCAGTCGATAGCGCACCGTGTTGGGGTGTACGAACAGTTCACGCGCGGTCGCCTCGAGGGAACGCCCGCTGTCGAGGTAGCACCACAGCGTCGTGAGCAGATCGGTCGAGTGGGCTTGAAGCGGCTTGTAGATCTTGTTGATGAGGGTCGCCCGCGCGAGCGGATCACCGGCGAAGGCCCGCTCGGGCAGGAGATCGTCGGCGAGCGCGGGGCGCGGGGCGTTGCGCCACGAACGAGCCACGGCGAACCCGGCGAGAGCAGCTTTGGCGCTCTTGGCGGCATCCACAAGGCTCGGCACCTCGTGGCCGAGCACCAGGTGCCCCGGTCCGAAGCCCGGTTCGAGCTTCTCGGCGATCGCGAGAAAGGGGAGGGGTGAGGGTGCGTCGGGATCGTCGCTGTGGGGCGTAGAACGACCGATCACGAGCACGAGGCGGGCGCCTTGCACGCCGATGAGCACGTCCGCGTCGAGGTGCCGGGCGGTGCGTCGCAGCTGATCCACGTCGAGCATCCGCGGTGCGGTACCGACGAGCACCGCCACCTCGCCGTGCCCGTTCCAGCCGAGGGCGGCGATGCGACTCGGCAGCTCGTTGTCGTACTCTCCGGAGAGGATCGAATCAACGACGAGCGCTTCGAGGCGAGCGTCCCACAGTCCTCGGGCCTCCGCCGCGCGCGCGTACACGTCGGCTGCCGCGAAGGCGATCTCGCGGGAGTACAGCAGGATCGCTTCCCGCAGCATGTCGTCGCCGTCTTTGACGCGTTCCTCGACGACCTCCACGGTGGTGCGGATGAGTTGCAGCGTCTGCGTGAGCGAGACGGACCGCAGCAGTTCGCGGGGCGCCGTGCCGAACACGTCGGCGGCGATCCACGGGATCGACTTGGGGTCGTCGAACCACGAGATGAAGCTCGTGATGCCGTTCTGGGCGACCAGACCGACGGCGGAGCGCCGCCCTGGGGGCATGTCCCCGTACCAGGGCAGTGTCTCGTCGAGCCGCTTGAGCGTCGCCGTTGCCAACTCGCCCGAGATCGCCCGCAACCATGCGAGGGTCTGCTCCTTCGTCTTGGGCGCCACGGGCCGCCTAGCTCTCCCCGCCGGCCGATCCGGTGGTGCCGGCCGTCACGTCGAGCAGACGGTACTGCTCGATGGCCCGCGCCGGCAGCTGGGGGTCGACCAGTCCCTGCCGCGCGAGCGACTGCAGCGTGCGCACGACGATCGACGGTCCGTCAATCGTGAAGAAGCGCCGCGCCGCCGCGCGCGTGTCGGAGAAGCCGAAGTCGTCAGCGCCGAGGGTCGCGAAGTCGCCGGGCACGAAGGGACGGATCTGGTCCGGCACGGCGTGCATGAAGTCGCTCACGGCGATGAACGGGCCCGGGGCGCCCTGTAGACGCTGGGTCAGGTACGGCACACGGGCCGGCTCCTCGGGGTGGCGGAAGTTGTGGTCGTCCGCCGCGAGGCCATCGCGGCGCAGTTCCGTCCACGACGTCACTGACCACACATCCGCGGAGACACCCCAGTCGCGCTCGAGCAGCTCCTGCGCCTCGAGCGCCCACGGCACGGACACGCCCGACGCGAGCACCTGCGCCTTGGGGCCGGCCGCGCTCGACGGTGCGAGCAGGTAGATGCCGCGCAGCAGTCCGTCGACATCCAGGTTCTCCGGCTCCGCGGGCTGCACGATCGGCTCGTTGTAGACGGTGAGGTAATACATGACGTTCGGGTCAGGGTGAGCTCCGCCGTACATCCGCTCAAGCCCGGCGCGCACGATGTGTGCGATCTCGTAGCCGTACGCCGGGTCATAGGAGACCACCGCGGGATTGGTCGACGCGAGCAGGATGGAGTGTCCGTCGGCGTGCTGGAGTCCTTCGCCGGTGAGGGTCGTGCGTCCCGCGGTCGCGCCGATAACGAACCCGCGGGCCATCTGGTCGCCCGCCGCCCAAATGGCGTCACCAGTGCGTTGGAAGCCGAACATCGAGTAGAAGACGTATACGGGAATGAGCGGCTGCCCGTTCGTCGCATACTGGGTGCCCGCGGCGGTGAAAGCAGCGAACGCGCCCGCCTCGTTGATACCGACGTGCACGATCTGACCCTGCGGGCTCTCCTTGTACGCAAGAAGCAGTTCGCGGTCGACCGAGACGTACTGCTGGCCATACGGGTTGTAGATCTTGGCCGTCGGGAAGTACGCGTCCATACCGAACGTGCGGGCCTCGTCGGGGATGATCGGCACGATGCGGTTGCCGAGTCCCTTATCGCGCAGCAGGTCTTTGAGCAGACGTGCGAAGGCCATTGTGGTGGCGACCTCTTGCTTGCCCGAGCCCTTGCGTCCGGCCTCGTACGCCTCGGTTGGCGGCAGTGTCAGCGGGATGTGGGTCGCACGCCGCTGCGGAACGTACCCGCCGAGCGCGCGGCGACGTTCCTGGAGGTACTGGATGGCCTCGTCGTTCTGGCCGGGGTGGTAGAACGGCGGCTTGTACGGGTCGGCCTCGAGCTGCGCGTCCGAGATCGGAATGTGCATGACATCGCGGAAGAGCTTGAGGTTATCGAGCGTGAGCTTCTTCATCTGGTGGGTCGCGTTGCGACCTTCGAAGCTCGCGCCGAGGCCGTAGCCCTTGACCGTCTTGGCGAGAATGACGGTCGGCTGACCCTTGTGCTCGACCGCGGCCTTGAAGGCGGCGTACACCTTGCGGTAGTCGTGACCGCCGCGCTTGAGGTTCCAGAGCTGGTCGTCGGTGTACTCCTTGACCAGTTCGAGGGTGCGCGGGTCGCGGCCGAAGAAGTTCTCGCGCACGTATGCGCCCGACTCAGCCTTATAGGTCTGGTAGTCGCCGTCGGGCGTGCGGTTCATGAGATCCCGCAGCGCACCGTCGGTGTCGCGCTCCAGGAGCGAATCCCACTCGCGACCCCAGATGACCTTGATCACATTCCATCCGGCGCCGCGGAAGAAGCTCTCCAGCTCCTGGATGATCTTGCCGTTGCCGCGCACGGGACCGTCGAGGCGCTGCAGGTTGCAGTTGATGACGAACGTGAGGTTGTCGAGGCCCTCGTTGGCCGCCCACTGGAGGGCGCCGCGGCTCTCGACCTCATCCATCTCGCCGTCGCCGAGGAACGCCCAGACGTGCTGGTCTGAGGCGTCCTTGATTCCGCGGTTGGTGAGGTACTTGTTCGACTGAGCCTGGTAGATCGCGTTGATCGGTCCGAGACCCATGGAGACGGTGGGGAACTGCCAGAAGTCGGGCATGAGCCGCGGGTGCGGGTAGCTCGACAGGCCGTACGGCGCGCGCGACTTCTCCTGACGGAAGGCGTCGAGGTTGTCCTCGCTCAAGCGACCCTCGAGGAAGGCGCGGGCGTACATGCCGGGGGAGGCGTGCCCCTGGTAGAAGATCTGGTCCCCGCCGCCGGGGTGATCGGGGCCACGGAAGAACCAGTTGTGGCCGACCTCGTACAGGGCGGCAGAGGACGCGTACGTGGAGATGTGTCCGCCGACGCCGATTCCGGGGCGCTGCGCACGGTGCACGGTGATCGCCGCGTTCCAGCGGATCCACGCGCGGTAGCGGCGCTCGATCTCCTCGTTGCCCGGGAACTCGGGTTCGTTCTCCGGCGCAATCGTGTTGATGTAGTCGGTCGTCGGCACCATGGGCACACCCAGGTGCAGATCTTTCGACTGCTTCAGAAGGCTCAGCATGATCTCTCGACCACGCGCGTGACCGCTTCGTTCGACGAGGGATCGCAGCGATTCCTGCCATTCCGACGTCTCTTCGGGATCCTGATCCATGTGATGCACCGAGTAGGGATCCTGGTCGTTCACCGTCACCGCTGACCTCTTCCTGTCGAGAGAGAACGGATCACACCGCCGGGTTACGACTGGGTGTGATCGACTACGCATCCCGAGTCTAGTTGTGGATGGTGCACGGTCCGACCAGGCGTAAGATAGCCGGTCGGCTGCGCGGAACCGTCCGCGTGCGAAAGGACGCAGCAGGATCATGGCCCTCGTCAACGACATCATGGCTCCCGATTTCGAACTGCCGAACCAGTTCGGCGAGCACATTCGGCTCTCGGAGTTCCGCGGTGTCAAGCCGGTTGCTTTGGTGTTCTTTCCGCTCGCCTTCTCGAGCACATGCACGAGCGAACTGTGTGAGTTGCGCGACAACCTGACCCTGTTCACCGACAGCGGCATCGAACTGATGGGCATCTCGGTCGATTCCAAGGCGACCTTGCGGGCGTGGGCCGATCACGAGGGATACCAGTTCACGCTTCTGGCTGACTTCTGGCCGCACGGCGCGGTCGCCAAGGAGTACGGCGTGTTCATCGACGAGAAGGGCTTCGCGAACCGCGCGACGTTCCTCATCGACACTGCCGGGGTCATTCGCGAGAGCTTCATCACGGCGCCGGGTGAGGCGCGCCCGCTGTCGGCCTACCGCGAGGCGGTCGCCGAACTCGTGGGCGAGTCGGCCTAAGCGACCGCGCGCGGCGCGAGAATCAACCGGCCGCGCTCGGCGCGAGGATGTTGACCGCTCGCGAGATGACGAGGGCGAGCAACACGAAGCCGGTGAGCGACTCAAGCGCCATGAGGGCTTTGGCCCGGCGGGACAGCGGCATGACGTCGGTGGGGCTGAACGCCATCATGGTCGACAAAGAGAAGAACACGTAGTCGAAGAACTCGGGTCGCCACGCGTCCTGTCGAGTCTGCTGAGGGAACAGGAAGTCCTGTCGAGCCGCGGCACGTTCGGGGTCGACCCAGCGGGCCACGGGTCCACCGGCGTCGAGCTCCCAGAACACGATCGCGTAGGCGATGACATTGGTCACCCACACGGCGAGCACCGTCACCAGTACGGGCGGCCCTTCGACGCGACCGTCGACGAGCAGGGCGATGATGCGTGCCACGTACACCTGGTTGACGGCGAGCAGGCCGATCGCGAACAGGATCGACATCCATCTCGACCACGTGGTCTCCCGGTTGAGTCGGTGCGGGTTCATGAAGAGCAGCGGAATGATTGCGGCGACGCCCACCGCCGGCAGCAGCCAGGAGGGCAGGAACTGAGCCTGCGCGGGAAGCACGAGATAGATCACGAACGCGATGAGGGTCACGATGACGACGGGCCAGCGGTGCTCGGCGTGCGCGGTCGCGGAGTGCGGCATGGCCGAAGTGTATGCCTGTACCATGGCGATGCCGACCCGGCGTGCCGGTCGGCGTGGGGCCTTTAGCTCAGTTGGTAGAGCGCCACGTTTACACCGTGGATGTCATCGGT
>VFQP010003109.1_pt1 | contig 17354 bp, 10 predicted proteins | sample 3512351 | NCBI WGS metagenome assembly VFQP01 (sample SAMN10412372, study PRJNA504923) | tailings metagenome | isolation source: Relicate 1 Philex TSF1 revegetated site | place: Philippines: Tuba, Benguet | collected 2017-08-29
ATTCTTCAGGTCGTGAAGCTTGAGACGCGAATAAGACCAACGCTAGGCTTCGAATTCGAGCATCAGTCGTTTCAAGAGACTGTCGAATGCTGTGATATTCTTCGGGCGCGTGATCGTTCGTTTGCTCCTTTCGCTCTGTTTCTTCAGCATGATGGCGCTGGCCGATGGCGTCGAGTTCTTCGAGAAGCGGGTGCGGCCGGTGCTGGCGAATCATTGTCTGAGTTGCCATGGGGGGGCGAAGCAGTTTGCGAATCTGCGGCTGGATTCGCGGGAGCGGATATTGAAGGGTGGGGATCGGGGTCCGGCGGCTATTGCGGGGAATACGGCGGATAGCTTGATACTCAAGGCCGTGCGGCATGAAGGCATTCAGATGCCGATGGGCGGCAAGCTGAAGCCGGATGAGATCGCGGCGCTGGAGCAGTGGGTGAAGGACGGGTTGGCTTGGCCAGTAGAAGGAACAGCGACGCCGGCGGCGGGCGATACCGGCTTCTATGAAAAGATCCTTCGGGAGCATTGGGCTTTCCAGCCTGTGCGGAATCCTTCGCTGCCCTCTGGGGCAGAGACCAATCCGATCGATCGATTTATTGGCGCGCAATTGCGAGAGCATGGTATCCCAAAGGCACGGCGAGCCGAACGGGAGGTGCTGGCGCGTCGCGTTTCGCAGGTGTTGACGGGTTTGCCGCTCTCGCGAGCCGAAGTTCAACGCTTTCGCAACGACAAGTCGCCGGCGGCTTATGAAGGGCTGGTGGATCGGCTCCTGGCATCGCCGCACTTCGGCGAACATTGGGCGCGGCATTGGATGGATTTGATGCGCTATGCGGAAACGTACGGCTACGAGTGGAACTACGAGATTCAAGGCGCGTGGCGCTATCGCGACTACTTGATTCGGGCCTTCAATGCCGATCTTCCCTATGACCAATTCGTGCGGGAACACATCGCGGGAGATTTGCTCGCGAAGCCGCGTATTCATGAGGGAAAGCTGAATGAGTCGGTGATCGCTACGGCATTTTACCGGTTAGGCGAAATGGGGCACGATAACTGCAACCAGTTCCCGGAGATTCGCACGGACGTTGTCGACAACCAGATCGATACGCTGACGAAGGCTTTTCAGGGGTTGACGGTTTCGTGCGCGCGCTGTCATGACCACAAGATCGATCCCATCCCGACGGAGGACTATTACTCCCTGTATGGCATTTTGAATAGCTCGAGGCCTGTGACGAAGAGCCTGGAAATCGAGGGTCCGACGCCGGCGGTGAAGTTGAAGATCGAGGGATTGAAGGAGCAGATCAAGAGCGCCATCGGCGCCGCCTGGCTGAAGCAAACATCGCAGTTCGGCCGCTATTTGCGCGCGGCGATGGAGTGGGAAACCGATAGCGCAAGCGCGGCACGGAGTGGACAAGAGCTGGATCCAGATCGTGTATCGAAGATTCAGAAGCTGCTTCGGCGCACGAAGCTGGACTTGCAGGATCCGCTCTACCCAGCGATCACTTGGATGGGGAAGCCAAGCGGGGAAGCTTGGAGCAAGCTGGCGCAGAAATACAGGGCGGAAGCCGATTCCCGGCGCAAGTTCAATGCGGAAACGTTTACGACCTTCGCGGACTTCCGCTCAGGATTGCCGAGTGGTTGGGACGCCGACGGTTGGGGACTGCGTTCCGGGATTACGAAGAACGGCGGCTTCGCCATTTCGACGGAGGGCGGAGATGCGGTGAGCGGCATATATCCCGGCGGTCTCTATACGCATCTGCTTTCCGACCGCTTAAGCGGCGTACTGCGTTCTCCGATGCTGCCTAAAGACAAGAAGTTTCTCACTTTGGAATCCGTGGGCGGCAAGCTGGGCGCGGTACGGCTGGTGATGGACGGATGCGTGATTGGGGAAGATCATTACCTTCTGAAGAGCAGCTCGCCGGAATGGATTCGAGTGCCGAGTAAGTCGGAGCAGGCGCTACCGACCTATCTCGAGCTCACAACGAAAAGCAACAATCCGCGACTCCCGGAGCGACCTGAAAAATTCAACGACCTGAGCGAGGAAGCTCTTGCGTCGCCGCGATCTTTTTGGGGCGTTACTCGAATTCTGCTGCATGATACCGAAGCCACTCCAAAGGCTGAGCTCAACCATATGCTTCCCCTCATGGAAGGCCCGGCGCCGCAATCGATTCCAGAGCTTGCCGCGCGAATGGAAGCGCGGATCCGGCAAGCATTGCAGAGTTGGCTTGACGACAAGGCCAGCGCTGATGACATTGTCTGGATCGATTGGCTACTGAAGAATGACCTCATCACGAACTCGCGCAATCAAAGCCAAACATTGCGCACGTTGACGGACGCATACCGGAAAGCGGAAGCGGCGGTACCCGAGGCGGCTGTGGTCACAAGCATGGCGGATATCGATAAGGGACAGGATTATCCAATTCTGCAGGGCGGGCAGTTTCAATCACCAGGCAAGGCGGCGCCACGGCATTTCCTGAGCCTGATGCCGGCAGAGCTGCGGACAGTGAACCCAATGTACAGCGGCAGGCTGGAGATGGCGGAGGCGATTGCCAGCAAGGACAATCCACTGACGTCGCGAGTGATGGCGAATCGCATCTGGCATCACGTTTTTGGACGCGGCCTTGCGGCGACGACCGATAATTTAGGGCGCTATGGAGAGGCGCCTACGCATCCGGAGTTGCTCGACTATTTGGCGACGCGCTTCGTGGCGGATAGGTGGTCAGTAAAGAGTCTGATCAAGTTGATGGTGCTATCGGAGACCTTTCAGCAGACGAGTGAGGCAGACCCGCAAACGGCGGCGGCCGATGCCGGGAACCGCTTGTGGAGCCGCTATCCTCTCCGCCGGCTGCAAGCGGAGAGTGTGCGGGATTCGATCCTGGCCGTTACGGGATCGCTGGACCGCAAGCCGTTTGGCCCCAGTATCCAGCCCTATCGCGACGAAGCGAAGCCGTATCGCAGATTGTTTCAGGGGCCGCTCGATGGGGAGGGCAGACGCAGTGTTTATCTGAAGATCACACGTATGCAGGGGCCTCGATTTTTGGAGACCTTTGACTTCCCCGCCCCCTTGCAGACGCGCGGAAATCGCGACGTGACGAATGTTCCGTCGCAATCGTTGGCGCTCTTGAACGATCCCTTTGTCGTGAACCAAGCGAAAGCTTGGGGGGCGAGACTGGCGTCGGACGGATCGAAGTCTATTGAAGAGCGGCTGCAGGAAATCTTCGAGACGGCGTTGTCTCGGCGCGCTTCCACGGAAGAAGTAAACCGCTTTCACAGCCTGATACAGGCCTTAGCCAAAGAGCGCGGGATCGACGCTTCCCGGTTGCTCTCGGATGGCTTGCTTTGGAAGGACGTTGTACACGCGGTTTTCAACATGAAAGAATTCCTGTACCTGCGCTAGTGAGAACGAGATGCCGAAGTTGAATTCGTCGATTTGCCCTGGACGCCGCCGGGCCTCTCTCTCGCGAAGGGAGATGCTGCAAACGGCGGCGAGTGGCTTCGGCTTCCTCGCGCTCCGCGCCATGGCCGCCGAAACGCATTTTCCCGCCAAGGCAAAGAATGTGATTTTCCTCTTCATGCCGGGCGGTGTTTCCCAGATGGACAGCTTCGACCCAAAGCCCAAGCTGATTGAGTTGGATGGCAAACAGGCGAAGCTGGACAGCTACGTGGCGGGCCCGAAACGCAAGTGGCTGAAGTCTCATTGGAAGTTTCAGCAGTATGGCCAGTCGGGCTTGGCCGTAAGCGAACTCTTCCCGCACATGAACCCGCTCGTGGATGAGCTTTGCGTGGTGCGCTCCATGAAGTCCGAGTTTCCGTTGCATGCGCGGGCGAATGTTTTCCTGCATACGGGCCGCAACTTTGGCGGCTTCCCAAGCCTGGGCTCGTGGGTGAATTACGGACTCGGCAGCGAGAACAAGAATCTTCCCGGATTTCTGCTGCTGAATCATGGCGACAACCCACCGGGCGGCATGGAGAATTTCTCGAACGGGTTTCTGCCCGCGCATCATCAGGCGATGGGCGTGCGCGCCGACGGGGCGCCGGTGGCCAATCTGGCGCCAGCCGATGAGTCGACGATTCAGCGCTTGAAGTTCGGCGCAGTGTTGGAGCAGGATCGCGCATTTGCGTCGGCCACGCGGAACGATGCGGCAATTGACGCGGCGATTTCGAATTTTGAGATGGCTTATCGGATGCAGTCTTTGACCCCGGATGTGTTGGACCTAGGCAAGGAATCCGAAGCCACCCGCAAGCTCTATGGGTTGGATGCCGAAAATCCGCACAAGCGGGCTTACGGAATGCAATGTTTGCGGGCGCGGCGATTGATTGAATCCGGGGTGCGCTTTGTGGAAGTGACGCCGCCCAATCTTTTTGGCAACAACGGCACGTGGGACCAGCATGGGGATTTGAAAAAGGGCCACGAGGCGAATGCACTGGTGACGGACCAGGCGGTTGCGGGCTTGGTGACGGATCTGAAATCGCGCGGGCTATTGCAGGAAACGCTGGTCATTTGGGCGGGCGAGTTTGGAAGAACTCCGGACACGGGGAACGGTGACGGGCGCGATCACCATACGGCTGGGTTCACGATTTGGATGGCGGGGGGCGGCATGAAGGCGGGCTTGATTTATGGCGCGACGGATGAACTAGGCAATGAGGCGGTGGAGAAACCGGTGACGGTGCATGATCTTCATGCGACGATTCTGCATGCGTTGGGGCTGGATCATGCGCGCTTGAGTTTCCGCTTTGGCGGCCGGGATGTGACGCTGCCGGACGTGCATGGGCGGGTCGTCAAGGACTTGTTGGCCTAGGCGGAAACGGCCGGCTTTAGGGCTTTGGGAAATCCGCTGGTAGCGGGGCTTCCAAACTAATTTGCTGTTTGGTCTCTGGGTGAGGAAAACTCAGGTGTTGGGCGTGGAGGAAATAGCCTCCATCGCCGGGGAGGCCGGGGAGTGTTTCGAGCGGGAGGCCGTTGGGGCCATAGAGGGGATCGCCGACTAATGGGTGGCCGATGGAGGCCAAGTGGATTCTGATTTGATGAGGGCGGCCAGAGCCGAGCGTGACCGCGAAGATGCTTTCGTTGCCCGTTCGTGCGATCACTTTCGCCAGGGACCTTGAAGGTTTGCCGTTGGGATGGGCGGCCCAGACGGCGCCGAGTCGTGGATGGGGGACGAGGCCGATGGGGGTGGTTATTTCGTATGCGTCTTGCTGAGCAGTGTATTGGGCGAGGGCGCGATAGATCTTTTCTACTTGAGCTGTGTTCCAGATGCCGGCGAGCGTTGCGGCGGCTTTAGGAGTTTTGGCGAAAAGGACGATGCCGCTGGTGGCGCGGCCCAGACGATGGACGGGATTGGCTTCCGGGCATTGCTTTTTCACAAGACGCAGCAGGGTGTTTTCAAGAAAGCCGCCGCCAGGGAGTGTGGGCAGGCCGCTGGGTTTGTTGACCGCCAGGAGATGGGCGTCGTCGTAGAGGACGCGAAAGTGTTGCGGGGCGCCGGGCTCCTCCCAGGGGGGACGATTCCAAACGAGAGTCTGGCCAGAGACGAGCGTTTCGCCACCTGTGGCGGGGGCGCCATTAAGCGTGACTTCGCCGTTGTTGAGGGACTCTTGCCAAAGTTGCGGGCTTGAGTGCGGGTAGAGGCGGGCTAAGTGGGAGAGTAGATTCTGGCCGTGGCTTTCGACACCGATAGTTGAGACGTAGGCGTAGCCGCGATTCCGCATTTAGTCCGATTCCGGCAGCTTCTTTTTGGCCTCCGAGCCGAGGGGTTCGCGAAAGGGTTCCACCTCGATGCGCTCGTAGCTTACTTCGAGAACAGTGAGGTTGGTACTTCCCCCGGGGGCTTGGAGCAGCACATGATCGCCTTCCGAGGACTTCATGAGCGCGCGGCCCAAGGGGGAAAGCCAACTGATGTGATTGCGCCTTAAATCGACTTCGTCGGCGCCTACGATGCTGACTACGCGCTCCAAGCCGGAATCGTCTTCATAGCGGACGGTGGCGCCGAAGAAGGCTTTCGACGCGGCCTGACCGCTGCGTGGCGCCTCGGGGTCGATAACTTGGGCAGCTTCGATTCGCTTGAGAAGAAAGCGAAGCCGCGAATCGATCTGGCGGAGGCGGCGTTTGCCGTATTGGTAGTCCGCGTTCTCACTGCGATCACCGTTGCTGGCGGCCCAAGCTACAACTTCTTTAACGGCGGGGCGTTCCCGGGTGAGGAGAAAGCGGTACTCTTCGCGGAGGCGCTGTAGGCCGGCGGGGGTGATGTAGTTCTTAAGTGGAGTGGCCGGTGCGTCCGGCGTTGGTTTTCTGGTGAAGCCTTTTCGCATGGCGTTGCTTGCCGGAGCCTGCGACGCTTGGCCGCTTCGATGCTCGAGGCTATTCCCTTATTGCAACACGAGGCGCAGGCGAGTCAATCCGGCAGACGTTCCCAGACGAGACGAAGCGTCGAGCCAGCGCTCAAGGGGGAAGCGGCGCTGAGAATCAGCCGATTGCCCTCAAATTGGTAGCTGCGTACGAGATCGGTGCCGATCCAATTGGGGTTGTTCGCGAAGCTCAGATGGTGTGTGACGATTTGCTTGGATTCGTCGACATCGAAAGCCCCATAGTAGGAGGTAAAACTCTTCGCGATGTCGCGCAATTCCTCGGTTGTTGCGTTTTCAGGCATGCTGGCGGAGATCTTCCGGCGATTGGAGCGCATGAGCATGGCGGACATGCGTCCGGATTTCTCGTACTGGATGCGGCCTTCGGGGGCATCTCCATAGGGCTGCGATTTGGTCCCGTCGGCAAGAAGGGCGTCGAAGGTGACGAGGCGCCAAGTGCCAATGAAGCGATCGCGAACTTTTATGTTGTTGGCGGAGTTTGGATCCTGGCGCTGTATGACTCGCTTTGGCTCTGCATCTGGCTTGACGGCGATATCGATGTAGTTGAGCATCATCTCCTCCCAGCTCTGGTCGCCCCAACGCACTTCCGCTTTCGGGTCGGGGTTGTGGGGGTTATTGGGAGAGTTATCGAACCAGCCGGAGACGGCGATCTTGTCACCCGGATGCAATGCGATAGGAGCGTCGAGATAGTAGGCGTTCTGCCAGTTGAAATCGTATTTCGGAACGCGCAAAAGGATGCGAGGATCCTTCCCGGGCTGGAGGAGATTCACTTCAAAGGCTTTGCCGCGGAGGTGCATGTGGGGAATCAAACGATGAAGTTCGGCAGGTTGCGTCACTTGCGCTTGGGCATCGACTCGATGGTTGGGAGCACCGGGTGGAATGACGAAGGTGGCGTTTGCAATCGGGAGAGTCGCGACGCGTTCGCGGGGTGTTTCCTTCGAGAAGATGAGGCCGAGTTTGGAACGGTCCGTGGCGGCTTTGCCGTTGGTGGTGTAGTGAAGTTGGAAGACGATGTCGGAACCGGCAGGGATGAGACGGGCTTGACCATCGGCGAGCCCGGCCGGAGGACGGCCCGGTGTGTAGCTCAAGAGGAACTCAGGCATTTCGACGGGAGCGAGATTCCGGAAGCGGCTTGGGTCCGGTATCGCAACGCCGGGCTTGACTTCGCGCAACCATTTGGACCCAGGCGGGCGAACGAACGCAATGATGTGGTGAACGACGGCGCGATTGCCGGGGCGGAGTTCGACGGCCTTTACCCATTTGTCTTCGGTGAAACCAGTAGGAACGACAACATGTTGGTATTCGATGACGCCGTTGGCGGGGACGCTGAAGTCTAAGGGCATCTCAATGACCATTTCCGGCACGCCAATGTTCCAGCCTTCGGTGAACTTCATTGGGGGCGGCGCCGACTTGGGATCGCCTTCGAGGCTGCCGGTATCGGCCCATTGCATGATGGCATTACGCTCGGCTGCGCTCAAGGTAGGATCGTTGCGGAACTTGCCGTGATCCGCGTCGGCAAACCAAGGAGGCATTCTCCTGGAAGCAACAGCGTTCTTCATCGCTTTGGCCCAAGGGCGTGTCGAAGCGTAAGTGAGAAAAGACATGGGCGCGGCCTCGCCGGGGCGGTGACAGCCTTGGCAATGCTTCTGCAGTACCGGTTCGACGTCTTTGTGGAAAGTAACGGGGGCGGCGAATGCCAGGCCAGCCGACGCGAGCAGCAGCGCGATTTGCGGTTTCATGTGAGTTCCTTGTTTGCGTTCCCTCAATGGGAAGCGTCTGGTACAAAGGCCAATAAAACGTTCCCAGGCATTCCGCCGAAACGGGAGTAGCCGGAGTTGACGAACAACATGCCGTTGGCGATGACGGGGCCCGGTCCATCGAGCGAGCCGCCCTGGCCTTTAGCGCCGTTGACTGCTTTGTAGTCACGTACCGTATCGAAATCCCAAAGCAGTTCGCCATCCGCAGTGGAGAAGGCCCGGAGGTGGCCATCGAGAGAGCCAGAAAGGACGGCGCCGGGAATAGCGGTGAGCGCGGCTGATTGCGAAGGACTGCAACGGCTGGCTTCGGCTGGGCAATCCGGAGGGGGCGCGAACCATACCTTGGAGCCATCTTCGATGCGGAAGGCAGTGAGGCCGCCACCCTGATTCTTGTCGAGTAGCAAAGCAACCGTCGTGGGGCCGGCCTTCGGAACGGCGAAGGCAACATCCGAAACCGCAGCGTAGACATGAGTTGAATCCACCGCCATGCCCCATTGGATGCCGCCAAGGACGCCGCCTTTGCCGGCGCGCGACTGCCAAATAATGGCGCCGTGGTCATCGGGATCAAGGGCATGCACCATGCCGGATTTTTGACCGGCGAGGAGGATTTCCCGGCCGGCTCGAGTGCGGGCGATGATGACTGAGGAACCAAAATCATGGTCTGGACCAAGCTGGCCTTCAGGGCAGTTGGGACTTCGATTCGCGCCGACGCAACCGGAAGTATAGACGTCGCCTTTAGTGAACTGGCGTTGCCAGACAGGCTTTCCTGTATCGAGGCGAAGCGCCATGATGGCATCGCTGGTTTCCGTGGCTGGGGCGGAAAAGTTATCGCCAGTCGCAATGTAGATCAGACCGCGCTTGGGATCGATAGTCGGGGTTCCCCAAACACCGGCTCCAGATGGTCCGAAGCGCGGTAGCTTAGCGCTATTCACGCCTTGTTGCGTTGGGGTTTCCGCAATGGTGTAAGTCTTCCAAAGGGTAGAGCCATCAGCGATGCGAAGCGCCGATAGGCTGCCGCGAAACTTGCAGCAAAGATAGCCGGGATTGGTGGCGCGTGTTTCTTCCCAACTTGCAACGGCGACATAGACATTGCCGTTGTGAACAACGGGCGAGGCGGTGAGGCGGGTGGATTCATTGTCTTCGACCTTCTGCCGCCAAAGTTCCTTTCCGTTCAGGGCGTTGAGGGCGTAGAACCAACCTGTCTGATCACCGAAGAGCACAGTAGCGGGGCTCGAAGGAGTTGCACCGGCAGTGGCGAGTATTGCCGAACGAACTGGTCCCGATGCCTGGTAGATCCAGCGAATGCAACCCGTGGAGGGATCCAGGGCATGAACCATGCCGGAGGCGCTGCCGGCGAAGAGCCAGCCTCCAAGGATAGTGGGCGGGGCGAATGAAGTGACATCGCCTTCGAAGGCGAAGGCCCATTTGAGGCGAAGACGGGGGAGGTCCGAGGCGCGGAGGCTCCGGTCTTGGAAACGCGCGTTGGCGGCTCCGGGGCTCCATCCGTTCCAGGATGCTTTGGCACGCAGGTCGAGGGCAGGCTGAGGATCTTTACAGAAGGCGGAAGGAGGTGGAGGAGGATCGGGGGTGTTTTTTCCTAGGAAACTCGAGACGGCGGTGCGTTCTTCGCGATTGAGTTGGCGGGCAACCATCATCATGGCGCCAAAGTCCAATGAGCGTAGGATTCGCGATGCCGACATTTCCCGAAGAACTTTCGTGGAAGGGATTCGGCTGTCGGCCAATTCATGGCAGCCGGAGCAATGCTTGCGATAAACGGACTCACCCGTGGGAGCTTGGGCCCATAGAGCAGCGGCACTACTTACGAGAATGAGTGCGATCAGCGGGCGCATTGCTTTCTGAGAGGCGGCCCAATACTAGCAGAACTAGAAATCGTTTGTAGTTAAGGAACGTTGTTCTTCACCGCCGAGGGCTGCCCAGCGCAACTTTTGATGGCGGAGTGAGTTCAAGTATATGAACGGAGCTTTATGATGTTCAGGATTTTGGGTGTGGTTGTGAGTTTGGTTATGGTGGTCGGGGCGGCGGGGCGCTTTGATCAGAAATTAAAGGGCGACAAGCAGGTTGAGCACGTGCTGAGCCGTTTAACATTCGGGGCTCGGGCGGGGGATGCGGAGCGTGTTCGGGAGATGGGGTGGAAGAAATGGGTGGAACAGCAGATGGCGCCGGGAACGATTGCGGAGAATCCGGAGTTGGTGGAAGAGCTGGCAAGGATGGCGACTTTAGAGATGGGCACCGATGAGTTGATGAAGCGGTACCCCTCGCCGCAGGTGATTGGCGCGGTGGCGCAAGGCCGTTTGGCGATGCCCGAGGAGCCGGAGTTGCGCAAGGCTTACGAGCGGATGGTGGAGGCGTATCGGGCGAGAAAAGAAGGTGAGAAAGGGTTGGGGAGGGGCTTTGCGCCGTTGCGGACTGTGGTGACTGAATTGACCGAGGCCAAGATATATCGGAACGTGTTGAGCGAGCGGCAGTTGGAGGAGGTGCTGGTCGATTTCTGGTTCAACCACTTCAATGTGTTCTTGGAGAAGGGCGCGGATCGTTGGCTGACGACGTCTTATGAACGCGAGGCGATTCGGCCTCATGTATTGGGAAAGTTTGAAGAGTTGCTTAAGGCAACAGCGCGGCATCCAGCGATGTTGTTCTATCTCGATAACTGGCAGAGCGTTTCGGAAACGTTTGGGAAAAGGTTGCCGAAGGCGCGGGGGATTAACGAGAACTATGCGCGGGAGCTGATGGAGTTGCATACGTTGGGCGTGGATGGCGGCTACACACAAAGGGATGTGCAGGAAGTGGCCCGTTGCTTCACGGGCTGGACGATTGAGCAGCCCTTGCGTGGGGCCAAGTTTCGCTTCGCGCCGCGGATGCACGACAACGGAGAGAAGGTTGTGCTGGGACAGATGATCGCCGCGGGTGGCGGGATGGAGGATGGATTGCGGGTGATTTCGATGTTGGCGAAGCATCCGAATACGGCGCGTTTTGTATCGAGAAAACTAGCGCAGCGTTTTGTCGCGGATGAGCCGCCGGAGGCGTTGGTGGGGAAGATGGCGCGAACTTTCTTGAAGAGCAATGGAGACTTGAAAGAGGTGATGCGCACTTTGATTTACAGCGCAGAGTTCTCGAGCGAAGGAGCGTACCGGGCCAAGCTGAAGAGCCCGCTGGAAATGGTGGCTGGGGCGTTGCGGGCTAGCGGGGCGAAGATATCGAGCGCCATGGCAGTGGCGCAGACGTTGGTGCAGATGGGTCAGCCTCTATACCGGAAGCAGGAGCCGACGGGATACTCGAACAACGGCGAAGAGTGGGTCAACTCGGCGGCGCTGCTGGCTCGAATGAACTTTGCTGTGGCGTTGAGCGAAAACAAGTTGCGGGGCGTGGAGATCGACAGGGAACGCTTCGCCGCGCTAGCGAAGAACATGGGCGCGCCCGAGTTTCAAAGGCGATAGGAACACAAGATGAGAACACGACGGGTCTTCATGCGCGATAGTGCGCTAGCGATGTTTAGCGTGGGAGTGGCGCCCGGTTGGCTGGAGAGGGCGGCGGCTGCGGAGGCTTCGCAGGGGAAGAAGGTGCTCGTCGCAATCTTTCTGCGGGGCGCGGCGGATGGGTTGAATCTTGTCGCTCCATACGGCGACCGCGGCTACGCCGCGGCGAGGCAAAACTTGGCCTTGGCGAGGGAGAAGTGTTTGGACTTGGACGGCTTCTTTGGACTGCATCTGAATTTGAAGGCGCTGCATGAGATGTTTGCGGAGAAGAAATTGGCGATCGTGCATGCGGCGGGAAGTCCGGACCATACACGAAGCCATTTCGATGCGCAGAATTACATGGAGAGTGGGACGCCGGGGCTGAAATCGACGCGAGACGGTTGGTTGAATAGAGCGTTGTCCGTGGATCAGAAGGCTTCACCACTACGGGCGGTAAGCATGGGTCCGGCGTTGGCGCGAAGTTTGCGCGGGCCTGCGCCGGCGGTAGCATTAAACAGCGTGCGCGATTTTGCGGTGAAGGACGAATTGGCGGGGGCAGAGTATATGGCTCGTTATGAGGCGAGCTTGGACGCGGATTTGAAGGCGACGGGGAAAGATACATTTGCGGCGATTCGCCTGCTGGAGAGTTTGCGGAAGACGGCTTATCAATCGGAGAATGGCGCGGTGTATCCCCGCGGCAAGTTGGGCGCGAGTTTGCGGCAAATCGCGCAGATGATTAAGAGTGAGGTGGGCCTTCAGGTGGCGTTCGCGGATATGGGCGGCTGGGATACGCACGTGAATCAAGCGAATTTACTAGGGAACCTGGCGCGGGAATTGGGCGAGGCGCTAGGCGCTTTCTATCAGGACATGGGGGCGCGCATGGATGGAGTGACGGTGGTGACGATGAGTGAGTTTGGCCGGACGGTCAGGGAGAATGGCACACGCGGTACCGATCATGGGCACGCGAATGCAATGTTTGCGTTTGGCGGCGGCGTCCGGGGCGGCAGGGTGTATGGTCAATGGCCGGGCCTCGAGCGCGAGCAACTGTATGAAGGGCGGGACTTGCGGGTTACTACGGATTTCCGTGAGGTATTGGGCGCGGCCGTACGTGCGCATAGTACCGAGACAGAACTGGCGCGGGTCTTTCCAGGCTACCGGTACGAGGGGAAGATGAGCGCCGTATTTGGGTGAGGCGCTTTGTTAGTCTGGACGAATGACGCCGAAAGAGGTACTGGAATTCGCCAAGAAGAACGAAGTCCAGCAGGTTGACGTGCGCTTTGCCGATATTCCGGGCTTGTCGCATCACATCACGTATCCGCTCACGGAATTGAGCGAAGAGAGTTTCGAGGCCGGGTTTGGGATCGACGGATCGTCGATTCGCGGATGGGCGGCGATCAATGAATCGGACATGTTGCTGGTTCCCGATCCTGCAACCGCGTTTTTGGATCCGTTTATGGAGGTGCCTACGCTGGTGATGAATGGGACCGTGGTGGACCCGATCACCAAGCAGCACTATGAGCGGGACCCGCGTTGGATCTCGATCAAGGCGGAAAACTACTTGAAGACGACGGGCCTGGCGGACACGATTTTCGTGGGCGCGGAGGCGGAGTTCTTCATTTTCGACAACGTGCGTTTCGATCAGAACATGCACTCCGGGTTTTACTTCATCGACTCCGAGGAGGGGCGCTGGAACTCGGCGCGCGCGGAAAACAACCTGGGCTACCGGCCGCGGGTGAAGGAAGGGTACTTCCCGGTGCCGCCAACGGACCACTATCACGAGTTACGCTCCGAGATGGTGCAAGTGATGCAGGATTGCGGGCTGCACATCGAATGCCATCACCATGAGGTGGCGACGGCGGGGCAGTGCGAGATCGACCAGCGTTTCAACACGATGGTGAAGAGCGCGGACAATATGATGCTGTACAAGTACATCGTCCGCAATGTGGCATACCGCAACAACAAGACAGTGACTTTCATGCCGAAGCCGATCTTTGGAGATAACGGCAGTGGGATGCATGTTCACCAGAGCTTATGGAAGGACGGGAAGCCGCTCTTCGCAGGGGAACTTTATGCGGGACTGAGCCAGATGGCGCTTTGGTATATCGGCGGATTGCTCAAGCATGCGCGTGCATTGAGCGCAATTATCGCCCCGACAACAAATTCCTATAAGAGGCTGGTGCCGGGCTACGAGGCGCCGGTGAATTTGGCTTATAGCCGCCGGAACCGGTCGGCGGCGGTGCGCATTCCGATGTATTCGTCGAGTCCGAAGGCCAAGCGAGTGGAATTCCGGCCTCCAGACCCGAGCGCGAACCCGTATTTGTCGTTCGCAGCGATGCTGATGGCGGGGATCGATGGAATTTTGAATAAGGTCGATCCAGGAGAACCATTAGACAAGGACATTTATGACTTGTCGCCGGAGGAGTTGAGCGCGGTGCCTTCGATGCCGGCGTCGCTGGATGAGGCGCTGGATTGCTTGGAGAGCGACTTTGAGTTCTTGTTAAAGGGCGATGTCTTTACTGCGGAGTTGATTGAGACGTTTATTGCCTATAAGCGCAAGCACGAGGCGGACGCAGTACGGCTGCGGCCGCATCCTTACGAGTTTCAGCTTTACTATGACTGCTAGTCCCCAAAGGGCACCGAGATGCAGTAGCGGAAGGCCACTCCTCTCGGGGTGGCCTTTTTCAATTGCGTAGTGGCAGCGTTAGTGGCCGGGGACACACCGCCCTACGGGCAGGTATGTCCCCGAGGGTGGGTTGCGGTAGGTTAGATTAACCTCATCGCGGGTCTGGCAGGAAGTTGATCCAGGCAGTTGGTGTCTAGAGTGGAGCGAGAAGCTCTCAGAGCCTCCTGGGGAGACGGACATTGGGGTGGGCTTTCGTGTTCGAGGTGGGCCGAAGAGGAAGCGGTAAAAGCGAAAAGGGGCGTCCCTTGCAGGACCGCCCCCTAAGAGGTTGGAACCGAACTAGCGCTTGGGTCCGAAGTAGACGACCATGCCTACGAGGAAGGTGGGCTGGGTCTTGGAAGAACCGCCGAGGCCTTTTTCGAAGGCTTCGACGTTGGACCAGTCGACGCGATATTCGGCGCGGGCGAGAGCCCATTTGGCCCAGGCATATTCACCGGTTAGGGTGAAGTTGTTTAGATGCTTGGCGCTGCCGGTGATGAATCCGTCGCTATCGTTGTAGTGCTCGAGGCGGACGGCGCCAGCCCAGCGGTCGGTGAATTGGTAACGGTGAGCGTTCGAGATAGCCCACCACTTGGCGCCCGCGCCGCCCTCGAAGGCGTTGCGCTCATGGCCATAGTCGAAGTTGACATAGGTGGAGTATTTGTCCGTGGGCGAAACCGTTAAGACGGTATCGCTGAAATTGCGCCAGCCTTTGTTGGTGTCGGTCTTCTCTGGGCCGGTGTAGTAGTTTTGACCGAGGCTCCACTTCTTTTCGGTGTAAAGAGCGGTGAAGCCCAAGGTCTTGCCGCTGTTGTTGTCCTTGACGTTATTCCATCCGTTGACGACCTGGAAGCCGACGGTGAGTTTTTCCGTCACGGGAGCGCTGGTGCGGAGACCGAAGTGATAGTAGGGTCCGTTGGCGTAGATGAAAGAGCGGGAATAATTCCAAGCAAGGAAGGTTTCCGTCAGTTCCGCGCCCGCGCTGGTGAAGAACTTGCCGAAGTCGACTTGCACGCCTTTCCACGAGGCGGGCTTCAAGGTGACGTAGGCCTGGGGGACATAGCGCATGCCGCGGAAATCGTTGATATCGTCCTGAAAGTTGAAGATACTCCCGAGACCACGGCCACCACCGACGTCGACGCGGAAACCGACCGGGTTGGCTTCATGATCAACGACGAACTTGGCCATGTTGAGCGCAAACTTGTTGGCTTGCGTATCGAAGTTGCGCAAATAGTTCAAACGGGAAGCTGGGTCGTTGGGAGCGTAGCTGCCATAGCCGTCGACAAACCCGCTGAAGTTCAAAAAGGGCGTGGAGGCCGGAGCGGCGGGCGGGGCCGGAGGGGCCGGGGCCTGCGCATAAAGGGCGCCGCTAAGTAAAAAAGAGCAAAAGAGGGCCTGGCCCGCCTTTCGTGGGTTCATTGGAGACTCCTGAATATCGGTTCTGTACTGCTTGTTCTCTAAACGCTTCGGCCGGAACTGCGTCGAGCCGTTACAACGGATACTGCTGGCGCGGGCTGCACTTGCCGCTGAGCACCGGGATTGCTAGAGTCCTGGGCTACGCGAGTGCAGGTCCGACGTATGCAGGGGCGCGCTAGCATGCGCCCGCTGGAGAGACGAAGGATTAAGTTGAGTCTAGGTTGCTTTCGTCAAGAGCGCCAATCGATAGTTTCAATCCCGTGCATAAAAAGTTTGTGTTTCCTTTCAGCACGGCAAAATCGGATGATGAGTGAATTCAAGCAGTCGTATCGCATAGGAGCTATATGAAACTGAAAAAGCTACTTTATTCAGTTGGGCTAATGATTCCGGGCGCTCTCATGGCCCAGAACGCCTCCACGGGCCCAACGATCCAGGAACTGGAAGCCAAGATAAGCGCAGCGCAAAGTGCGGGCGACAACGCCTGGATGCTGACGAGCGCGGCATTGGTCCTGATGATGACGGGGCCGGGACTGGCGCTTTTCTACGGCGGTCTGGTGCGCAAGAAAAATATACTTGCGACGATGATGCAGAGCTTCACAATGATGGCGCTGGCGACGGTACTTTGGGCGCTGTTCGGCTACAGCCTAGCTTTCGGCGATGGCAACAGCTTCATTGGCGACACGAAGTTCTTACTGTTGAACGGCGTGGGCGCGGAGCCGAACGGCGATTATGCGGGAACAATTCCGCACCAGACTTGGATGGTGTTTCAGTTGATGTTCGCGATCATTACGCCGGCTTTGATCACTGGCGCATTCGCGGAGCGGATGAAATTTTCGGCAATGCTGCTCTTCATGACCTTGTGGAGCGTGGTGGTTTACTATCCGATGGCGCACATGGTTTGGGGCAAGGGAGGCATGTTGAATGCGTTCTCGGGCGGGAGCGTACCTTGTTACGACTTCGCGGGCGGTACGGTAGTACACATCACCTCGGGCGTTTCGGCGCTGGTTTGCGCCATATACATGGGCAAGCGTGTAGGGTATGGTTCGGAGCCGATGAAGCCGCACTCACTGGTTTTGAGCTTTGTGGGCGCTTGTTTATTGTGGGTGGGCTGGTTCGGCTTCAACGCGGGCAGCGCATTGTCTTCCGGCTCGCTGGCTTCGTCGGCTTTCGTGACAACGCATTTCGCGGCGGCGACGGCGGCATTGGGCTGGAGCCTGATGGAATGGTTCCACTCGAAGCCCTCTATGCTGGGCGCGATCTCCGGCGCGGTGGCTGGGTTGGTGGTAATCACTCCGGCGGCGGGTTTCGTGACACCGATGGCCGCATTGATCATGGGCTTTATCGGTGGCATCGTTTGCTACTTCATGGTGGTGAAGATCAAGGCGAAGTTCGGATATGACGACTCGCTCGACGCCTTCGGCGTACACGGAGCGGGCGGAACGCTGGGCGCGATTCTGACCGGCGTCTTTGCAACGAAAGCCGTGAACTCGGCAATCGCGGATGGCAAGGGCGGCTTCATCGATGGGAATGCCGGACAGATCATGAACCAAGCAATCGGGGTAGCCGTGGCTTGGGGCATCGCGATCGTCGCGACCTTTATCATTTTGAAGGTTTGCGACATTGTCTGTGGCGGTGTTCGTGTAACGAAGGAAGAAGAAATCGAAGGCCTCGACCTCACGCAGCACGGGGAAGAGGGCT
>VFQP010003110.1_pt1 | contig 17352 bp, 17 predicted proteins | sample 3512351 | NCBI WGS metagenome assembly VFQP01 (sample SAMN10412372, study PRJNA504923) | tailings metagenome | isolation source: Relicate 1 Philex TSF1 revegetated site | place: Philippines: Tuba, Benguet | collected 2017-08-29
CGTTGGAAAAGCATTCCTTTGTCCTCATTAGGGATTTGGGTATTCAAGAAAGGAAGAGAAAGAATAGGATATTTTGCTTAATTTACTGAATGATTCCTAGCGATTGATACTCTATTTCAGGGAAGTGATGCTTGGGCGATAAAGCCTTTTCTTGATGCCAATCATGCTTAAATGCGCGTTTCGAATCAAGTCTAGTGAGTCCGTATTCATAACCCGAGCGCTAAGTTTTGTTTTTCCTCGGTATTTTATTTTGTGTTCGTTCCTGCAAAATATCCAGAAGAAAGTTTAGGGCTTTCTGGCTAGGAATGACATAGCAAACTAATATGAGATGTAATGTTGAATACATTGATAGCAGCTGTATCACGAATAGTTTTACAGCAACGTGACCAAACATGCCGTTGGTTAATTTGTGGTTATTTTTTAGTCCTATTGTCAATCATTCCTTTTAACTTGCTTGCCTTTGATACTTATTATTATTGGGATTGGAGTCGCCATCCAGATTTATCTTATTATGATGGTCCCCCTTTAATTGCTTACATCATTCGATTCATGGTTTTTTTGACTGGGCATGCTGTTTATGGTTTGACGCTGATTTCGATTTTATTCATAGCATTAACAAGTCGCATACTTTATAAAACAGCAAGATTGTTATTGAATGAAAAAACAAGCTATTTGGTTACATTTTTTTGGCTGGTTTCACCGATAGTCACTCAAGACTTGTTAATACAAGTCACCTATGACACGCCAATGACATTTTTCTGGGCGTGTAGTCTATATTATGCCTTATCTTTCATCAAAACAAATCAGAATCACACTTTGTATTTTCTTGGCATATCTTTAGGATTTTTATTGTTGTCTAAGTATACAGGAATCGTCCTAATTGGTGGTTTGTTTATATTTATGCTTTTTTCATCATATTATCGATTGTTTAAAAACCCGCATTTTTATGCAGCCATGCTCTTAACAACGGTTCTTTTTTTACCCGTGATCTATTGGAATATACAACATGATTGGCTATCGTTTAATTATCAGATGCATACGCATCAAACTGATCCTTCTCATCAAGGATGGTGGCTTGCTATTCAAACTTTTATGACTAAAATTTTACCTGTACTTAATCTAACACTGTTGCCGCCTTTCATTATTTTAAAATACAGGAAGTCCGCTTTAGCAGACAATAGTCTTCGCTTTTTGGTCGTTATTTCCTGGTGGTTTCTTGGTTTTTATATTCTTATGTCCACGATGGTTAATTTACGGAATGCATGGCTTACACAATACACATTAACGGGAGTATTGCTTGTAGGTTGGTTAATGCAATATTTTTTTGATGAAGATAAATCATTGTTGCTTAAAAAAAGATATGAAAAGATGCTGAAGGGTTTTATTGCATTGAATGCATTAATCAGTTTTTTAATTCTAATGAATGCTTGCATACATTTTGTGCCATCAAAAAACTTTACATATTATCAATTGATTCAGCGGTTTAATCAGGAATATCCTGATCAACTATCAACGGTTTTTACCTCTGGATGGATGGAAGCTCGCATGTTGTTTTTTTTGAAGGATAAGCCAATCATTTATACTATAAGCTGCCACCAAAACCAAAATTCTTATCAGTTGTGGAGTGAAGAGATTCAAGCTAATATTCAGCAGGGTTATTTAAAATCAATTTTGTCAATTAATACTTTTGATAATCAAACCTGTCTGCAACAGTACTTTCAACACTGTGAGCGACAATCGACTTCTGTAATTTCTGGACGCTCATTGTATGTGTATCGCTGTGTGGGACCGAAACAAAAGATGACGTCATCTAATTAGCATTGGTAACATCAACAGTACCACATTGTTCCCATGGAGCCAGTTGGTATACCTTTGGAGAAACCACCACATCTTGAGGTTCAATAATGGGCGTGGCCTCTGTGTAGATGCAAGCTGATAACATCAGACATAATGGCAGTATTGCGATCCATTTCATGTGTAACTCCATGATAAGGCTTTGAGTTTAAGTTATATTATCGATGGGAGAAGTAAACCATGTTTTATCAGATTCTTCAACCATTCTTCCGTTGGGATATTGACATGATTAGCTTTGAAAGCGCACTATCATATTCACGGTTTTTATAGTGAGCGGTTTTATTATCTTGATACGCCTATCTTTTGTAAGGTAACCATGAAATCGGTCTATGCAATAGTCTGTTATGCTGTCATTTTAGCCTTAAGCTGCTTGATAAATGGTTGCTCTACAAAAAAAATATATCCCCATGAAATTGTCGGTGTACCTTCTGAATGGCCACATGCTGAAAAGCGACCATCATTAGCTGAAATTAATTTAAAAAAAATGAATTGGTGGCGACAATACCATCATCCAAAACTAAATGATCTAATGAATAGAGCCCTAGAACAAAATAACGATCTAAAAAAATCGATAGCGAATATCGAATATGCTCAAAAAGAATTAACGCAAATTAAGTTAAATTGGCTGCCCAAAGCGGATTTACTGGGTGGGTATAGCCAATTTCCCATTTTTGCCAACCCAGGTGGATTTTTGATGGCCGCCCCTTTTTATGTGATCAATATATTTCAGCAATATCAACAACAGCAAACGGCTCGAGCACAGCTCGAAGCAAGTGTATATGCAAAAGATGCAGCGGTGATCATGGTGATTTCTCAAGTGGCAACAGCCTATTTCACGTTGATCGCAGGCCAAGAAACGAAGATATTGTATCAATTTTGGTTGCAAGATATGCGAACATACTATCATCTTCTGCAGATACAATATCGTTTGGGACTGATTGCTCAAGATGACATGACAAAAATAAAAAGCCAAATCGAAACGATTGAGTCTCAGCTTGTGATGGTTGAGCATCATATTGTGGTCAGTCAGAATACGTTACATGCATTACTGAACGAAAATCCAGGCGAACTCTCAGTCCACCATTCATTTAAAACATTAAATACCGATGCGGTAATCCCTGCCAACCTCCCTCTAAATGTGATTCAAAATAGGCCTGATGTAAAGCAACAAGCTGCATTATTAAAAGCCGCAAACTCAGATATTGGGGCGGCTATTGCCGCGCTATTCCCCTCAATGACCGTTGGTGCTTACATTGGAACGGGAACCAACTCGGGTCCCTTTAGTTTGCTTGAGGCTTATCCATCGCTTCCGATCGATTTGACATTATATGCCAAAATAGGAATGCGTCGAGCTCAATATCAAGCATTATGTTTTAATTATATGAATACAGTAAAAATGGCACTTCGTGATATTGATAATGCCTTCTCTTCATATTATCAAAACACCAAACGCTTAAAGCACGTAAAGTTGGCATTAAAAAACGAGGTATTGCATTGTGGGTGGACTAAAAAAAGATTTGAACATGGAATTGTCGATCAAATCGAGCTTCAACGCTGCCAAATTAAGATAGATGAGTTGAGTATCCTCGTGAATCAAACCAAACTGGAAAAAATGCTGAGTGTAATCAAATTATACCAAGAGTTGGCTGGTGGGTATGATGCAAAATAATATTCGAGCTATTCGTTTAGTCTTAACCAATATCATTCTTTTCTTGTTAACCTGGTACTATCAAGTGCCTCAGCGAGAATGGTCACTGATTACCGTTTGGTTTGTCATGTTTGATTATAGTTATGTAGGCGGTGTTTGGATCAAAAGTACCTATCGATTCTTAGGCACTATTTTGAGTTCGCTATATGGCCTGACGGTGGTTTATTTTTTTTATAACAATGTTGTGATTAATATCTTAGCATTTATACCAGCTATTTTTATCTATATTTATTTTTTTATGGATACTGAAAAATCATATATGGGAACGATTGGTTGTGTCACTTTAGCTATTGTCTTACTCAATCACAACGATATTGATGCGGCTATCTTGAGAACATTTAACATTTTTCTGGGTATATTGGCATCCCTTTTCATGATGCGTTTTTTTTATCCGCAATACGCACGTGATAGTCTTATAGAAATTCAAGCACAATGCTTAGAATATTTTCAAGCGATTTTTGAGTCTTTACGCGAAACGTCTCTATCATTCGATGCCTTAAATGAAGTGCAAAAAATGAATCAAAATTATCTAAAAAAGACATTAGCTGATTTTAAAATGCGCATAAAAGAAGCAAAAATGGAAACATTCGAGACACCTGAATTTGTGCTACATCATCAAAAATCGATGGATATTATCGAGCACATTTCTCAATTGTTAAGTACTTTGATGTGCGCTACCGCATTCGATGATATACGTGATAAGCCTGATTTTCAGCGATTGATAAATGGTGTACTAAAACAAGTCGATGATCTCATTCTTGTGCTAAAGACCGACGATATCACTACTTCCTTTGTTTTTACAAATAAAAATCTTCATGATGATGCTGACATCCCAAATTTTATTGTCAGCATATTCGATATCATTCAAAAAGAGATGAATCACTGGTATCAAGAACTAATTGAAATCATGCCACTGTATCAAATATATGTGAAGTCTAAACCGTTTTGGATAAAAAAAATGTTGAAGGAGGGCTACAAATGGCTCGTATGAAAGGTAAAATCCCTGTTGTATTATCTGTTTGCTTGTTGATTTTACTTTTTATTTATCATTTCTCTTATTATTTTCCATTTACAAATAATGCCTTTGTGGTTTCAAATGTACGACCTGTTGCTGCTAACGTCAATGGTTATATCACCCATTTAAATGTCAAAAATGGCGAATATGTCAAATCAGGTCAGCCACTATTTACGGTTTTCCAAAAGCCCTATTTATATGCCTATCAAAAGGCTAAAAGTGATGTAAAAATGGCTCAGGCGAAGCTTGCTGTTTTAAAGATTCAAGTTGATAAAACGAGCCATTTGGTTAAATCAAAACAAGATCAGTATGAAAAATTAAATTATGATTATATTCATTACAAGGGAGCCCTGACTGATCATGCGGTATCAGAAATTAAAGTGAATACACTATTAAAGGAAAGAAATGCCACACAAAATGAACTTTTAGCGATTAAGAAGGAACTCGAATTAACACAACATCAACTTGTTGTCCAAAACCGAAAAATTGAAGCATTAACTGCGGTGATGCAAAATGCCAAAGTTGATTTAGATGAGACGATTGTTTACGCTAAAAACAATGGAATTGTACAAAACTTGTTTGCTTCTTTGGGTACCCCGATTAAAATTCGTGAGCCTATCTTTTCATTTATTGACACAGATCATTTGTTTATTCAAGCTAACTTTAGTGAAATTGATTTAAGATTTGTTAGGCCTGGGAATAGAGTTTCTATTTACCCACGTATTTATATGGGGGCTAAAAAATACGAAGGAGTAGTGGTTTCAAAAAATTGGGCATCTAGTCGTCAAATTACGGATCCTCGCAGTCAGCAGCAAATCGTAACCAACAATGAAAATAACTGGTTGTTGCTTCCCCAGCGTTTTCCAGTACAAATTCAAATTTTAAACTACGATCCCATTCACTATCCCTTGAGTGTTGGTGCAAGTGCGTATGTTTATATACATACTTAATTGATATAACTAATATACTCATATCATTCACCAAAACGGTTATATTGGAGTCATCACATGCCTGAATTACCCGAAGTTGAAACTACTTTGCGTGGCTTAAGTCCTTATCTTCAAGGTAATACAATTGTACAAGTCTCGGTCTACTGTCGAAAATTACGTTGGCCAATTCCAATCGAATTTGAATCTAGGCTGCTTCAACAACCCATCCAGAAGCTATCTCGTCGAGGGAAATACATGTTGTTCTACCTAAAACATGATGTTCTATTGATTCATTTGGGGATGTCTGGGAGATTGCATCTTTTGACTCATCCAAAGCACTTAGAAAAACATGATCATGTTGAAATTACCTTTGCTGATAACATGGTTTTGCGCTATAACGATCCACGGCGATTTGGTGCGATGTTACTCACATCAAAGCCTCCTATGTATCATCCTTTGTTAAGCCATTTAGGTGTCGAGCCATTATCTTCGGAGTTTAGATCAGAATATCTTTTACAATCTTTAAAAAACAAGTCTGCATCGATCAAATCATCATTGATGGATAGTAAAATAGTTGTTGGTATCGGTAACATCTATGCTGCAGAATCATTGTTTCTAGCAGGCATTCATCCTGCTATGCCAGCAAAGCAGTTAACGAAAACGCAGGCAGAAGAGTTGGTTAAATGTGTGCAAAATGTCTTATTGAAAGCAATTGAAAAGGGTGGAACCACTCTAAAAGATTTTTTGAATAGCGAGGGGAAACCTGGATATTTTGCGCAGCAATTGAATGTGTATGGAAGAGGAGGTAAACCGTGTTTGAAGTGTCAGACGATGTTGGTATCTTGCTTGTTAGGACAAAGAAGCACGGTGTATTGTCCAATCTGCCAAGCCATGGATCATTAATTGGCATATCTAATAGAGCACTGATATCACCATACTACCACATTAGAACGTTTTTTCCTGTGCTCGCTGATTTTATGTAAACGTCGCCCCGCGAATTCTTTGTGCCTCCTCGTAAAACAAAGTCTTCAGATTAAGGAAAAGGTGTAATAACACCTAATTATATGAAGAAAATCCTTTAGATTTTTTCTGGCAAACTTACCATGAGGCCGCGTTGCATCTAAGTGGTCTCAGAGGCTCAGTTGATTTTGTCTGCGGCGTTGATGGATTGAGAAATCCATGGGTTGATTCGATAAGCGCTTTAGCCGAAACATGCAATTCAGTGGATGACGTCTCACTATCTTCTTTTGCTGCCGTCAGTTCCGTATTGCGTGCAATCTCAGTCATCAATGTTTCTCTGGCAGTTGCCATAGTGATGCGGTTTTTTGGACAGATTTGGCAACAATTTTTTGCTAATGAGTCTAAATCAGGTGGCATTTCATCTACCCAAAAAGGACTTAATTGATAGCTACAAAGAAAAGTCCAGCTAAAATCAGAGAATTCGCCGTGTTCTGCTTCGATATGCTCTCTATCTGCTACTGTGAAATTCGATATGTCTATTTCGTCATGTAAATAGGGGAGAATAAAGTTTATAATTTGTGTTGGTTTTATACCCTGGTAGGGTAGATTGAGTGTTGTCATAGCGTATACCAATAGCCCAAAACTATAAACATCACTCTCCCTTGAGTAAAGTTTATTTTTGGCGGATTCTGGTGCAAGATACTGAGCTGTTCCTCTCAGATGTTTGCTTCGTACTCGTCCACTCTGACCTGTAATCATTGCTCCGTGCTCTAAATCTCCTATTTTCACTTCGACATCGAAAGATAATGGATCGCTGTTACTATAACGAAAAAAAACGTTTTCTGGCTTAATATCTCTGTGAATATATTTATTTTGATGCATGTAAGTTAGTGCTTCTGAAACTGGGAGCAAAAGATTACGGACGATACGCCATCGCTCTTTTAGGGGTAAACTCTCCTCATCCATTCTATCTATTAAACCAAATAGATCACCATCCATAAGTTCGGTCACAAAAGAATGCTCAGTTGGGTCAGCAGTAATTAGACTTAAGATATTCTGATGTGATAGTTTTTTTAGTAAAAATATTTCTCGGTCAATCAGTTTTAGGATGGTTGGGTCGGCATTTTCTAGTGGCATTTTGATCGCCACAGGTTGCTGAGTTTGCTTAATGATGGCGCTATAGATAACACTCCGAGAGCCTTTCATGATTAAAGAAATTTTCTCAAACATGTGTATCCTTGGTATTTAGAATTGAAGAGATCATATTTTTGCCATTTGGAATAGAGATAATTTATTATTCATAGATTTTATATGAGGATGTTTGACTCAATCAAGTTTAAATGGTGACTAAGTATTCGATACCGCTTTTCTTTATATCTATTACACATCACTTCACTAAAAATCACCAAATGTGGCGATTTGGAAAAGTGTATCCATATTCTCGAAGCATTTTAACTCTAGCTTGATTGGTCTGTTATTGGGGTGCATTGATGAAAAACCATCTGCCAGATATCATCTTGTTTTCGCCAGATGGAGCTGCGAGATGCTTTTTTGATCGGCTCACCTGTATTTTTTTGTATATGGCTTGTGTATGTGAGTAGAACCAAATGGTTGACAAGTAATTTTGCTGAAAAATTTGTACCATAGCATATCGATTTATCTTGCATGAAAAGCCATTGAATCACATCAGCTTTTTTATAACAGTTAGTACCGCTACCAATCTCTAAAAATTCATCATCAATGAGTTTTTGCAAAATTTCTGGCGATTCATTTCTTTTTAAAAGACGACATTCTTGTATGATGAGATGTTGGATAATCTTATCGCTTAAAGTCAGATGATGTTTCATTTGTATTCGTTCATATATTTTTAATATCAAAACCAATTGTATTCAGACATCTACGCTGTAAATATAATATATTATCACAAATAGATGTGAGTATTTAATCAACTTCCTTCAAAACGCTATTGTGCGGTCGATTTGCTTCGTTGATGCCATCCCCAAATTATCATGTAGTAACGCTACCCAGGTTCTGCGCCCGCCGTTCATCATTGCAAACCACGCTTCATCATTTTTGGTACCAAAATCGATACCAATGCAAGCGGGCAACTCACAAAGATTTCTTGTGAACCCCAGTAATGGGTTTTGTTGATTAAACAACTCGCCTTACGCAGCAGCCATTGATTAATTCATAAAAACCCGTATCTTTTGTCGGTTGTTTTTTTAGGACAAAAGAAATGAAAACGGATCTTTTAGACATCTACAGCGATTATCTAATCAGTCAAAATCACTATGCGACGGCCACAGGTTTAGCGGCAATGTTCGATGGTGAAATTAGCCATGATCAGGTGAGCAGGCATCTAAGGTCAGGGGATCATGGGTCAAAAGAACTATGGGGCTACGTTAAGCCAGATGTGAGGCGCCATGAAGAACCATCAGGCGGCGTTTTACTGCTAGATGACACGATATCTGAGAAGACATACACCGATGAAAATGCTGTGAATTGCTGGCATTTCTCACATGCTAAAGGACGACACGTAAAAGGCATTAATTTACTTTCGTGCCTTGTGCGTTATGGTGACATTGCATTGCCAATAGGTTATGAAATTGTCGAAAAAGATATCATTTTTTCTGACATCAAAACACGTCGGAAGAAACGAAAAGCCACGGTCAGCAAGAATGAAATGTTTCGAGCTCTTGTTCAGCAAGCTGTTAACAATCATGTGCTTTTTGACTACATCCTATCGGATAATTGGTTTGGCTCCAAAGCAAACATGACCTTTATTCATCAGACTTTAGAAAAATTCTTTATTATTGGCATCAAATCAAACCGCTGTGTTGCTCTCACAAAGGATGATGCTGATAGCGGTCAATATCAACAAGTGAATACACTCGAGTGGAATGATGGTGACGCAAACACCGTTTATCTCAAGGATATGAGCTTTCCCGTCCAATTACTCAAAAAAGTCTTCACAAACGAAGACGGCTCGACCGGGACGCTTTATCTTGTCACGAATGATTTATCCATTGACGCTGACCGCATTTACGAAGTCTACCAAAAACGGTGGAGAATTGAAGAGTACCACAAGTCGATTAAACAAAATGCAAGTTTGTCTAAATCGCCAACTAAGACTATCCGAACACAATGCAATCATCTGTTTGCATCTATCATTGCATACTGCAAACTCGAACTGCTGAAAATAAAAACATCCATGAATCATTTTGCCATTAAACAAAAACTTCTGATGAAAGCTAATCAAATTATGTTCAATGAACTGCAGTTACTGAAAGCTGCTGCGTAAGGTGAGTAATGTAACGCTTAATCCTAATGCGAGTATTTTTTTACTTTTCATTTACAGCTCCATGTTTTGTTGAACTTATCGTTGTACACCACTTGTACTTTTATATTGAAATGCTTCTGATTGTTGTGTAACCAACAGTAAATAAACAATGAAGGATAAATAATGAACAGGTTATTACATAAAACGTTTCAATATCACCCAGCATTGGGATAAACGTGTAAGAAGGAAAAAATTGTCCCATCGAGACTAATGCTATGATTATCAGGGCAAAAATTATTGTGTATCCCTTATGGTTTTTTATTAAAAGAGCTACTGCTGAAAAAAATAGTGAAAATAACACACCATATAAAGTGATGAAATAGATAATCAGAGGCCACCAGCCCCTAGCATCGCTATTATTATATGAAAAAATTAACGAAAGTAGGCAGGCGAATAAAAAGCTAAAACTTAATATAAATACATCTCGAGTGAATAACCTGGATTTTTTTAAACTGTGCTCGGACTGGCTGATGAGAGGAGCTAATTTTTCAGAATAGTAAACTGCAATAATAATTAAAGGCAATGTTTGGAAAATACCTGCAAAGGAAATATTGGCGGTATGATAATGCATTGCAAATAGTGCGCAAATAAATGCAATAAGAATAGACCAAGAATATCCATTTAAATTGTTAAGCTTATTTTTTTTATGCGTGGTCATTTATTAATCCATAAACTGTGACTCACTTTCCGATAAGTGTAGGCTCTACCCCAAATAAGGGGGCACTTTAATCAAGTTAGTATAAACTAACACCTTGATTTGACGATCAAAAAGAGATTAAAGTGCCTAGGAGTAATAGTATCCTAAATTTACCTGGTTTTTCTATTGTTAAAATCAGTGGAATTGAACGAGTAATATTTGATTTGAAGTTTGATTAGGTCCTACGTTGTGCTCACTGCAAAAGTAAGCGTGTACGTAAAAAATCGTCTTATGTTCGCGAGGTTCATCATGAGTCGATAGGTCCACGCAGGACACTTCTGAGATTTAAAGCCTATAAGCTTTATTGCAATGACTGTAAATGTTATGGGAATCAGCGCTTTCCAGGGATAGAGAAGCATCAACGGTCGACAGAACGATCAAAAAAAGAAGTGTTTTATCATCATACGCAAGGTATATCTCAAAAAGACTTGGCCAAGCGGGTCAAGCATGGAAAAGCTACGGTAGAGCGTTGGTATAAAACAGTGTATGAAAAAGAAAATCGAGAATTACAAAATAAATTATGCCCTCGTGTTTTAGGCATAGACGAGCATTTCTTTAGTCGTAAAGAAGGCTTTGCTACAACGCTTTGTAACTTAGGTAATCATACGATATTCGATATTGAAAAAGGCCGTAGTGAACCAGACTTACGAGCGTACTTAGCTTCATTACAGGGTAAAGAGCGCGTTAAAGTTGTTTGTATGGACCTAAGCAGTACTTATCGTTCGATTATTAAAAAACATTTTCCGAATGCCAAAATAGTGGCTGATAGATTTCATGTCATCCGTTTAATCCAACATCAATGCATGATGACGTATCGTGAGCTCTCAGATAAGGTAAAAAGTAATCGAGGTATACTAACACTATTAAGAACCAGGCCTGACAGGCTTGTACCTCGGCAATTAATAAAGCGGGATGCTTTCCTTGCAGAGCACCCAGCCATCGATGCGATTTATCAATTTCAACAGCAATTACATACGTTACTGATGCATAGGTCTATGAACAAAGATTGGTGCCGTAAAACAATACCTCAGTTTTTAGAAATGATGGATGCTTTGAAAAAGAGCCCATTTAAGGCTTTAGCCTCGTTAGGCAAAACGCTTTATCTTTGGAGAGATGAGATTGCCAGAATGTGGCGTTTTAGAAAATCTAATGGGATTACAGAAGGGTTTCATCGCAAGATGAAGTTGATTCAAAGAAGAGCTTATGGCTTTAGAAACTTTGAAAATTACAGAATCAGGGTTAAAGTACTATGTGCTTGAGAAAGTGACCCCGCAAATGGGAAAGAGCCGATTAAATGCCCCCACATTTGGGAAAGACCCAACAATTTTGGATCGTTATTTGGATCGACTTAAATATTGTTACGAGAGGAGAATTATTAAAACCCTTACTGGGCTTGGTCGGGACGGAAGGATTTGAACCTTCGACCACTAGCACCCCATGCTTTCCACTTGCAATATCAACCAATTTCGACTCGAATCAAAAAAACCAATTAAACCTTGATATACATTGACTTTAACCTTATCATCACATTCAACCGATCACAAGAAAATTCATCTGAGAACAAATTTAAGTGTACCCCAAAGTGTACCCTGAAAATTTATGAGGCTGTAATGGGTAAATTTACTGATACATATATTAAAGGATTAAAACCCCTTGCCACACGTTACGAAAAATACGAAGGTAAAGGCTTTGGTATTCGCGTCACCCCCAACGGAGTTAAAAGCTGGATTTATCGTTATAAAATAGGCGATAAAACTGACAAAATAACGCTAGGTCATTATCCTTCGATGGGATTAGCCGAAGCAAACACAGAATTTTTAAAACTTAGCCAGTTACGCCGAGATAAAGAAAATCCCAAAGAGACTCTCAAAAATCAAAAAGAAGCGCAAAACAACACTGTGGGTAAATTGGTTCTTGCTTGGTATACAGGTTACATTGAGAAAGAGCGTAAGCAACCACAGCAAATCAAGCAATTAATTGATGCAGATATTCTTCCACTATTAGGTGATATCGAATTAACTAAACTCTCGCCTGCTATGGTTACTAACGCCTTAGATCAAATCGTCAAACGCGGTGCACCAGTCCACGCAAACAAAGTATTAGCGGCACTAAAACAAACGTTTAGTTATGGTGTAAGGCGAGGAGCTATGACAGAAAACCCTGCCTTCCTATTACAGGCCCGTGATATTGGTGGTATTGAAAAACCAAGAGATCGCTATTTAGCAATCAATGAAATTAAAGAACTGCTTATGTTTTTAAATAGTAGTAAAAACCGCATGTCGCTTCAAACAAAGCTAGCCATAAAAATCATTTTACATACAGGAATAAGATCGGGTGAGCTTAGACTTGCTACTTGGTCAGAAATTGATTTTGAAAATAATCTTTGGACTATTCCCAAAGAACATACAAAGCAAAATGAAATCATGCGCATTCACTTAACCGAGCAAGTAAAAGCAATGTTTAAAATGCTTAAATCGATCTCGCAATCAGATTTTATTCTTTCAGCACGTCAAGGTGAACCGCTGAGTCCTAAAGCCTTATCTCGCGCTATTAATCGTATTCAGGAGCGGATAGGCATTCCACATTGGACAGCACACGATTTAAGGCGAAGCTTTTGTACTCAGCTTGGCGAAACACTCCATATCGATCCTGTAGTCATTGAAAAATGTTTAGGACATAAAATGCCTAAAATCATGGCTACTTACAATAGAAATGAAATGCTTCCTCAACGTAAAGAAGCATTAACCAAATGGAGTCATTATCTTGAGAGGTTGTTACAGGAGAATGTAATACCGATTACATTAAACAAATGCTCTTAATCGTCAAAACTCAGTCCGTGACAATTTGGCACGGACTGAATTTATACCTTAGGGATTGAACAAGGATAGGGACAAATTGTCACCTTCCTTTGTTCAAAAATTAATAATAAGGATGAAGCATGCTCAAAGAAATCCAACCTAGCGATACCGAGTTTTTACTCTATCAAACACAAGATGGCAGTATTCGTGTTGAAACAAGAATGTATAACGAATCTGTTTGGCTCACTATAAATCAAATGGCTGTGCTATTTGGCGTTGATAAATCAGGGATTAGCCGTCACCTAAGGAATATTTATGAATCTGAAGAGCTGAACAAAAATTCAACTGTTGCAAAATTTGCAACAGTTCAAAATGAGGGCAATCGACCAATAGAAAGGGTTATTGAGTACTACAACTTAGACGCTATCATTTCCGTTGGATATCGAATAAACAGCATTCGTGGCACACAATTTCGTATCTGGGCAACTCAACGAATACGAGAGTACATTGTGAAAGGTTTTACCATGGACGATGAACGCCTAAAAAATGCCGGAGATCTCAGATACTTTGAAGAATTACTAGCTCGCATTAGAGATATTCGTTCTTCTGAAAAAATATTCTGGCGTAAAGTATTAGATATTTATGCCACCAGTATTGATTACGATGGTCATTCCGCAACATCAAAAACGTTTTTTAAAGTTATTCAAAATAAAATGCATTGGGCAGCACACGGCCACACAGCAGCAGAAATTATTCATCAACGCGCTGATGCCGATAAACCTAACATGGGCATGACTAACTGGATTGGCACCAGTATTCGCAAAAATGAATCAGAAATTGCCAAGAACTACCTCAACGAACAGGAATTGGATATTTTAAATCGCATTGTGACGATGTATTTAGAATTTGCTGAGATGCAAGCTTTAAGCCAAAAGCCTATGACGATGAATGACTGGATCCAAAAATTGGATGATTTTTTGAAGATTTCTGATCGTGAACTACTAACCCATTCTGGAAAAATCAGTCATGATGCAGCATTAAAGAAAGCTCATGAAGAATATGAGAAATTTCGCCATAAGATACTTCCTCAGATAACGAAAGTCGAAGAAGATTTTATTGCAGCTGAGAAAGAATTTAGGCAAATGGAAGCTCTAACTAAGAAAAAAAGAGGTAGTAACCCCTAAAGCCATCGCACAATAATCATGCAAGGAATAGATATCATGTTTTTAATCCCTCCGGAAACGCCTAAAAGTTTTCAAAAAAATATGCGTGAGCTATATAAAAAATGCCGTAATGAAAATAAAAAAATTGTTCTCGAGATGTTACCCGAAATAATGAATGCAGGGGAAGCAGCTTGGTTGGTCATGAGTGCTAAATGTAAAACTGTTTACCTTGATTCTACTCAAAAAGAGGAAACAGAAAGCATTTATTCAGACATAGGACAAAAATACTATGAAGGAACAGAAGGTATAAAAGAATCTGACTTTTTTGCTTTCGATTTTAATAATCAACCTCATCCGAATTTTCTCATTACGAAAGAAGCATTAGTTAAATTTATAAATTCAGACCCTGATTATTCACATGTTTTAGCTTCTCATAAAGAAAAAGGACTCACCCCCGTAGATGGAAGTAGATCTCAAAGAGCGGAGCCACTAATTCGTAGCACGTTAAAGCAATGGATTAAATCACTTGTTGAAAATACCTCTTACGACACCTATCCAAAATTTAAAGACCTAATGGTAAATACTTATTTTCAAAAAAATATAAAAGATGAGATAGAAAAGTTTAATGAAGGTGAAAAAGTTAGAGATGTTTTTTGCCGACTCAATGAGGAAAAACAATATACCGTTTATTTTAAGATAGAGAATGAACTTGGAAACGTCGGTCCATTAAAACACAGAGCCTTATCTACTATAAAAAGAATTTTTGACACTGTTAGAAAAGAAATAAAATCTATCAAAAATCCCCCGAGTTCAGGTGCATCTTAGGTGCATTTTACCGCATTCTATCGTAAATAATCATTTATTTATGTTTATTTTAAACTCATTTTTCATCTAAAAACCCCCCGTTTTTATATTGTTTATCCCTATATGAGACCATTTTTATTCGAATATTGACAAACTATGGAGAGTAAAAAATGGCTCACGAAATAAAACAAGAAGTTCTTTACATCAAAGATGTTGAGCAAATGACAGGACGTAATCGATTGACTTTACGTCGGTGGTGGGAAAAAGGAAAGTTTCCGAAGCCAATAAAGTTACACAGTTCTGTATTAGCGTGGCATACCAAGACTGTTCAAGCATGGATCAGTAATTTGGAGAATAAAAATGACTAATCCCATTCTTGAGCAAGCTTGTGGGCAATGGTCTTTCATTTTGGAATCAGCGGGTGTAGATGAATCATATCTTAAAAATAAACATGGTCCTTGCCCTATGTGTGGAGGAAAAGACCGTTTCAGATTTGATGACAAGAACGGGCGAGGTACATACATATGCAGCCAATGTGGTGCAGGCAATGGAATGACATTTTTAATGCGATATTGTGATTGGCAAGACAGTAAAAAAGCAATTGATTTTATTAATCGTACGCTCAACGGTAGAGGAGTTCAATCAATAGGCGATATCCTAAAAAACAATTCGATCGTTCAACAAGCCTATACAAAACAAGCTAATCCAGAGGCTCAACGTAAGAAAATAAATATCATATGGTCTCAATCTACACCAATCACCCATAGCGATCCGGTTGATAGATATCTGCAAGCACGAGGGATCAATCTTGAAGTTTATCCACCATGCTTACGATATCACTCTGATTTGCCTTACTATGATAATGAAAAAGAAAAGGTAATAGGTCACTTTCCAGCAATGATTGCATTAATCCAAAATCAATCTGGTGAGACAGTTACCTTACACAGAACCTATCTTGGCGATGCTTGTAAAGCAAATGTTCGAAATCCTAAAAAGCTTATGTCTCCTGCTATTCCCAGATCAAGCTTAGGCGCAGCAATAAGATTATATCCTCCAACTGGAGATGGCACCTTAGCTATTGCTGAAGGGATAGAAACTGCATTGGCATTTTACATCATGACAGGAATACCTGTATGGGCAACCGTCAGTGCATTAGGAATGGAACGGATCATTTTACCATCACAAATTAACAAGATATGGATTGCTGTAGACAATGATCATTCTGGAACAGGCCAAAAAGCAGCCGATGCATTGGCCGCTCGTTTAGTTCTCAATGGCCAGGCAGTCAGATGTGTCATACCACCCAAGGTAGGCGATGATTTTGCAGATCTTCTCTTGGAGGAAAATAATGAGCAACTCTAAAATGAAGAAAATAATGGATGATGCAAAGGTTTTATCCCCAAAGGATTTCATTGAGGTATTACCGGAACGCCTAGCTGCACCGAAGTTTCCACTAGACGCCTTAGGTGAAATTTTGGGAGAAGCAGCAAAACGACTTGCTTATCACGTTCAAACTGGAGAGGGTTTAGCAGGACAATCGGTATTAGCAGCCGCCTCTTTAGTGGCTCAGTCATTTATAAACATCAACCGAGGAGTGATTGGTAGTAGTCCTGTCTCTCTATTTTGCTTGAGTATTGCCGAATCTGGTGATCGAAAAAGTACGCTAGATCGCTTAGCACTTGCTCCCCTAAGAGAATATGAAAAGTACCAACGAGAGCTGTTAGTTGAAGATGAGAAGCAATATCGTTCAGCCTCTCAAGCTTGGGAAGTACAACGGCAATCTATTCTTAATACTGTCAAAGGAAAACAGATATCCGATACTCAACGGGATGAATTAGCTCAAAAATTATCTGCTCTTGAAGATCAAAAGCCTAAGGAACCTCCACGCCCCAACCTAACCTTTAGTGAACCCACCGCCGAAGGGATTTGGCATCATTTCACTCAAGGAAAACCGACAGCAGGCCTTTTTAGTGATGAAGGCATTTCCTTTTTTGGTGGACATGGTATGACAGCAGAGGCTCGAGGAAGAATGATCTATACCCTTTCAAAACTATGGGACGGCGACCCCATAACACGCACAAGAG
>VFQP010003111.1_pt1 | contig 17350 bp, 15 predicted proteins | sample 3512351 | NCBI WGS metagenome assembly VFQP01 (sample SAMN10412372, study PRJNA504923) | tailings metagenome | isolation source: Relicate 1 Philex TSF1 revegetated site | place: Philippines: Tuba, Benguet | collected 2017-08-29
GGGCGGGGGGCGCCGGGGCTGCACTCCATACCGCCGCTGGGGCGGCTGACCAGGGCGCCGGGCATGAGCATCAGCGCGCGCACGTCGTCCTGCCGGCGCGACGCCGCCGCGTCGCCGCCGCCGCTGCTGCTGCCGCGCTTGCCGGCGCCGCCGTCCGCGCTGGCCGCGCGGTGCTGCGGGTTGCCGCCTGCGAGCGCCGGCGCGCGCTGCTGCTGCGCCTTGGGCGCCGGCGGGCCTTGCAGGAAGGGGCTGGCGCCCTGGCGGCGCCCCGGCGAGCGCGCGCTGTTGCTGCGGGGTAGCGGGAAGGCGCCGTCGCAGAGCGGCTTTGCCGGGCCCGGCTCCCACCAGTTGTCGTCCCAGGTGGGCCGGCCGGCGGGCCGGGGAGGCTTGGCCGCGGAGGAGGGCCCCGCCGGCGAGTGGCGGGCGCCGCGGGGCGGCGTGGCGCTGGGGCGACGGCTGCTTTGGTGCTGCTGCTGCTGGTGCTGTTGGTGGTAGGCCAGCTCGTTGCCCGGCGCCGCCGCGGCGTCGTGGTGTGGGAGTGAGCGGGGCGCAACGTTGGCGAAGCGCGGCTTGCTCGTGGTGGGGGCGGCACGGCGCTGCGCTGTGGCGGGAGGGGGTGAGTGGTGGTGGTGCTGCTGCTGGCGCTGCTGGACGAGCTGCTGCTGGATGCGCTGGATCATCGGTTGGCCGAGCACCTGCTGCAGCCTCTGGGCGATGAGCTCTGCGCGCGGGGCACGTGTTTGTGGTCGTAGCGTCAGCGTTGGCACCTAGAGAGCCAGCTGAGAGAGACTCCTGGGTGAGAATCCCTGAGAGTGCAACGCGACGCACCGTCCAGGCGTTGGGGGTCGAAGCCCGGGGCCAGCTGCACCGCTGGGCCGTCGCCGTCCTGCAGCTGCCGGTCATCGTCGTGCGCCCATTCCTCCTGCTGCTGCTGGTCCTGCGGGGCAGAGGCCTGCAGCATGCCCGGCGGGGGGCGGGGGCCGCCGCGCCCCGCGCTGCTGGTGCGCTTGCCGGGCGTGACCTGGACGGTGGGCTTGGCCTCGGCGATGCGGCGCGCCATGTGCTTCATGTGAAGCTCCTCCTCCCTGCAGAGGCGCAGGCGCAGGAGGTCCAGGTGGAGTGCACGCGTGGCCCTGATGTCGCGCGCGCTGCATCAGGCGGGACGCGGGGACGCGCTCGCTGCAACGCACCATTTCCGGCACTGTGGGTTAACGTGGTACGTGAGCTTCTTCATAGCAGGCCTCGTCAGGTGCGCTGCGCTGAAAGGGAGCGCTGCCCGCGGCCTTCCTCGCAGGAGTTGGCCCACGGTGTCGCGCGTGAACCAGGGGCTGTCTGCTGCTACGCCTCGCGTGCACCTATAGAAACGGGACCCTGCCGAGAAGCGCTCTACCAGCTCTACTGCTTTGAGGTGCTTCGCGCGCGGTTCGCCACTGCGGGCTTGCGCGCCATGGCCAGCGATCGAACAAGCGCCGAGAAGCGGCCCAGCCTTACGGCCTTTACACGCCTACGACCAGGACCCGTTTTCAGGCCCATCCGCGCACACAGTAGTCGCTCCCAGGCCCCTTGGATCGCGATCTCCAAGTTGGGGCCTCGCCTCATCGTCTGCAGCAGCCTCAGGGAGCTCAGGCGAGCGGCAGCGCCATGTATACGTCGTCGTCCGTGCGGGCCCAGGGCGGGCAGGGCCCGGCGGCGGGCCTGCACCAGACGGTCGACGCGCTGCTCAGCGGCGTGCAGCAAGCCGAGTGCCCCGCCCCCGGCGCCACGCCGCCCGGGCTCAAGCCCGGCGAGGTCAGCATGGGCACGTCCATCATGGCCGTCACGTACAAGGGCGGCGTCATCCTGGGCGCCGACAGCCGCACCAGCACGGGCAGCTACATCGCCAACCGCGTGACGGACAAGATCACGCCGCTGGCGGACAAGGTCTACATCCTGCGCTCGGGCTCGGCGGCCGACACGCAGGCCATCGCCGGCTACGTGCAGCTGTACATTGCGCAGCACCAGGCCGAGGCCAATCAGGAGATCAATGTCAAGGTGGCGGCGCACATGGCCATGCAGCTGGCGTACGGCAACAAGGACATGCTGCAGGCGAGAGGGATTGGGTGGGGTTGGGGGTTGGGGGTTGGGGGGGGGCTCGCTGATGCAGGTGTTGGGGGGGGCGGACGTGCAGATGCAGATGAGGAGGGGCGTTTGCAGATGCACGTGTGTGCGGGGGCTTGCAGATGCAGGTGAGGGGAAGGACGTGCAGACGTTGGTTGACGTTTGGGGCGCTCGCGGTTGCGGCCGGCTTCCGAACGCGGAGCGCACGCTGAGCCCACTTGGTGGGGCAAGGTGCCGCACCTTCAAAGCTGACGCGCCTCGTGTTGCGCCTGGGCGCACACGGCGTGGGCCCTCTTGTCTCTCTCTCCGTGCGCCGCTCGCAGGCGGGGCTCATCATCGCCGGGTGGGACAAGCAAGCGGGCGGCACCGTGTGGGCCATCCCGCTGGGGGGCACGCTGCTGCAGGTGGGTGGAAAACGGGGGCCGGTCCGCCTCGCCACAACCGGCAGTGGACGGTCCTGCTCCTCCATCCAACGCCAGCGCCGATGACCATCTGCCTGTCCATCGTCTACGTGGGACTCTGTGCGCAGGTGCCGTACGCGATTGGCGGGTCGGGCTCGGCGTACATTTACGGCTTTTGCGACAAGTTCTGGCGGCCAGACATGAGCGAGGCCGAGGCCAAGGACTTTGTGGTGCGGGCGCTGAGCCACGCCATGTCGCGCGACGCCAGCAGCGGCGGCTGCGTGCGCACCGTGGTGATTGACAAGGACGGGCCGAGGAGGGACTTTTTGCCCGGCAGCCACGTGCCGCGCACCTACGGGGAGATGCCGCCGCCGTCGCTGGCGGCGGCGGCGGCGGGCGCGCTGGCGTGAGGAGGCTCTCTCTTGGTTCCTTTTCGTGCCGTGGTGGACGCATTCATCGCCCCTGCGACCGAGGTGCTGCCCCTGGACTCGCATCGCTTTGTGGCAGTGCCTCGCCGTCGACGCCGCGCCATGTCAGAAGAGGCGAGAGCGCGCGGAAGGCGGCAAATGTTGCAAGCGCCGTGTTCAGCGGTCGCAGGCAATAACGCTTCTGACGCTCTTAATGAAAGGGCAAGGGAAGGGACGCCCCGAGGCGGAGAGGGGGCACGCGCAGGGGCAGGGGTCAGCCAGCACGCGCCGCACGCTCTGCTCCAGCCCAGGCCCAGGCAGAGAACGCAAAAAGGGACGCAGACTCTCAGCTCTACGGGTGCATGCACAGTCCTGCAGCAGGAGTCCACTGGCTGGCAATCCTCCCGTTCCCCTGCCAGCCAAACCACACTCACGCGCACCGTCAGTGTCAGTGGTGGCCCGGGTCGTGGATACACCGTAGCACAAAAAGCGTGACGTTGTCAGTGGTGGTGGTTCTGGACCGCCAAACGTACACGGGACAGGTCACACGGCACGCCACATGCGCTCACATACGTCACTCACACTCCACACGCACCGCTCCTCTGCTGTACGAAGCCAACCCCATCACGCCGCAACTCTCCGCCGCCGCCCAGAAGAACAAAAAAAACCCCCGCCGACCATAACCTAGGGGCAGGACTACTCAGTGTGGTATGGTGCTCGTTCAAAAAACACAGGCTGCGAAAGCAAGCAGGTGCTGCACCTCCTCCTCCTCCGCTGCCTCCGGCTACAGGAACCCCCAAACCACTCCTCCTCCTCCTTCGCTGCATTCAGGCGCGCAGCGCCACCCGCCGCCGTGCGCCGGCAGCGGGAGCACAGGCACGCAAGCGACTCGTCCCTCACAACTGCCGCCGCCAGCCAGCGTGAGGCGGTCGGCCAACTTCCTCTCCACAACGTGCACGCTCTCTCTCTCTCCTTCTCTCCAGCAGAATGCGCGGCAGCAGCAAACCACATAGAAATTTCGGGCCCGCTGGAGAGCACATAGAACCTGCGGACTCTTGAGGGGGCGTCACCTCGCAGGGCCTTGGGTCAGTACAGGGCGCCGTGCGCACAGGCGGCGGCGTGCGCCCGCGGCCCGGGCCAGGCACGTGCCATGGTGGGCCAGGAGATGGGGGAGACGGGGGCCCAGGCGGACTCCAAGCACACACCGCGCCGCAGCGCACCGCGCGTCACGTGGGGAGGACTCCAGATTCCAAAATCGCGGCGCGCGGCCGTCGCCTCCTCCCCATTATCACCAAGCCGACCCCCGCAGGCGGGGCGAGCGTGAGGGTCAACGAACGAATGGAAACGGCGGGTGCGGGGTGCAGAGGGGCAGAGAAGGAGGCGTGGGCCTTGGCGCGGGCGGGACCTCGCGTAGCCAGATGAGAGATTAAGGGAGGGTGGCAGCACCGCACTCGCAGCACAACACGGAGGGGGAGCAACCCCCCGCCTCCTGTGGAAGAGGGAGGGCAGAGTGACAAGCTCTGGCGCCTGATATAGGCCGCACCGCACGCCACCCACCCTCCACAACCGCCACCACCACCACCACCAAACAGCAAGGGAATGCACAGCACCGCGACGCTCCGAGCCGCGACGCCCAGCACAACTCCCTCCTCTGCCAACACAGGCCCAAGCAACGCAACCGCCTCTCGACACGCCAGCACGCGACGCTCAGCGCGCACGACGGCCCGGCCAGCCTCCACCACACGACCAGCCACCCGTGGCCACCCGTCCACACTGTCGCGCGCTGGCGGCGAAACCAGCCAAACACGCCGGACGAGCACACAGCACACGAGCACAAGCAGCCATCTACCAGTGCGGCGGGGCCTACCGCCCCCCCTCCATCGCTGCAGCTACGCCGTACCCACGTGCTCGGGCCAGCCTACGACCCCTCCCGGCGCCAAGCGAGGCTAAGTGCGCGCGCAAAGGGGTCGTCAGTGCGCGGCGGCGGGCCTGCCCCCGTCTTCGACGGTGAAGGGCTCGAGCACCTTCTGCGTCTGCTGCACTGCCCACCAGCAAATGGTGCTGCTGGGCACCTGCTGCGCCAGCCGCGGCGTCATGCCGCAGTAGAGCGCGCCCAGCCCGCGCCGCCGCACCATGCGGTAGCCCGTGGCCCAAAACAGCCCCAGCTGGCTCTTGCCCGCCGACCGCGCGCCAATGTCGTGCGTCTGCGTGTGCGCGGGTCGCCGCACCGGTGCAGGCGGCGCGTCAGGAAGGCGATGCTGCTGCGCTGGGCGACACACGGGCTGAGCACATGCTAACACCCAGCGCCGAGGCCCTGATTTTCCTTCCCTCCCGTTTCCTGTCCAACAAAGAGGTGACCCATGAGCCCTTTGCCTCACCTGCAGGTACGTCTTGATGGCGTCCAGCGGCATGGAGAGCAGCACCGCCGCCGCGCCCGCCACGGCGCCCATGGCCGCGTCGCACGCGTGCTCTGGCACAGCGCGCACCAGCGCGTGCAGCCTGCCGCGCAACACACGCAATGCAGCGCAGTGTGCTGAGCCTGAGCCTCTGTCACCGCGCCTCCCGCCGGCCAGCGCAGGCGCCGCGCTGGCGAGAGATGACCCAGCTGGCGGCGGGGCTACTCACTTGCTGCCTGCGGGCGAGTGCGTGAGGGCCGCGTCGTACACGTCGCGCAGCTGGCTGAAGGAGCCCAGCTCCACGGCGTCGTAAGGGAAGGCCTCGATGCAAAACGGCAAGAAGCCGTGCCACAGCGCCAGCGGGCCGCCCTGACGCACCGCCCGGCCCATCTCCGCCACCAGGTTGCCGCTGATGAGCCCCGCCTGCGACTCACGGCGCGCGCGCATGCGTCGCCGCGTGTCACTGCTGCAGCGCTCCCTCGAGGCCATCCGTGCGCTGGTGCAGGCGAGGCGGCCCCTTGCTCGCCTCCTGCGCGCCCCCAGCCTCACGCAGATCGACGCGCCACGTCCCTGCGCACGTCCCCGAGCACTGGGGCACCACCCGAACGCCCCAGCCCGGGTCCCACCCGTAGCAGCGCACCTGCGCTTGGTGGCGGAAGAGCTCCACGGGCGCCTCGACCAGCGCCGTGCACAGCGCGCCCACCCCCGCCGCAATCAGGTTGGCAGACGTACGGTTGGCCATGTCGCCGCCGCCGCCCTCGTGCTGCGGCTGCTGCTGCTGCTGAGGCAGCTCCCGCCCGCCCTCCGCGGCAGAGGCGCCCCCCTCGCCGCCCTGCTGCTGCTGCTGCTCCCGTTCCCGCTGCTGCTTCTTGCGCTGCTGCTGCCGCTGGCTCGCCGCCGCCGGCCCGCCCTCCACCACGGTCATGGCCCCGCCCGCCAGCGCCACCGACGCGAGGGCCACCTGAGGCACCTGCTGCTGCACCGCTGCCGCTCCTCCTCCCGCCGCCCCGGCGAACTCAAACGGCATGCCGTCCTCGGAAAAGGGCATCAGCGCGTCCCGCTCGCCCGCGTCCGCTGGCCCGCGGGACGTTGCCACCGCCACAGGTGCTGCCGCCGCCGGCGCTGGCTGCGCCCGTGCTGGCGAGGAGGGCAGGGCGGCGAGCGCGGCGCGCTTGGCGCTGCAGAAGGCCCACCAGTGCACTGCGCCGACCGCCATGGAGAAGGCGGCGGCGGCGCCAAAGCCCGAGTAGAGCTGCTGCAGCAGCGCCCAGCCGACGCCGTGCTTCGCCAGCATGGAGCGCACCACATGGCCCGCCGTCACGCCGTCCGCCTGGCACCGCACCTGCGCTCGTGGCGACATCGCGAGAGCGTCGTCGATTCGTGCGTAAAGTGCCTGCCTGCGCTGGGGGAGTGTGCGCCAGCGTGGCGCGCCCGCAGCCGCCCGCGTGAGATGAAGGGTGCCGGCGCACCTTGATGGTCTCGAGCGGGTAGAGGATGCAGACCTGAGCCACCTCTCCCACTGCGCCGGCGATGCCGTCCACCACGGGCCGCGGCAGGCGCCTGCAGAGCGCCGGAGGAGGGGTGTGGCTCGCGTGTGTGGATGAGGGCAGCTCGGTGCACGCCAGCCCACAGGGGCCTGCAGGGGCCAGCGCCTCAGCTGCACGTGTGCCTGCCCCGCACAGCGCCCCTGCTGCGCGCAGCGCCCCGCTGCTGCACGCTGCTGAGTCGCGTGCTGGTGGTGAGAAGCTCCAGAGTCTGCCCGAAGCCCCAGTGGATTGCGGTCCCGCCCAGTGGCGCGCGGGCTGCGCGGACTCACAGCTTCAGGTCCTGCTGCTTGTGCGCGTGGTGGTGCGCTGTCGCGATGGCTGCTCCCGCGCCAGTCGAGCACGCCACCACGAACAGGCCTCGGCGCAGAGCGCGCCCAGACGACCGCGAGCTCAAGGACCTGCTACGCATTGATGCTGCTGCTGTAAAGGTCTGGCCCGCTCTCTGCGGCCCGCTGCTGCGTGGAGAGCCACTCTTCACTGGACTTCCGCGGCTGTGGCCCTATCGCCAGCAGAAGGGCTGGGTGCTACGAGGACACGCCGGGGTGCGGGGCTCCTCTTGAGCACCACTGCACGCTTCTGCGCGGGTGTGGGAGTGCTGCGACTTTGGCATGGCGGGCTTGCGACGGAAAAGCGATCCAGAACGCTCGCGCAGGCACTCGCGATTTTCTCGCGGCCTCGCCCTGTGCCTGGAATGCGCAGCAGGCAGTGACCATGTCGCGTCGTGCGGGCGCACACACTTGACCTCCGCACGAAGTCCTGGCAGCCTCGTCGATCGATGACGTCCTCTTACCCGCAGCAGGTGCAGGACACGGTGCGCGCGCTGCTCGAGGCGCGCCGGCGGATAGCGCAGGCGGGCAAGCGGGACGATGTCACGGACCAGGTGGCGCGAACAGGTGCGCGCCAGCACTCAACAACACGCAGGAGGCAACACGGGCAATTGCAGCACGAGCAAGGGCTGTGTGGCGTGGTGAGGAACGCAGTGCCGGCCTGGGTGGGTGGCGCTCTCTTGCAGGCGCCCGGGCGCAGCACGCGGCGGGCGGCATGTCGCCGCACGCCAGCCCCACGCGCTCGTCCAGCAGCCACAACGGCCCGCCAGGCGCGCATCATCAGGCGCAGCAGCGCAGGCTGCAGCAGCACGCGGCCGACGCCGACCTGTTGTCGCCCGACAGTTCAATGAGCTTCGAGTTCGACCAGCCGGAAAGCAGCAGCGGCGGCGGCGGCGGCGGCCACGGCGGCGGCGGCGGCCACGGCGGGCCAGCGCGCGGCGCGCCCCGCTCCGCAGGGCCCGCGCGAGGGGTCAAAGCGCCGGGCGCCCTGCCCGCTGGGCGCCGCGACGCCTCCGCCCCCGCCGACACGGGCCCACCGCACGCGGCGCGCGTCCCTGGGGCAGCGGCGCGCCCCGCGCTGGCGCACAGGCCGGCGTCAGCGGGCGCTGCGCAGCGCTTGGTGCTGCAGGCGCTCCCGCACGCGTCGCCGCCACCCGCCCAGCACCACCACCACCACCACCACCAAGAGGAGGAGGAGGAGGAGGAGCCTGAGGGCGGGCAGCAGAGCCTGAGCGCGCGGCTGCAGACCTACATCCACCCGCCTCACCCCGCGCCGCCGCACGCAGAGGTGGCCCGGCACCTCAGCCCGCAGGAGCAAGCCGTGTGGCAAGAGGTGCAGGAAGCCATCCACGGCGTCGCCGCCGCGCCCTCCCCAACGCAGCACCAGCCCACCACGCAGCCGCAGCCGCAGCACCCGCACCGCCGCGACTCGTCCTCCTCCTCCTCGGCCGCCTCCAGGAGGCACAAGGCTGCTGCCGCCGCGCCCACCTCCCCACCCGCGCCCACCGTCACCACCATCACGCCCACCGTCACCACCATCACGCCCACCGTCACCACCATCACGCCCACGGCAATCACCACGGCGCCCGCCGCCAACCCACCCACGCCGCCCGTGCAGCAGCAGCCACGGCAAGCGTCGGTCCCCCAGCAGCAGCACCCGCAGCAGCAGCAGCAGCCGCCGCCGAGCCTGGCGGTGCTGGAGCGGCGCCTGGCCGAGGCCATGAGCAACATGAGCCTGCAGGCGTCGTTGCTGGGGCTGGGCGGCGACGGCACGGGCCCATTTGACGTGTCGGAGCTGTGGGCGGCGCGGCGGCGGGGCGGCGCGGCGGGCCCCAGCGGCAGCCAGGGCGAGGAGGAGGCTGAGGAGTCCACCGGAAGCGCCACGCGGTCTGACAGCCAGAGCAACAACGGCGGCGGTGCGGCGGCGGCGGCGGCGGCGAGTCGCCGCAGGGCTGGAGGTGCGTCGCGCGGGCAGCAACACACATGTGTGTGTGTGTGCGGGTGCACCAGGGGATGTTGAGGACAGCCTGACCCACCGTGTGACCACGGGCAACCCCGACGGTGCACGCAGACGAGGCCACCTCTGCCGGCGCCGGCGCCAAGCCTGCTTCGCACCACGGGCGGCCAGGCGGCAAGCCGCGCGCCGCCGCCGCCACCTCTGCCGCCGCCGCGCGGCGAACCAGCACCCGGAGCTCCTCCGGAGGAGGCGCCCCGCCCGCCTCCGCAGCGGCGCCCACGCGCGCGCAGCAGCAGACCTTGCTCCAGCAGCACCGAGCCGTTGCAAAGGACGCGGCCGCCGCCGCAGGCGGCAGCGGCTACGCCGCTCCAGCGCCGCCACACGCGGCGACGGCGGCGGGGCTCCCCAGGCCGGCGGCGCGGCCACGGCCGCACTCGGCGACGCGCGCGGCGTCGCACGCGCAGCCGCCTCGCGAGGTGACGCCGCCGCGGGCGTACGGCGCGCCTGCTCCGCACGCCTGGAAGCCAGCCGCCGCCGCCGCCGCTCCTGCCCTGGAGCAAGCGATGCAGCAGATTCCACACACGGTGGACACCATCGTGGAGGGCCGACCGTACGGCGGCGCCGCCGGGCAGCTGCACGGCGCGGGCCTGCGTGCCAGCGGCACGTTTGGGGGCGCGTCGTCGTCAGCGCGGGCGGGCGGCGGCGGCTCCGAGGTGGGCCTGCAGCTGCTGCTGGCCAACGCGCAAGAGTTTACGTTCCGGCCGCGCATCAACGACAGCAGCCGCGCCATGGTGCGCAACACGTATCCGGTGGACAGGTGCGTCGGCTGCCGTCAACACGCCGAGGGCGTGTGCTTGCCTCTGCTTGGACACCTTCTCAGCGGGGCCGGAGCCCACTGAACTGGGCGTAAATAGGATGTCTCGCAGCACCGAGCTGCTTGCAGGAGCGCGCTTGCACACCGCCTCGGTGGCCAGCGGGAGAAGCATGATCAGAAAGCGCACTAGACGAGTGCGGAGCCGTGAGGGCAAGAGGGCAGCGTTTGAGCCAGGCGCCACCACCCGTTGCGCTGTCCCTCGCCGCCTGCCCACACCCGCAGGGAGGAGCGGCTGGCCCAGCTGTCGGTGCCCAAGACGGTGCTGCTGGAAAAGTACGAGCGCGTGCGGCAGGAGCTGAGCGAGGAGGAGCTCAAGGAGTGCACCTTTCGGCCGCGCACGGGCCGGCCGCCCAGCCCCGCAAAGGTGCAGCGGGACGGCCCCGTGCACGAGCGGCTCTACGCGCAGCAGCCCACCTGGGAGCAGCGCAGGTACGCTGGTGTTTGCGGGGGGAGAGGAGGCCGCGGTGGCGGTGGCAGGGGCGGGCGGCCCTTTGTCTTCAGGCGGGACTGCCGACGGCGCGCGCAAGGGAGGGTTGCTTGTGCAGGCGAGACTTGCAGGGTGACGGGGGGGCAGAGGAGGAAGCGCGAGGGAGGTGGGCGTCACGTGGTGGTGCTTGGTGGTCCGCGTCGCAGGCAAGCCATCCTGGAGGAGCGGGAGCGGGAGCAGCTGGCGCAGTGCACCTTCAAGCCGCAGGTGACAGAGGCGCACCTGGGGGGGGCCACCGCCTCTGTCAAGCGCCACCGCAGCCTGCGCGCCTTCCGCCGGCATTTGCGCACGCAAGCGCGCGTTCTTGCTAGGGTTGGGGTTGGGGGGAGCGGTGACTGCAGGCGGACTAGGGAAGCCACCTCAGGACTGCCGTGCTCTCCCCTCCTGCTGCACTCGTCGTGGCCCGGCCGCAGGTCAGCCAGGGCACGCAGCGCCGCGCCGCCAGCGCCTCGCGCGCGCCGCTGCACCAGCGCGTGCCCGAGGTGCTGCGCAGCCGCAACGAGACGCTCTCCAACGCCCGCATACGCATGGTGCGCGCCCTCCTGGGCCCCCTCTCACCGCTCCTCCCCGCCACGCCTCTCTTGGTCTCTCTTGCCTCTCTCGTCCCTCTCGCTGAAGCGAGCGCAGCGCGCAAAAAGCATCACCCTGTCTGTCGCAACGCCGCGCTCTGCTCCATGCGTGTTGGTGGCCACAGGAGCTGGCGGACGAGGGCGTCACGTTCCGCCCGTCCATCAACCCCAAGTCGGTACAGCTGGCCTCGCAGGCGGCTGCGGCGCAGGGCATGCAGGGCGTGGCGGCGGGCGAGCGGCTCTACCACGAGGCGCGGCAGAGCATGGCGCTGTGAGTGCTGCGGCGCACGCCAGCACGCTCACTGGGGCAGCACGCATCAACCGTGCAGTGCGTGGCGGCGGGGACCTGCGTGCCCAAGCAGCCTCATCACTTGCACACTCACCGTCCCGCTCAGCTTCGTCTTTCCGCGCCCACCTGCTGACCATCCCCTGGTGCGCCCGCCCGCAGCAAGTCGCAGCCGGCCGAGCCGTCGCCCGGCGAGGCCGAGTGCACCTTTGCGCCGGCCATCAACGAGCGCAGCCGCCAGCTGCTGGCGCACAGCGCCACGCTGCCCTCGAGCTTCCTGGACCGCCAAGAGTACCTGGCGGCGCTGGCCGCGGAGAAGCGCGCGCTCTTTGCCTCGGCGGTGGAGGAGGCCGAGCGGGCGGGCGGCGGCGGCGGCGGCGGCGGCAGGCCGCGCAGCAAGAGCCGGCCCGCCAGCGTCAGCTGGACCAGGTGCGTCACGCGTGTTGCTGGGTGTTGCGCCTGTGCTGGGTGCCGGGGTGGCAAGAGCCGGCCCGCCAGCGTCAGCTGGACCAGGTGCGCGTTGCCACGCCGTCAAGTGGAAAGGCTGCACAGCTTGCCCCCACCGGCAAGATGCTGTGGCAGCGCGTGAGCTCGACGCTGTGCAAGCAACGCATCCACGAGATCAGGCCTCGAACGCGCACCGCTGCCGCTCCCGCCACGCCGCTCATACTGCCCGCAGCGAGGACCTGGCCGGCCTCACGCACTCGCTCTCCCCCGAGCGCCCCGGCACGGCGGGGCGGCGGCGAGGCGGCAACGCAAACGTCGGCGCCTGGAGCGCGCGCGCGTCGCTGCGGGGCCTCAGCGGCGGCGACGGCGGCGGCGGCAGCAAGGAGGACCGCGTGGCCAAGCTGGCATACGCCGACGTGCGGCGCAGCGCCGTGCTCAAGGAGGCGCTCTCGCGGCACTTCTACGCGCAGTTCCCCTTTGCGCCCGACATCAACCCGCGCTCGCGCGTCATTGGCAAGGTGCGCGACAAGCCTCCCACTGCTGGCGGCGCTGCTACGCCAGACAAGCGGCGCTGCGCCCGCGCGGGCGTTGCTTCGCCTCACCCGTCCGTTTGCGTGTTCCCCAGCGGCTCGGGTGGGGAGGACGCACGAGCCGCGTCTGTGCGCCGCCGCGTGCTGCTGCCGCCGCAGGCGCACACGGTGGAGGACCTTCACCGCAATGAGACAGGCCGCGTGGCGCGGCAGCGCGTGGCCGAGCAGCTGCAGCAGGAGGAAGTGGAGGAGTGCACCTTTTCGCCGGCGCTCAACCCCGTGAGCCTGGCCGTGGCGGCGGCGCGGCGCAGCGGCAGCCTGCTGGACGGCGTCACCGCCAAGCAGCTCCTGCAGGTGAGGACAGCTGCTTGTACTGCAGCTCTGAGCGGCGCGTGTGCGGGAGCGAGCGGTCCAACGCGTGGGGTGGTGTGGGCGTTGGGATTTGCATCTGTTTTGGACGCGTCGGGGCGTGGGGGACGGAGCCCAAAGCGACCACCGTATGCGTGTTGAATTTGCACCTGTTTGGGCACCTCGGCGGGGCCGGAGCCCAAGGCACGCGAGCCAAACCCGTGCACGTGTGTGCTGTGCGTGTGTGTGTGTGTGTGTGTGTGTGTGTGTGTGTGTGCTCAGGAGCGGGCGGCCAAGCTGCAGGAGGCGCGGGCGCTGCAGCAGTACGAGGAGCTCAAGGACTGCACCTTCACGCCCGAGGTCAACAAGGGACCCACCTCGGCAAACACAAAGGTGAGCCCCCCCTAACCCCCGCCCGCTTCCACTCTCTGCTTTTCTCTGTGCAAGCCAGCCTCAAGCTCCGCAACGCGTCACAGGCGCCACAGGGCTCTGTTGCCGCCACGCTGTCCGCCCGTCGCCGCCGCCGTTGAGAAGCGAGCTTGTGGCGGTCCCCCGAAGCGTGTGGTGGACCGGTGCGCCCACCGTGGTGCCGCGAACGTGGTGGTGTGGTGGCGTCGCGCGCGTGCGCAGGTGGACATTGCGGCTCTGCCGGGCGTGGCGTCGTACCTGGACCTGCAGCAGCTGGCCAAGCGCAAGGCCGACGAGGAGCGGCGCCGGCAGGAGCAGGTGAGGAGGACTGGGAGCGAGGGACGGGGGGGGGCAACTCTCTCGAGGGCACGTGCAGCAGTGGCCAAGCGCAACGCTGACAGGAAGCGGCGTGTGGGGGGCGGCGGGAGGAGGGTGGTTCAGGGAGCAACCAACCGCTGCCGCTGGCGAGCTCATTGCTTAGACGCGCTTGCCAAGACGCACGGTGCTGTGGCGTTGCGACCTGTTCTCGCAGGTGTGGTGGCAGCGCCCGCGCGGCGGCGCGCAGCTCTTCACCGTGCCGCAGCCCTTCAGCTTTGAGGAGCGGCAGCGCATGAAGCGGCTGGAGCAGGAGGCGGCGGCCTACGCCTCGGCGCCGGCGGCAGCGCTCTTCATGCCCGGCGGTGCCTCCGCACCGGGCCTGGCCATGGGTGGCGCGAGCGGGGGCTTGTTCATGCCGGCGCGGCCTCGGGCACCCTCACAGGCGCGTGCTCTGGAAACTCGTCTGGGCAGCGGGCAGGCCGGTGTGCCTGCCCATCTCAGCACGCGGCCTCATGTCAATGGTCTGAGGACCCATGGAGCCTGGTTTGCCGTTCCTCTTCGTGTGCGCAGGGCGGGCGGCCGCGGCGTGCGTCGGACGTGGCGCTGCGCCCGTCGGCGGCCAGCGTGAGCCACGTGCTGCAGCAGGCCGAGGCGCTCGAGGCGACGCTGGCGCGCGGCGTGGGCCCCGGGCCGACGGGCGCGCGCCCGTCCACGCCCTCGGGCGCGCGGCGGGGAGGCTGACGGCGCCAGCGTGAGCGTTGCTTGACTCATCTTCGCTGTGCATGGCTGGCGTGGAAGCTGCAGCCTTCCGATTTGCTGTCTTTTGCGTGCTGGACGCGTGCGCGCGCGCGGCGCTCGTACTACCTTGGACGCGACGCATGAGTGTGGATACCGCAATGTCAGTCTGCGTGCTGCAGCTTGTGAAAGGGTCAAGGTCGGGTGTACATTGCAGTTGCGTAGCAGGCGTGGCAGAAGCGAAGTGGTACGTACAGGGAGTGCGCGCGCCCTCTGGTCACTGCTGGATGAGCTGCTGGATGTCGTCCTTGGCGCCGGCCAGCCCCTGCGCCCACACCGCACCGCACCGCGCCGCGCAGCGGCCTGGTCAGCAGTCAACACGCGGGCACGGCTTACTCCACCACCTGAGCCTGCTGGCCCAGCACCCGCACGGTGCGGGGCGACGCGCCTGCGTGAGGCTCAGGTAGAGCAGGTAGGCCAGCGCCTTTGGCCCCGAGGGCGAGTCCTTGATCTCCGCCAGGTACTGCAGCCAGCACCATCAACCACAACTCCAGCGTTCATGTGCGGCTTCAGCAGTGCCCTCTGGCAGTCACGTCGTGCAGCCTTGGGAGCAACACGCGCCCGTCCGCACCGCACCTGCTCTGGGTTGCTGGCGAAGAACTCGAGCCGCTCCTCGGTTGGCGCCTCGACGGGCAGGCCAGCGTTGGGCAGCGGCTGGCTGGCGCGCCCCGGCACGTACCTGCGCCCGTCACCCGCAGCGCACACCAAGCACTGGTGCCAGCCGCGAGGCTTTGAATGAAATGCGGGGCCAGAGAGCAGTGCGCACTCGAGCCTCGTCCTACGTGCGCTCAGCACCTGAGCTGCTCCTTGAGCTTGAACATCTCGCCGGTGGGCACCACGTCGCTGAGCGTGGCGTCCAGGATGAGCCCCAGCCGCTCTTGCTCCACCCACACGTGCGGCACCTGCCGCGCCAACAGCCAGCCAGGGCGCACCGCTGGCCGGGACACGAGCGGCGCGAGCACGCAGAGCCTGCCTGCCAAGCGTGCACGAGGGTCGTCACCGGCGCACCTGGCCCGCTACGCCGTCCTTGGCGCTGGCCAGGTGCCCGAAGACGAGGCGGTAGCCCGGCACGCCCAGCACCTCGGCCGCGCCCACCATGGCCACCGACGTGGCCAGGCAGTTGTTGTAGCACCTGCGGGCGCGGGCGGTGCCCCGGGCAGCGTCGAGCGTGCGTCCATGCCGTGCTGCGTCGTGAGTGCCCCGAGTGTGCGATGGGCGGCGCACGGACCGTGTGAATTGTTGCGCCTGCATGGCGGCGCCCACGATGATGTCGACGACGGGGTCGCCGGAGGAGCCGCGGTCGGGGATGTGGAGCCTGGGCGCGGTGGCCGCCGCCCGCGCCACCACGCTGCTCCTGGAGCGGCGCTGCACCCCGAGCTGATGGAACCGTGTGGCGCCGCAGCCTCTGCACGCCGATGCTGCTGCTGCTGCGGGGCGTGCTGAAGCATCAGACGTGCAGGCGGGCGGGCGACGGCTTGCGGGTGCGCGCCAGGGCACGAGGAGCCGCTGCACGCCACACTGCTGCACCTGGCTGGCGCATGGTGAGCTCAGCAAGCGCCGCTGCTGCATCATCGTAGGCACGCATCTGCTGCTCCGCCTCTCGACTGGCACCATCAGCATGGGCAACCGGGCCCACGACGCTCCATCCAGCTCCATCCTCGATCTCCGCAGCGCCCTCGCCAAGCGAGAAGGCAGCATGAGGGCGCTCACGCGGCAAAAGTGCGTGGCGGCGCTCCTTCGATCGGCCGCGGCTGCGCCAGGCGAGCCTTCATCGCTCGCGCTCCACTGCCTGAGCGCAGCGGCAGCAGCAGGAGAGCCTGCCCAAAGCATCAGCAGCAGCAGCCAGACAGAGCCTCATCATGCGCAGCCCTGGCGCTGGCATCATCAGCAGCCGGACGCAGGCGCGGCAGCAGTGCCGGCACGGCGAAGATCTCCCGCATCGCTGCCGCGCCTGCCACTGCAGCACGCCTCTTTCCCGGCGTCAGGATGCAGCCCGCCACACTCCTGCTCGTCCCTACCAACCTCGTCAGCCTGGCCCTCCGCCACAGCCGCTCCTCCGAACTTCACCACCACCCGCGCCGCGCACTCGTACTCTGCGCTCACCGGCCGGCCCAAGCCCCAGCCCTGGCCCGCGCTGGAGCCCGTCGCGCCCGTCAAGGACCCCACCGCGCTGCGCTGGCAGCGCACCGTGCTGCGGCCGCCCGCCGACGTGCGCGTGGAGCAGCACGGGCCCTCGGCGCTGCGCCTCACGGGCCGCGCCGGCGCCCTCGACGTCGACCTGGCCAAGCTCGACCCCACCGGCCTCGTCGCCTTCAAGCTGCTCACCCTCCCAGCCGCCCCCAGCGGCAGCACCCCCACCACCTCGCCTCCCCACCGCAGCGTGCTGGTCCTCGCCAGCCCCAGCAAGGAGCGCTTCGCCCAGGTGGCGGCGGCGCTGGAGAGCGGCTTCCAGGGCGTGATGCAGGGGTACATGGTCGGTCTCACCGTCAAGGGCGTGGGCTACCGCATCGAGCCGGCGGACGACCTGCCTGACGGCGGCGCGCCCGCTGCGGCGGCGGCAGCAGAAGCAGGGCAGCAGGCGCGGTCGTCGTCGCGGCGCATCACGTTTGAGCAGGCGCCCCCCGGCGGCGACAAGGTGGTCAACATTGCCTACCCGCACCCCCGGCCCGTGACTGCGCTGCGCCTGCGCGTGGGCTACTCGCGGCCCGTCATCTTCCGGCTGCCGGACGGCGTGCTGGGCTTTTGCCTCAGGCCCACGCTGACGTACCTGTACGGGCTGGAGCAGGACAGGCTGCAGCGGCTGGCGGGCGAGATCCGCGCCGTGCGCAAGCCCAACGTCTACACGGGCAACGGCATCCAGCTGGTGGGCGAGGTGGTCAAGACCAAGGCGCGCTCGAGCCGCAAGGCTGGCAAGTAGGAGCAGCTCTCCTTTCGTTTTTGTGCTCCTGCACTGCTGCTGCGAGTGCTGACGATTTGAGCGCTGGCGTGGCGCTTGACGGCGTGCAAAGGCTCATGGCGCTGGCGTTGCAGCAGCAGCGGTGGGAGCGGCGTGCGACAGGAGCAGCAGCGTGTGCCACCAGCCTGCCTGCACAGCCGTGCAGACGCGCCCGGCGGCAGCGTGCGCGCCCAGGGGCAGCTCCGTCGGCGTGCACACGTC
>VFQP010003112.1_pt1 | contig 17335 bp, 18 predicted proteins | sample 3512351 | NCBI WGS metagenome assembly VFQP01 (sample SAMN10412372, study PRJNA504923) | tailings metagenome | isolation source: Relicate 1 Philex TSF1 revegetated site | place: Philippines: Tuba, Benguet | collected 2017-08-29
CGGGGCGCTCAGGGCGCGGCCAGATCGCCGTCGGGCCGTTCGGCGCCGAACGGCCCGACCCACCTGCCGCCCTCACCTTGCCGCGCAGGTGCCTGCTGTCCAAGTGCTACAACGCGGCCGAGGAGCTGCTCAGCGAGGACATCTTCTACGTGGACCCGCCCAAGACGGGCTGTGCGCCGCGCGACCTCTTCCTCTACTGCAGATACGGCGCGCTCATCTGCAGCGGTGCGTCCACTGCGCACGTGCAGCTGAGGGTGGGCGAGAGAATGTGTCTGTGCAGCAGTTGAGGGCGGGTGGGGCGCAGCGGGCGGGAGAGGTTGCGTCTGTGCAGCTGTTGAAGGGGGGCGGAGCAGGCGGGCGTCTGACAGGGCGTGTGGAGCGGGGTGGGCAGGAGAGAGGGCAGCTCGCAGGCGGCGGCAGCAGAGTGTTTCGTGTTGGCCGAGGGGGGGGGGGGGGGGGGGGGGGGAGGGGGGGGGGGGGGGGAGCGCTTGGGGCGGGGTGGGGTGGGCAGCAGATCAGCCGCTTGCGTGCGCGTGTGCGTGGCGGACGACCGAAATGCGCGCAGGGCGCAAGCAGTGGCGGCGGGCGCTGGAGCTGCTGCTGTGCGCGCTGACGGCGCCCTCCCAGGCCGGCAACGCCATCGTGCTCGACTGCTACAAGCACTACGTGCTCGCCTCGCTCATCGCGCACGGTGAGCGCGCCTGACCAGGCTTCTTGCTGGGCAGGGCAGATGATGATTTCGGCGGCGGGGCGAGCGGCACGTGCCTCGCTCATCGCGCACGGTGAGGGCGCGCTGACCAGGCGGCGCGCAACACCGTGTGGTGCTGCCGTGCTGTTGCTGCTGCGTCTTGCTTCGCGGCAGGGTCGGTGCCGGCGCTACCCAAGGTGACGTCTCAGACCACGCGCACGGTGGTCGAGTCCGAGGCGCGCGTGTACACGGAGCTGGCCAGCGCGTACGCGCAGCACAACGCCGCCAAGCTGCTGCGCGTGGCCGAGCAGCACGCAAACGCCTTCAAGAACGTGAGTGCGCGGTGGGGTGGGTAACTGGGGGAGCGACGCGCAAGCACGCCGTTGGAGGGCGCGAGGAGAGCTGCCGCGTGCTGTGTGCGCGGAGAGCAGCCATCGTCGCTTCCAGGCCAGCACCCAGTGCGTGGCAGGCAGGCCCAGCGTGCGCGCGTGCGTGTGCGTGTGCTTGAGCCGCCGCCGCCTCCTTGCTGCGCGCAGGACGGCAACGCGGGGCTGGTGCAGCAGGTGGTGGACGGGCTCATTGCGCGCAGCATCCAGCGGCTCACCAGCACCTACCTCACGCTCTCCCTCGCCGACATCGCGCAGCAAGTGAGTCGTGCGCGCCCGCCCTGGCAACCCGGGGGTGTGAGACGATGGGCACGCTCACAGGCAGCAGCGCTTGCGCACGCCCAAGCGCACAGCGGGAGCGGGAGGGCGCGTGCGTGCGCGTCTTGAGGTATCTGCACGTGCAAAGTGGGCGGGGGGGCGTGTGCATGTGCAGGTGGGCCTGCCCTCGGCGGCGGCGGCGGAGCACCACATCCTCAAGTGAGCGCGGGCCTCTTTGCTTTGGCGGGTTGTGAGAGGGAAGGAAGAGGGGGGTGTGGCACGACGTGGGCCACCAGCGCATGTGAGGCGGCGCTCCAGTCTGTTTGAACGGGGTGCTCCGCAGCGGCTCTCGCGCCGGCTCACGTGCAGAGCCGCCCCGCATCAGCTCTGCTCTCCCGCCAGAGCGCCCGGTCCACAAGCGCCGTGTGCTGCCGTGCGCGTGCGCGTGCGCGCGCCGCCACAGGCTGGTGGCGTCGGGCGAGCTGTTTGCCAGCATCAGCGAGGCGGACGGCGGCATGGTGCGCTTCAGCGAGGACCCCGAGGCCTACACCTCCACGCAGGTGCGCCTCTGATCGATATCAGCGTCGCGCCAGTGTGCAGCGCCGCAGGCAGTGGCGGCGGCAGCAGGCACGTTGCGCGTGCGGCAGGGACCGGCCTGTTGCAGGCTGCGTGCGGTTTGCGCCAGCGGAGGCGGTGAGGGCGCCACGCGCTGAGCACGGAGCGTGAGCGTGAGCGTGAGCGTGGCGTTGTGCGTGTCGATTCTGTCACGCGCCCGCAGGCGGCGCAGCGGCTGCACCAGGCGATGCGCGAGTGCTTAGAGCTGACTCAGCGGGTGGACGCCACGCACGCGGCGCTGTCGTCCAGCAAGGAGCACGCCCGCAAGGTGCGGGGGGCAGGCAGTAGTGGAGGGTGGGCAGGTGGCACTCGTTGCGGGCACTCAGGTCATCTTTGGGTGGGCAGCAGGCCCGCAAGGTTCAAGGGTGGATGGCAGTGGGAGGCGCGGCGCTGCCAAGGTTTGCCCCCCCTTGCTGCGCGTCCCGCCACCCGGCTGCAGGTGTTGAACCAGGGCCGGGGGCGGTACGAGGCGCAGTCCATGCAGGACGACCTGCTCATGGGCGGCATGGGCTCCTTCGGGCCGGGGCTGATCTGAGCGGGCTTTGGGCGGCGCCCGGGACGAGGACGATCTTTCGGATGCGCGGGAGAGGGACAGGGGGGGCCGCAGGGGGCGCCTTTTCAAGCTGCTATAGGGGTTGCACACGCTGCACAGGAGTTGCTCTCCTTGCTCTCACGCTCTGCAAACCATTGCCTGTTCTGGCGACCGTCGTCCTGGGGCCAGCCCGCCAGCCCGCACCTTGAGCGAGCACAAGCAGCACGACGACGATGGCAAAGATGTGATTGATTATCGAAGTGCACGGCATGCAGGCGGTGCTGGAGGCTCCTCCCTCGCAGCGAGAGCCGAGCAAGCAGCCTCGCCCGAGCACCTCATCGCGGCAGGCCGAGCGATGGAGCCAGGGGCAGGCGCTGCTGCACGTGATTGCGACGCAGCTCTACTCGGCGCTGCTCAGCGAGAAGGCGAGTTCGCGGGGGGCAGCCCACCACATGCGCCCAACTCCGCGCGAGCACTTTCGCTGCAGCCACACTAGTAGTGCACTCGTGGCAAGCACCAGGTGCTGCGCCATGCACCGCCTTCATTGCAGTGCCGGCGCCACGGCGACGACGACGCCCAGGCGGAGGAGCAGCAGCGCACCCGGCTGGCGGAGCTCAAGGCGGCGTGGCGGACGCTGCAGCGCGCCGTGCACCACCTCAATCAAGCCTACGGCGCACCGGCTGACGCAGCAGCGGCACCGACGCCGGCAGCGATCGACGCCGCGCTGCAGCGCATGGAGGAAGCGGTGCGGCAAGTGGTGCGCTGCCTGCACAAGCACGGCGTCAGCCTGCCCCTCAGCCCAGGCGCGGCGAGCGCTCCCTCACCCAGCGCTCGTCAGAAGGAAAAGGCAGCAAGAGGCAGGCGAGGGACCGCGGGCAGCGCCGCGCCACCGCAGCAGGCGCCCGCCCCCGCGGCCGACTGCGCCACCCCGCCACCAACCACCCCTCCGCAAACGCCGCAGAGCAAAGCGCCGGCGGCGCCCCCGCCGCCGCCGCCACCGCCGCCGCGCCCGTCAATCAACAAAGCTTTCGGCCCTCCTCCTCCTCCGCCGCCGCCGCCTCCACCACCCCCACGGCCCACAGGCGCCCCGCCCCCACCACCGCTGCCCCCTCCAGGCCTTCGAGCCCCACCGCCGTCGTCGGCGCCACGGCCCGCAGGCGCGCCGCCGCCCCCGCCCCCGCCGCCGCCCCCCCGGGGCGGACCAGCGCCGCCAGGCGGCCCGCCGCCAGACCCCTCCGCCGCGGCAAAGTGGCAGCGCGCCGCCACGGGCCTCCGGCGCCTGGCGTCCGTGGTGGAGGGCTGGCACGCGCTGACGCGCAAGGTGCCGGCGGGCGGGGCGGGCGCCGAGGGCGGCGCGGCGGCGGGCGCGCTGGCGGGCGGCGGCGCGGCGGCGGCGGCGGGGGGCGGGGCCGGCAGCGGCAACGCGGCGGCGGACCGGAGCAAGATGCTGCAGGAGCTGACCAACAAGTCCAAGTAAGAGTGGGGCGCGGGGGGCGGCCTTCTTCTGCGGAAGGCTTGGGAGGGCTGCGGGGCGCGAGCAATCTGGCTTGGGCGGAGCGAGGCACTGTGCGGGTTTTGCGCGAGCGCAGGCACCGTGCTGAGGGGCTCGCGCGCGCAACAGCTTGAACGCCGCCGCTGCGTAGCCATGGCGTGGGCGCCTTGCCGCAAGCAGCGGTGGCGTATGCGCGTGCGGGCGTGTGCGCAGGCACCGCGCTCAGGTGTTGGCAGAGGCGCAGCGGCAGGGCGCGGAGCTGCGCGAGCTGGGGCGCCGCGTGGGCTCTGGCGCGTGCGGGACGCTGGGCGAGGTGCAGGCGCTGGTGCGCGAGGCGGACGAGCGGCTGGACGCGCTGAGCGACGAGCGGGCGGTGCTGCGGGAGGTGGGCGGCTGGCCTGACGCGCGGTGGGTGTGTGCGCGGTTGAGGAGGGTGGGGACGTGGCCCGACGCGGGAGGGGGAGCGACGAGGCCTGGCGCCCGGTGGGCGCGCGTTTAGTTTGCGAATGGGTGGGGGGAGTGCTGAGAGGGAGGCGGGTAGTGCAAGCGGCCCTGCACATCAAGGCGCTTTCTGCTTGCAGTGCCACAAACGACGCCGCGGGCCCTCAAGGCGTGCTGTGCGCCCTCCCCGCACTCCTGGGATGCAGGTACGAGGCCATGCGCCACCTGTGCTCCCTGCACGGCACATGGGAGGGCGCGGCGAGGGCGGCCAGGCAGGCGGCGGCCAAACACCTGCCCGCGACAGCGGCGGAGCCAGGCGGGCACGCATCCGCCGGGCCCCTTGCGGCCACGCCCCAGGCGCACACGGCGAGCATCAAGGCGCTGCAGGACGCGCTGGTGAGCACGCACTGCCTTTCTGTCATCGAATCGCGCATCGGAGGTTGCATCTGTTTGGACACCCCGGCGGGGCCGGAGCCCTGTTGCCGCGTATGTCAGTGATGTCTCGCGGCGCAAAGGCTCATGAGCAAAACATGAGCAAAACGTTTTGTAGGAAAGCCCCGCAGCACAGGGCTCGTAATCACGGTGTGTGCGTGTGTGCGTGCGAGTGCAGGACCAAGTCCTGTCCAAGGTTGAGGAGTGCCAGCTGGCGGGCGCGGGGGTCAAGAAGGCGGCGCAGGATCACGCGCTGCCGGCGCAGTGGCACCCGGGGGACCTGGGCGAGCTGCAGCAGGGCGCGCTGGCGGTGCTGCACGCCATGCTCGTGTGAGTGGTGGGGCGCGTGCGGGGGGGCACCTGAGCGAGCGCCAGGGGTGTGCCACGTGCCATCGACGCGCTCTGCCGTGCACGCGCTGCGGGCTGCGCAGGGTGGCCAACGCGGCGACAGAGCAGTCGGAGCGTCAGCAACCGCCGGCGGCGGTCACCCCGCCAAGCAGTGGCGGCGGCGGGAGGGGCGGCGGAGCTGGCGCTGCGGGCGGTAGGCGCCTGACGAGCCCGCCGCCCGGGCCGGCGGCGCCGCCGCCGCTGACGGCGTGGCTCAGGCCGGCGGCGGCGGCGGCGTTCAAGGTGCAGCGCGCTCTGGGGGGCCTGGATGAGCGGTGCTGCGCCGCCTACGAGCCGGTGTTTGCGCAGCTGACGCGGCTGGCGGGCTCCGCTGCTGGAGCGCAGTGACTGATCGTCATCGCCGTGCAGTGTGCGGGTGCTGCAATGCGCGTCCCGAGGAGGCACCAGGCCCAGTGGATCCGCAGACGCACGCCAGGGCATTCCAGCAGTCTGTGAGGCGTCGTGTGGCCAAAATGACGAGCCCGCATGTGGGTCTTGCCTCTGCATCTCTCCGCGGAGCACGCAGCAAAGAAGGCACGCAGCAGGGAGGCGCGCAGCACGAGAGAATGACGTGAGCAGCCTTCCTTGGCGCAATTGTTGCTGTGTCGTCCTTGCTGAGCAACATGACGATGGAGCGCCGGAGAGCACCAGGCCACGGCGAGCCGCCCCTGTCCGGGCGCAGCTCGCCGGACGGAGCGGACGGGCGTCCACACTCCGCGAGCAGCACGGGCAGCGGAGGAGGCGATGACTTTGGAGCGGGCGGGGCGCATCACCGCGGCTCTGCCCCGGCAAAGTCGCTCGGCCCCAAGCGCCTGCTCGACGTGGTCGAGAACATGTACAAGACGTTCAACCCGGCGCAGGTCACCCTGGACACGCACGTCGAGAACTGCCTGGCCACGCTGCAGCTCGCGCTGCACCACGACGAGGTGTTCGTGCGCCAAGTGGTGTACGGGATCGTCAGGTACCGGAACTTCCTGGGCTGCATCATGGACTCGTTCTACCACTACAACAGGTGCGCGTGCCGCGCGCCTGCTTGAGGGTGGTAGGGGGGAGGGGGCGGGGGCCGGCGGTGCGCGGGGACATGCGGCGCGGGCGAGCAGAGCCCGCTGAAGCAGATCTGCATGCCTCGTGCGTGGCCTGGTGAACCAAACTGCGCAGCGGCATCGCGCTGCGCGAGGACATGGACATGTACAAGATCTTTGGCTACCTGACCATCTTCCGCCTGGAGGAGCTCGGGCACGCCAACCTCAAGTGCGCTCTTGTGGCTGGTGGGAATTGTGCAGGATAAATCCTGACACCAGCAGCAGCATCACCTGAGCGTCAGGCGCAGCAGCATCAGTAGCGGCGGCAGCACGCGCGTGCCGGCAGTGCCGCTTCCCGCCGCAAACAGTCCGGCGGTCGCAGCCCCACTCCCACGCCAGGCGCCCGCTGCACAGCAGCGCTGAGCGTGTGTGTCTGGTGTGTGCTGTGGCCTCTCTGTCACGAAACGCAGGCGCCTGGTGGACGCCAAGGAGCCGCAGAAGATGGTGGTGTTTTTCCGCTACCTCTTCAACCCGCACTACCTCAAGACGGCGCTGCGGGACGATTGGCTCAAGCTGTATGACAAGGAGGTGAGCAGTGTCAGTGCTGCTGGGCCGAGGCGGCGTGCGCGCTATGCAGGGGGCCAGTGTATGTGGTGCGTTGGGACGGCAACGGCGCACCGAGGCACGGCGGGCGAGGGCGGGAGGGGAGCTGTCGGCGTGCAGACAGGGAGGGCAGTGCAGGCGTGGGTCCTCCTCGTGTCACAGCGGTCACGCCCCAGGAGACGCGACCTGCCGCGCGCCCCGTGCCGCCGCCGCCGCCGCCGCCTTGCGCAGTTTGTGGACGGCATTGTTCAGCAGCTGGTGGCGTGCACGCCCGAGATGAACAAGCTGCTCGACGCGCTCGACGACAAGGTCTACTTCACCAGGAGAAGGGTCAGTGAAAGAAAGGGCCGCGCCGTTTAAGGGTTGCAGGCGGTTCGCCGGCGTGGGCCGCCGCGCTGAGGGGGCAGCAAGGGAGGGAGCAGTGACCATCGGAGCACGTGGGGCGGTGCAGCGCCTGGCGCAGCACGCCTGGCTGCTGGCACTGGGTGCTGGAACGCACAACGTGCTAGAGCGTCGCGTGCGGCAGTCCCCACAGGGATCTTGACCAAGAGGCGCGTAAGCGCGCCTGTCCAGCAAAACACCGCCGCGCCTCGTCCCAAACCGCCCAACCGCAGGAGGAGGGCTCGGCGTCGCTGAGCGGCGCCGCCACCGAAACAGGCAGCCTCGGCGCCCGCGGCACCACCGGCGGGGGCGCAGGAGCAGGCGGCCTCTCGGGCGCCAGCGGCGGCGGCGGCGCGGGCGCGCGGGGCCTGTCTGCGCCGGCGGCCACCACGGCGGTGCAGCCCTTCAACCTGAGCCAGCCGCGGCCCAAGCCGGCGCAGGTCGAGGTGCCGCTGCCGCCGGCGCCGCGGGCCAAGCCGGCGCCGCCGCCCAGGGAGGGCCCCACCAAGGAGGAGCTGGCGCTGCAGGTGTGCGCGGGGGCGGTTTGCAGGGCGTCTGTGCAGTGAGGGAGAGGGAGAGGGAGGAGGCGTGAGGGCAGGTGTGGCGCAGGTTCCTGCGGTAGGGACGGGGCAGGCCGGCTTAAGAGCACGCAGCTCGTGCCACAAGGGGGGTGGCAGGCGGCAGGGCGTGCGCCACAGTGGGAGGCAGGAAACGGGTGGTTGGGACCCTCCCGGGGAGCCAGCGGGCGCGCAGGAACAGCCACTCGCAGTGAGGGGCGAGGCGTGCGCACGCACGCCTGACGCGGCACTCCCTTGCGCTGTGCACCAGGCGGGCGAGGAGAAGAAGCAGAAGGGGCAAGCGCATGGAGTGCCAGTGCTTTGCCACCGCTCACGACTGGACCTGTGCATGCAGCGTCCACACGCGCACACGCACGCACGCACACACACACCTCATGTGTGCACGCAGGCTGCCAAGGAGGAGAACCGCAAGCGGCTTGAGGCCAAGTGGGCCAAGGCGCGGCCCTTCAAGCTGCGCAGCACCGAGCGGCCCACCACGCTCGACAAGATCCGCGCCGAGATTGAGGCCGACCTGGAGAGGCAGCTCACCTTCAAGCCGCCCAAGCCGGCGCCCGTGCCGCCGCCGCCCGCCGCCCAGGTGCGCGCGCCAAGACGCTGCGTGCGGTTTGGGGATTGTGTCGTCGGGCTGGTTGGCCCTGCCAGAGGCCTCGCCAAACGCGCGCCGCCGGCCCGCGCCTGGAACCAGCGTGCGCGGCCCCAGGGGCGCCTGGCGCGTCGCGCCGCCTCTGCCGCCGGCGTTCCGTACCCCTGTCCTGCTGCTGTCGCCCCCCCTCCTGGCTAAACCTGGACCCCCTTGTCGCTGGCGCCCACACGCGTGTGTGCAGGTGCGGCTCAACGCGGCGGCGGTGCTGCGCGAGGACGCGCTGTACCGCAAGAAGCAGGCCGAGGAGGCGGCGGCGCTGCAGCGGTACGAGGCCGAGCTGCGCGACGCCAGCCTGTTCAAGGCGTGGCAGAAGGAGGCGCTGCAGCAGGACGAGGCGCACCGGCAGGCGCTGGTCGAGCAGCGGAGAGCCGCCATGGCCGCCGTCCAGGTCAGTGCTGAGCTGCGAGGGCGATCGCGCGCGGCGCTCTGGACTCGGCGCAAGTCCGCTCGGCGCACCACACCTGGGGCTTAGGGGTGCCGTGACGACAATCTGAACGTGGCACGCAGGAGTCGGCGGCCAAGGCGCGCGCGGACAAGGTGGCGAGCAACCTCGAGGTGGGGCGGCAGCTCAAGGCGGAGGCCGAGGCCATCGCGGCGGCGCTCGAGTCGGAGCGCGAGGAGGAGCGGCGTCAGAAGCAGGCGCAGCGCGGCGCCGTAGTGGAGGCGCGCGCCGGCGTGGCGCAGGCGGCCGAGCGGCTGGCGGCCGAGAAGCGCAGCGCGGCCGAGGAGGAGCGGCGGCGGCAGGCGGCCGACGCCAAGGCGCTCATGGAGGCGCAGCTGCGCGACAACGCCGAGAAGCGCGACATCATCATGCAGCTCAGGGCACTCGAGCAGGTGCGGTGACGCTCTTTCTCTCTCTCGTGATGGGGGACCTCGTGTGCGAGCGGCGAGGGGTGCGCCGATCCCGGGTGAGGGGGGGGCCTAGAGGGAGCGTCCGGCTCATACCCACACAACTCGCCCCCCTGCCGTTCACCACGCACAGGTGCCGCGGCAGCGCGTGGTGGAGTTTGACCCGACGGCCATGCCCGACCACGGGCTGCTGGACAGCATGCCGCTCGTGGAGCTGCGCGAGCGGCTGGCCGTGGCCAAGCGGAGAGCCCGCGAGGAGGTGAGCCGTCGCGGTGCTCAGATGGGTGCGCAGCAGGGGCCAACGCACACGTACGTACAAGTCAAGCAGCGCCCGGATCATCACCCCGACCACACAACACGCAGGAGGAGCGGCGTCGGGCGGCCAACCTCGAGGCGCGGCAGGAGCGCGAGGGCATGCTGCTGAGCAAGGCCGCCAACATCCAGCGCGTGCGCAAGATCGCCGCGGCTCAAGCGGCCTCGCGCCGCGACGCGCGGCGCGCCGACGAGAAGCTCGACGCCTCGCGCGCGGCGACCAAGCACGAGTCGAGCGTGCTGGTGCTTCACGGGCGGCTCGAGGAGAAGCGCGCGGCGTCGGCGGCCGAAAAGGCGCGCGTGGCGGGCGAGACCAAGCGCATCCGGTTCGAGCAGATGCAGCAGGCGGCGGGCGCGGCGGCGGTCGAGGCCAACAAGTTCCGCGAGCTGCGCGCCGGCGCGCAGCGCGAGGCGGTGGCGCGCCAGGCGGCCAAGCTAGCCGAGGCGGGCACCTACGAGGCCACGCGCAGCAAGGCGCAGCAGGTGCGCATGCAGGGCGTCAAGCAGGAGGCGCGCGGCCGCGCCGACTTTCTCCGCGAGTACGACGAGCGGCTGGCGGCGGCGGCGGCGCAGGCGGCGGCCGAGCAGCTGGCGGGCGAGCAGCGCGCGCGGGGCATGGCGCAGGCGCGGCGCGAAGAGGAGGCGGCGGCGCGCGCAGCGCACGAGCTGGCGGCGTACCGTCCGTCGGGGGACAACCGGGGCGCGGCGCCCACGCTGCACGCGCGGCTGGCGGCGCTGGCCACGGGGCTGGCGGGGGGGGGCGACGACGTGGCCGCTGGGGGCGTAAACGGGGGCGGAGGGCTCGGCGCCTCTGGCGGGCTGCAGGGCGTGGCGGCAGAGGCGTGATGATTGGTGACCATGGTGGTGCGCGGGCCTGGGCTTAGTAGTTAGGTGTTGGGGGCCGTTGCGTCGGTGTCGTAGACGTCAGGAGACGATGAGTGCAACCACGGTGAGAAAGAGAGAGAGAGAGAGATGAACACGATAGGGCACAGGGGAACGTGGGAGCGGACCGACGCGGACCGACGCGGGATGCATTGATGGCGCGGCAGCTGCCTTCCCGGTCAGCCGTTAGCCGTGCGGCAGCGTTGCAACCGCAACCGAGCAGGACCTCTGGGGGAAAGTGAGGTGCATCCTAGGGTGAACGTGAGCTCGCCTCGCAGCAGGCGGCCTGCAAGCGTGCGCACGCAGGACTGTCAAGCGCTGGGGGCAAGCGCGTGGGGGCAGCGCGGATGTGCCGGCGCACCATCACAGAGCAGGGCCCCGGGAGCATGGGCAAAGTGGGCGTGCGCCCGCAGAGGGGCGGCTGCACGCCGTCGGGGTCCGAGTGGTCTCAACACGTCCTTTGCATGCGGAGGCCAGTGTGGGGGCAGCGCCACTGTGGCCAGTGTGGGGGCAGCGGGGGCCATCATGATCAGGGGTTGATGGCCCCAGGGGCGTGAGCAGCGGGGTGGTGGGTGATGCGGACCTCGGGGGCAACTCGGGGGCAACGCGGTGGCAACGCGATGACCTCGCTCGAAGCAGGCGTGCTCACCTGGATGGCGAGCGTGTGGCCGACGTGCACCCTGACGAGCACTGCTGACGAGTGATGGCCCTGGGAGGCAATCACTGGATGGGCTCCGAGGATCGGATGACACGCCGGCACGCATGGAGGTTGAGCGAGCGTCAAACGCCGCTCGCTCCTGTGGCTCAGCAGCGATGCAGCACTGAGAGGCCAGCACTCTCCACGTGCAGGGAGTCGGGGCAGGCACGTTGCGCCAGGAGCTCACCCACGCGGAAAGCACGATGGACGCCGCGGCGCAGCGCCGGGATCCCTGACCCCCCAAGGCAGCCAGCACCAGGAACAGCAGCAGCAATAATGTGTGCGGCAGGGCGCCTGCAGCGCGTGGGCAACCGTGCGCCCGACCAGCTGCGGTGAGTGGCCACTTTGGGAGGAGCGAAAAAGTTGAGCTGCGCGCGCGCTCACCGTCGATGGCCACGTCGTCGTGATCGCCGCTGCCTCTCTGCAGGCCTCTCCTGTGCCAGGTGTCGTTGCTGGAGCGCGCCGACGGCTCGGCGTCCTGGTCGCAGGACGGCACCTCGGTGCTCGCCGCAGTGCACGGCCCCCGGCAGGCGCAGGCGCGCAAGGAGGACGCCGAGCGCGCCACCATAGAGGTGGTGTTCAAGCCGCGCAACGGCCTGGCTGGTGAGCAGAGAGCGCTGCGCGGCGGCATGTGACGGCTGCGTCGGGTGGTGGTCGGGGACAGCGCCCTCTGCCCACACCGCCGACCAACATGTGCGTGACGCAGGTCCGGAGGACAGGGACTGCGAGGCCATCATCAGGGAGGCGCTGGAGGGCGTGGTGCTGCTGGGGCACTTTCCCCGCACCAGCATCATGGTGGCGCTGCAGGTGCGCACTGTGCATTGCGGCGATCAGCACGAGCTGGGGAGTTAGGGAGCAGCAGCAGCATTGCCTGCGGCGGCAGCGGTGGCAGCAGCTGCAAGGCGTCGAGGGGTGGCGCTCGCAGGAGCACCCTGCACAAGAGAGATTTAGCCACTGGGCCGCAGGGTGTAGCGGACGGGGTGTGGCAGGCTTCGTGAAGGGGCAGGGTGCGCACGGGAGGGAGGGGCAGGCGGAGGGAAGCAGCAGCAGCAGCAGCCAGCAGCGGCAGCATCAGGACACAGGGGGCCTGGGGGTGGGGCCGCTTCGAGTCAGCGCTTGCTGCTGAGGTGGGGACCGTGACAGGCAGGCCTTGGCCCGGGGCAGCTCCAGCAGTCAGCAGCGGCAGGGGCGCAGCGTCCGCGCCGGCCGCTGGCGGTGGGTCCTGGGGGGAGCGGGGGCCGCATGCGGGCGGCGCACTCATGTGGGCGAGGAGGGGGGGGGACGGCGCTCTTCTTCCTTGCTGCGATTTGTGGGAGTGCGCGGCGCACCACGTCACAAGCGGCAGCTCCAGGCGAACGGCCTGCGCGCCCCCCCTACACACGCATGCGTGCAGGTGGTTGCTGACGACGGGGGCGTGCTGGCGGTGGCGCTCAACGCGGCGTGCGCGGCGCTGGTGGACGCCGGCATCCCGCTGCGGTGCATGTTCAGTGAGTGCTGCTGCGGCGCAGGGGGGGCGGGGCAGGCAGCGCGCGCGGAAGCGAGACCGCCCGCACTCGGTGCACAACCGCGTACCATCAGGCCGTCAGACTTGTGTTCCGAACGCACGCAACCAACGAGACGCACGTCTGGAGGGGGGAGCTTGAAGACGTGCGTGCGTGCGTACACCACCTGGGCGCTGTGCCGTGGCCCTGCGCTGTGCTCCTCGCCACACGTGCGCAGGCGCCGTGTCGTGCGGGTTGCTGCAAGGCGGGGGCCTGCTGGTCGACCCCGACGCCGCCGAGACCAAGGCAAGTGTTGGAGAGAGCAGCAGCATCACGCTGTGCGCGTGGTGGACGCGGTGAGCAGTCTCGTCGGCGAAGCGGGCTCACATCGCATGTGGCGTCGTCGTCGCACGCAGCGGTGCCGGCAGCTGGCCGTGCTGGCCTTTTGCCACAGCTACCATCCCGCCAGCGGTGGGGGAGGACAGGGGGCGGCGAGCGCGGGCGACGGCACCTCCTCGGCGGCGGATGCGGCCCAGCAGGAGGAGCAGGCTGTGGAGGTGGAGGTGGAGCAGGGCGCACTGGTGTGCCACGCCTGCCCGCCGCCGTCGGCGGTCGCTGCCCAGCCGGCGCAGGACGCCAAGCGGGAGGCGGCGGCGGGCGGGGAGGAGAAGCAGCAGCAGCGAGGGGCAGCAGGAGGTGGAGGAGGAGGAGGAGGGGGGGGGGAGCCAGGGCCAGGGGCGGGCGTGGGCATGACGCCGGACCAGCTGCTGGACGTGTTTGAGGTGTGCCGGGGGCGGTGCCGGCAGCTGGCGGCCTTCCAGCACCGGGCGCTGCGCAAGGCGCTGGCATGGTGACGACGAGTCCTGTTGAAGTGGTGGTGGCGGCGGCGGCGGAGGAGGAGGAGGAGGAGTCTGCTTCATCTGACGAGCACGTGCCTGACGACACGTCGGGGAGGTGGCGCTTGCGCGTTTGTTTGCGTGCTGCGTCTCGTCCTGCACGTCCTGACTTGAGCGAGCGCGCGGCAACGGCGACCGCGCGCGGCACATGAGAAGCGAGAGGGGCAGGCCCGTGTTGCACCACGTGGGAGAAGCAGCAGCAAATGCAAGAGCTGCAGCCAAAGCAAGAGCCGCTTCGTCGCCACAACACGCACTCCTCGGGTCCAACGCCGTCTGCGGGCGCAGGGGCCAGCCAACCGCGACCACAAACGCCAGCCCCTCTTCCAACGCTTGTGCAAGCAGGGTTGCGCCTCCTGCGCGCCCCTCCGACCCCGCACACAGCAGAAGCGGCCAGCCGTGCACCAGGCGCATCGCCCACGCCGAGTGCAGGCAGACTCCCGGAGTGATCCGGTGGCGCCCACAGCCGGTGTAAGCAGCGGCGCCCCCGTCGCTCGCGCCCCCCAAAGAACCCCAAGCGCGCCGCGGGACTGCACAGCCACCGCCAGCCCACGCCGGCACCGGCGGGCAGCTGCGTGTTCCGCGCCCGCCCCTCCTCCAAAGGGGATTGCGCAGGTGCCCTCACAGGAAGCGACCCTGACGCAGCAACGTGAAAGCTGAGCAGAGGGGGCGCGCGCCCGGCAGGCAGGGCCGTCAGTGCACGCCGCCGCCCCACTCCGGCGCCCCCCTGCCCTGGACGCGAGCAGGCGAGGACATGCCGCGTGTGTGGCGCACCTGCCGGCGTCAGCCACGGCCTCAGCGCGCTTCCTAGCCAGGCGCCACCTCGGGTGCTGCGGGTGAGGCCGAATGCTGCGCAGGTGGGGCACAGGGCGGCCCCGGCCCAGGCCATGCCCTGCCAGCACCCCACCGGCAAGCTCGGTCTCAACCGCAGCACCCGAGGCCACTACCTGGTGGCCGAGACCACGCTGTCGAGGCCGCAGGCTGAAGCCGGGTGCCCCCCACACGCAGCAGTCGCTCGAGCTCCTCGAGTGCAGCATCCGCAAGGGCGAGGGAGGGCCGTGGGAGCGCATGCGGCCGTGCCTGCGGGGCGCACCCCCCCCTACTGCAACTTTTACGTTGCGCTGGGGCAACGGCTGTGGGGGAACCTGCACGGGCCAAGCTAGGGGGCGGGGCGAAAGGGGAGTGCAGAAGCAGCTGCCTGACGGGGCGGGCGTGCAACGGTGGTGGTTGCGCAGCACCCTGCAGCGCGCCGGGGCTTGCCAGGGGCGCTGGAGCGCGGTTGAGGTGGGCCGCGCCACGGGGCGACGCTGGTAGCATGCCACCTGGCAAGCTCTGCGGGCACGGGCCCTTGCTGTTGTGATGGGGGCGGGGGCTCGCTCAAGGGCAACGCGTGCCTGCACGGCCTGGGAGCGGCCGACGTCTGCGGTCGCGGTCGGCTGGCCCCGCGCCCGCAGGCGGCAGTGGTTGGCTTGGCAGGAGCGCGTGCATGCGGTGGACCTTCCCCCTTGAGCCGACGCGACTCACCTTGGTCTGGTGTGCACGGGGGCGAGGCCCCTGGTGAAGAGGAAGATGGAGCTGCTTGCTTTGGCGGCTGCACAGGAGTCGTGCCGCTGGCGACGGCGTGCGCGCGCACCTTGCCGGTCGTCGAGGTGCGTGCGGTGGGGTGATGCCTGCCAGCAGGACGACTCCTGAAAAAGCTGCCTGCAAAACGGGCATGCACGAGCAACAAGTGCCAGCCTGTGGAGCCGCTGCCAGGAGCGACACCATCCCCAGCATGAGCGCTTGAGCGGGCTTCTGCCACCCAACAGCCCGCGACAGCCCGCGTTCATGCCCCACCTGTCCGCAGCGCCGCCCGCGCCGCGTACGATGCGTGGGATGCGCTGTTGCCTGACAGTGGATGCTTTAACCTCCTGGCCTGGCGTCAGCGTCCAGGCACGGCCTGCGCAGATGTGGAGCAAGCGCGCCGCATCGCGTGACGTTGTGCACAGAGCCTGGGCGAAGGTGCGGATGAAGCAGCGTGCCTGGTGAGTAGAAATACTGGAGCTGCTTGCCCTGGGTGCTGCTGCCACGCTGCACGGCCGCAGGAGTCGTGCCGCTGGCGAGGAGGGCGTGAGCGCGCACCTGGCCCCTGGGCATCGGGTGGTGCCTGCCAGCGGGGCGGCTCCACAAAAAGCGGCCTGCAAAGCGCAGCGCGGGAAGTAAGCACGGGCAGCACGTGCCTGTGGAGCTCCACATGTGCCAGGAGCGGCACTCGCCCCACTCATCGATGGAGCGGCGTGCGGCACCGACAGCCGGCGACAGGCGCTGATGACCCACCAGGTGCGGAGAGCTCCTGCTGCCCCGCCGCCAGCGAGTGAACCACCACCGAGTCTGCTGCGACGCCCCTGCTTGGTGCGCTTGGTCGTGGGGCGGCCTGCGTGTGCGCCGACGCGGGTGCACGAGGCGTCGAGTAACACGCTGCCACGACGCTCTGGAGCAGGCACGTTGGCAGCAGCGAAATACGGAGTTCTCTGACACCGCGCTCAGTAGCACCGGCAGCAAAGTAAGCGCGGCAGGCCCCCTCGAGTCAAAGATGCCGATCTGGCGAAAGCTCACCGAGCATCGCCAAAGCCCCGTCCGACGCCTGTAGCACGGCGATCGGGGTGCACGCATCGCATTAGCGCGGTCGCTGCCATGCGGAGGTGGCGCCGTGGGCTCCAGGTCCGTGGTCGCAGGTCCAGCAGCAGAAAAGAGCGCTGCAAAAGCCAGAGGGCTGGCCACACAGCACACTGGCACGCCTGCATTATGCTGCCTGTGTGCTGCAACGGGAGCCAGCATGTGTGCGCGGTTGTCGCCGGCGCCCCGGAAGAGTGAGCGCATGGGCACCAGTGCACCCCATGCGGTGGAGCAGCGCGCAGCGCTCACAACAACATCAGGCACAGGTTGATCCCTGTGTAAAGGCGAACCCCCCACACACACACACATCAGGCACGTGCGGCGCCGCGTGGCGCTACCGTGCCGTGTAAGCCACCGTGCTCCCCACCGTGCTCAGCCCGCCACCGACAGCGAGGTGCAGAGGGAGCGTGCACACCTGGCAATTGCTGCGGCTCGCCGCCCCCTCTCAGCACCTGTGACAGTGCCCTGCGCCCCCTCCCCAGGTGCATGTGGTGCGTATTACAGGCCCCCGACGTGCTTCCCCGCCCCCAACCGCCCGAGGACGCCTGAACCCCCCCCAAGCCCCATACAGACCCCCCTGCCCCAAGAAGCCCCCCCCCCCCCCCCCCCCCCCTCAGATTGCCCCCTGGGCCTCCCCTGGGCCTCCCCCGGCCCCTCACGTGCGTCAGGAGGGGCAATAGGGGTCAATACGCGCAGTCGGCAGGATTCGAACCTGCGCGGGTTCCCCCACTAGATGTTTCGCAAGCCCCAGATTAGGGCGTTTCGAGTCTAGCGCTATGGCCGCTCAGCCACGACTGCTTGCGGCTCCTTGACCGATGACACAGACGGGAAAGTCGGCGGTCAAGTGGGGCGCGGCGGAACGGCAGCCAAAGCAAACCCACATTATCTCCCCACCTCCAAGGCTCTGGGCAAGGCTGGGCTAATGGCTAGGCTGGGCTAATGGCAAGGCTGGGCTAATGGCTAATGGCTAATGGCTAATGGCTAATGGCTAATGGCTAATGGCTAGGATGGGCTAATGGCAAGGCTGGGCTAATGGCTCTCACATGTCGCGAGGTGCAAATCGTGTGGTCACAGGCGCTCTGTTGGACCGGTTCTTCATCTCCTCCTC
>VFQP010003113.1_pt1 | contig 17334 bp, 18 predicted proteins | sample 3512351 | NCBI WGS metagenome assembly VFQP01 (sample SAMN10412372, study PRJNA504923) | tailings metagenome | isolation source: Relicate 1 Philex TSF1 revegetated site | place: Philippines: Tuba, Benguet | collected 2017-08-29
GGCCAGAAGATCTCCTACGAGCTGGTCTCCGACCGTCGTAGCGGCAAGATGTCGGCCGACAACCTGCGCGAAGTCGAAGGCTGAGCGCACGCTGCCCCTTTCCCGACCGGCGACCGCGAATGAACCGGCGCCGACAGGAAAGGCAGCAGCACCGCCGGACCTGACCCACCCTGCAATCGCTCGCGCGACGGCAGGGCAGGAGACAGGAACCGGCACCGAGGAAGGCTCCGCTTGCGCGGGGCCTTTTTCATTTGGGGCAACCGCCTGTCGCGAGGGTGTCGCGCCCGTGTGCGCCGACTCTTTGCTCCGGCTGCCGCGTTTCGATCAGCCGTCGGCACCTCGCCACCGTCTCGTCACATCGTCATCATTTCGTTGCCTGCCGAACATGGGACTGTGATTTCCAGGTCGTGGAGCGTCGGCACGGTTCACGGCAGTGCGATCACCAATGGAAGGCAACGGCATGAAGGCAGCAGGCACGACTGCGGTATTGATGGCCCTCGCCGTAGCGCTCCTGTTCGGCCTTGCCGCCCTGCAGGGGCCGCGCCCGGCAGGCATGACGCCAGAGATTGCGCATGCCTCGGAGTCGCGCGACCGCTGAGCCGGTGCGTACGCGGCTCGCTCCTTCATTCGTCCTGTGCGGGTTGCAGGTGAAGAGAGGATACAACCGGGGGCGCGAGGGCTCCGGCGCCGCTTGCAGAAACACCTTGTAGCGAAGGCATAAAGCGCCCATATGTAAACCGTCGATAGACGGACATATGATTTTGGTCCGCGCCTCCGGTACGCCGGACAGCCCGCCCCACCATTTTTGATCCCGAAAAAATCGCAGCTTCGACACCCGCCCGTGCGCCTTCGCGCGCGCGTGCAGGCGCATATCTACATAAGTGAAAGGGTATCCCATGACGACGGGAACCGTGAAGTGGTTCAATTCCCAGAAGGGCTTCGGCTTCATCCAGCCGGACCAGGGCGGCGCGGATGCGTTCGTTCATATCAGCGCCGTCGAGCGTGCCGGCCTCGGCATGCTGAGCGAAGGCCAGAAGATCTCCTACGAGCTGGTCTCCGACCGTCGTAGCGGCAAGATGTCGGCCGACAATCTGCGCGAGACCGAAGCGGCCTGACGCACGCGCTGCGACAGTCCCGTCGCTTCGGCAGCAGCGTTCGTATCGCTGCCGACGGCCGGGACGCAGCAGCAACGCCGATCCTTCGCAGACCCTGATTTCGTCATCGCGACCGCGGATGTACCGGCGCGGCGATGCAGACGGGAAGGCAAGGACGGCACGGAAGGAGGCTCCGCTTCGGGCGGGGCCTTTTTCTTTTCCGCCGGCCACCGGCCGCATCGCACCCCTTATCGAATTGGAGAGGAATTGAAGGCAGCACGCACGACCGCGGGAATGTTGGCCATGGTGGTGGCGATCCTCGTCTGCCTTGCCTTCGTCCAGGGATCGAGGCCGGGTATCGGCCCGTCGCCGGCCGCGTCCGCGAACCTCCGCGAGTCCTGACGCCGCTGGCGGCTCAGTCGCCGTCCGGCCGCACCGTCGCGGCAGAGGGCACGCCCTCGCCATGTGCACCGCTTTCCCAGGCGATGACGGCGCGGGTGCCGGCGGTCAGTGCCGCGTGGCGGGCATCGAACGTCCGCACGCTGGTTTCCATCACGCATTCATCGGATCGGCGCACGATGCGCCAGCCGAACGGGGCCCGGTGCAGGACGCTGCGCGTCGTGTCGAGCCGGCAGGCCTCCGCGCCGATCACGGGCGCTTGCGCGAGAGTTCGTGGTGGATGCTGCGCGCGAGGTCGGCTTCGCCGGTCCGGGACCGCAGGCCCGCCTTGGGCAGCGTGTCGTAATGGGCGCGGCCCGTCGTGGTGAGCGCCAGCCCGTCTTTCGTCGACATGATGAGACGCAACGTGCGCAGGCGGGCGAGGTCGCCGGCCGGCAGGGTGTGCGGGGGCGATTCGCCGAAGGCCACGCGGCGCAGCGTGATCTCTTCGCTTTGGGTGAGCTGGAGGGGAGCGGTCATTGTCGGCGGACCTTCCTGTCGGCGGTGCGGATGTAGAGGTCGAGAGCGAGCGGGACCGGGCCGGGCAGGGAGGATTTTCCGTGCGGCCGGAAGCCCAGCCAGTTCAACCAGTCGAGATGGAACAGGTTGCGGCGGTCGCAGCAGGCGCGCAGCACGGGCCAGCGCCGCTGCCAGGCATCGACCTGCATGCGCGACATCCACATCAGGAACACCACGTCCTCGTGCGGCAGGTCGTCGACGGTGGCGACCCATGTCATGGCATCGCCGGGGTAGTCCTTCGCCGCGCGCAGCCCGTAGAGGGCGGCCGGCCGGCCGGCGACCCGCAGCACGCGGGCGTGCGTCAGGCCGGCGTTTGCGACATAGCCCGCCAGCACGTCGCGCGCCGCGCGGCCCTCCAGCGTCTCGAGCGCGATGCGGTCGACGATGCGCATCCGCGCGCCGACATGGTCGGCGTCGCACGGATCGGCGCAGCCGACCTCCCAACCTGCAGGGAAGTGTCTTGCCAGGGACATGGTGTGCACCGCTCGCCGACCGGGAGGACCCGGCCCTCTGTTGGAGGAAATGGCATCACGAGCGGGCGCGCCTTCGCCGGCGCGCTTGTGACATCTGCGGTCACTCTACAGGCTGCGTCCCCACATGGCGAGGGAATGCGTCTCGCCGAAGACGCTCCCGGCACGTTACTCCGCCGCAAGCGGCGACATGCCGGCCGCCGGGCGGCTGCGCCGGACCGCGCGCCGGGCGCGCGCCTTGCGGTACCAGATGACGACGCCAGTCACCGACAGCGCGGCGACGACGAGGCCCATCGCGGAGATCAGGATGCGGCCGGGCAGGCCCAGGATGCGGCCCGAATGGAGCGGGAACTGCGCCTGCAGGAAGATGTCGGCGAGCGTGCCCTTCCAGGGCTGGCTGTCGCCCGCCGGCGTGCCGTCGCGCTCGTAGAGCAGCATCGCCGGGCCGACGCCCGCCGCGCCGTGCTCGTCGCCGGGCTCGAAGAACTGCACGCCGTAGATACCCCATTGCGGGGCGTAAAAGGCCGCGCCCGCCGGTTCGCGCCAGCCGCGCGCGGTTGCATCGGCACGCGCCTTGTCGAGGATCTCGGCATAGGTGGCGACAGGGACTATCGGCGCATGCTTGTCGGCTGGCGCGCGCGAGAAGGGCGAGGGCGTCACCTGCGAGACCAGCGACATCACCGGATAGAAGACCTCGCGATAGAGGTTGAGCGAGAAGGCGGTGAAGGCCAGCACGAAGAGCAGCAGCCAGGTCCACAGGCCGGAGGCGCGGTGCAGGTCGAAGGCGATGCGGTAGGGGCTGCCGACCGTCTTGATCTTCCAGGCCGGCATCCAGCGCGCCCACCAGCCGCGGCCCAGCGCCCGCGTCACGGCGGCCGGACGGCCTGGCGCCGGCGCACGCCGCAGAGGGGTGGTGAGATAGAAGCCGACGAAGCAGTCGAGCGTCCACAGGATGGCGACGCCGCCCAGCAGCCACTCGCCCCAGCGGTCGATGCCCCAGAACTCGGGGATGTGGAGGCTGTAGTGCAGCTTGTAGAGGAACGAGACGAACGTCTCCGTCGTGATCGGCCAGGCCGCGCCCCACTCGCGGCGGCCCAGCACCTCGCCGGACGCCGGATCGACGAAGACCTGGTTGTAGCCCAGCTCGTGCAGCCGGCCGGTCTCGGGATCGGTGCGCGGCTGCACGAAGAAGGCGAGCGAATGGCCGGGCTCGGCGGCGAGCGGCACGAACGTCACCTGCCCGCGCGGATCGGCGGCGTCGAGGCGGCGTGCCAGTTCGAGCGAGGGGAGGGCCGGCCCCGTGCCGCGCGCCTCGACGAGGTGCGGGTTCAGCACCTCGTCGAGTTCGTGGTCCCAAGAGATGACGGCGCCCGTCACGCCCGACACGAAGAGGAAGCCCGCGATGGCGAGGCCGACCCAGCGGTGCAGCAGCGTGAAGGCAAGCCTCATGGGGACGACCTCTGGAGCCTGTGACGGACGATGGGCGGCAGACTTGCGCGATCAGAAGTCTGCGGTGAGCGACAACATGAAGGTGCGCGGCTGACCCTGGGTCAGGTAGCCGTTGGTCGCGATCCAGAAATTGTTGTCGCCGACATTCAGGATCTGGCCGCGCAGCGCGATCGGCTTGCCGTCGGGCCGCTCGAACACGTACTTCGCCTGGACGTCGAAGCGCGTCCAGGCCGGTGCGGCGAACTGGTTCGCGGGATCGATATAGGATTGGCCGGTGTAGATCATGCGGCCGCCGACGGTCAGGCCCTTGACCCACGGCGTGTCCCAGTCGAGGCCGAGATTGGCCTGGAAGGTCGACGTGCCGGGGGCGTACTTGCCGTTATTGGTGCCGTTCAGCGTGCTGGTCAGGACGGCATCGAGGATGGTGAAGCCGCCGATCGGCTTCAGTCCCTTGATGGGCTCGCCGAACATCGTGAATTCGATGCCCTGGTTGCGCTGCTGCCCGTCGACCATGAGCATCTGCGTCGCCGGGTTTGTGTAGGCGCTGGGCCGCGTGATCTGGAAGGCCGCCAGGGTCGCGCCGAACGTGCCCAGGTCGAGCTTGGCGCCGACCTCGAACTGGGTCGACACGAAGGGCGCGAAGGTCTGGCCGGCATTCAGCGTGCCGGCGCCCGCGGTCGGGCCCTGCTCCAGCGCCTGGATGAAGTTGCCGTAGAGGGCGAGTTCCTTCCACGGGCGGACGACGAGGCTGACCGACGGCGTCACCGCGCTCTGGCTGTAGCCCGCGGTCGGCAGGCCGGTCGCGCCGTTCCAGTTCGATGTCTGGACGCTCTGCACGCGCACGCCGCCGATCAGCTGCACGCGCTCCTGCCACGCCGAGATCGCGTCGATTAGGCCGATGCTGCCCAGCACGTTGCGCGACGTCAGCGGGATGGTCGAGGGCACGATCGGCAGCGTCGGCGCCGGCTGGTTGATCGGAGCGTAGATGTTGGACTGCACGGCGGGCAGCAGGCCGATCGAGGCGCCGCTCGAGATCGAAAGCCAGGAGCCGCTGAGCACGGCCTCGTGCTTCAGGAAGCCGGTCTCGAAGCGGCCGCGCAGGCCGGCTTCCGCCGTCACGGACTCGTTGAAGCTCAGCCAGCGCAGCGGGTTGGACTGCGTGGTGCCCTGCGTGTTCACGATGGTCGGGAAGTCGAGCACGTAGGAGCCGTTCGACTTGCGCCCGCCGACCTTGGCATAGGCGGTCAGGTTGGCCAGCAGATCGTGCTCGAAGCGCAGGTCGCCATAGGCGTCGTTTGTCGCGTAGAAGCCCCAGGGCTGGTAGTGGTTCAGCCGGGCGTTCGGAGCGGCCGGCACGAGCAGGCCGGCGGCGACGCCGGTGCCGCCCTGCGGCGCCACGATGTTGCGGTTCTGGTAGCCGAAGTCGGCGTCGAGCCGCGTCCGCTCGCCGCGATAGTCGAAGCCGACCGTGACGCCGAGCAGCGAATCCGACTGGCCCTGTACCGGCGTGTTGCCGCCGGAGTAGCCGGCATTGATGCGCAGGCCGAGCGCGTTGTCCGGCCCGAAGCGCCGGCCGACATCGGCCGAACCGCCGATCTGGCCGGCCGAAGCGTAGCGCACCGTGGCCTGGGTGATCGGCGCATCCGTCGCGCGCTTCGGCACGAGGTTGATCGTGCCGCCGATCGCGCCGCTCGGCGCCATGCCCGACAACATCGCGCTGGGGCCGCGGAAGACCTCGATGCGCTCGATGCCGAGCAGATTGATCGAGTTGAGAGGGTTCAGCCCGTACAGGCCGTTGAAGGCCATGTCGTTGGGACCGAGATAGAAGCCGCGGATCATGAGCCCGTCGTCGTACGAGCCCTGGGCATAGAGGGCGCGGATCGTCGGGTCGTCGGCCACCGCCTCGTTGAGCGTCAGCGCCTGGTTGTCCTGGATGTAGCTCTGCGTGTAGGTCGTGGTGCTGAACGGCGTGTCCATGTAGTCGCGCTCGCCGAGCACGCCGACGCGTCCGCCGCGCGCCACCTCGCCGCCGGCGTAGGGCGGCGGCAGGTTGCCGATCTCGGCCTGCGGCGGCACCAGGTTGGCCTGCACCTGCACCGGATCGAGCGTCAGGCCGCCCGATGCATCGGGACCGCCCGAAACGGTGACGACGGTGGGCGAGCTGAAGCGGTAGCCGACGCCGGTGCCGGCCAGCAATTGCCGCAGCGCCTGTTCGGCGGTCATGGTGCCGCTCACCGCGCTGCTGGTCTTGCCTGCGACGGCCGGCGCGCTGATGCCGACCTGCAGGCCGGCCTGCTGGCCGAAGCTGGTGAGCGCCTGGCCGAGCGGCTGGGCAGGGATGTCGAAGGTCGCACTGCGCCCGGCCTGGGCCTGCAGCTGGATGCGGTCGGGTTGCGCGGCATCGGTTCCCCGTGCCGCCTGCTGGGCGGTCGCCGGTTGCTGGAGGGCGAGGAAAGACCCGGTTGCCGCGACGATCGCCGCCATGCAGTTCGTCCGCCGCCGGACCGTGCGCTTCGATGACAAGATGTTCTCTCCCCAGAGGGTCCGTTGCCGGCGGGTCACGGAACTGCGCGCGGACATCCGCGCGCACCTAGACGAAGGGGGCGGGTGCGATTAAAGGCCGGCCGTCAAAAAAAGCCGGGCCGGCGCGCAACCGCGCGGACTCCAGGAACGCGGGAACAATCGTGTGCGGCCGGGGAAGGAGGGCCGGGGCGCGCGTTGCGCGCCGTCAATCCTTCGAGACGATGCCGAGATAGGGCGTGATCTGCGTGAGGCGGCCGCGTTGCGAGCCGACCAGCGCCTGCAGCGCATCGGGCGGGTTGGAGAGATCGAACACGCCGGACACCATCTGCCGGTTGAGCGAGCCGTCGCGCACCACGATGGCGCCGGGCAGGTGCCGGCCGATCTCGTCCAGGATGTCGTCGAACGGACGATCGTGCACGACGAGGCGGCGGCTGCGCCACATGGCGACGTCCGCCGGGGCGATCCCGGCGCGCCGCACGGTGCGCGTCTCGCGGTCGTAGACCAGACTGTCGCCGACGCCGAGGCGGCTCGGCGTGCCGCCGCCGGGCACGGCGACCTCGACCGAGCCGGTGCGGACGTCGACCGCCACGGCGTGCGGCGCGAGGCGTACCCCGAACGACGTGCCGGTGACGACGACGGAGACGCCCTCCGCCTCGACATGGAAGGGACGTCCGCTGTCGTGCGCGACCTCGAAGAACGCCTGGCCGGAGAGCAGCGTCACGCCGCGGCCGCTGTCGCGGTAGTCGAGCGCGATGGCGCTGCCGGCATCGAGCCACGCGACGCTGCCGTCCGGAAGCGGCACCTCGCGCAGCTCCGCGACGCCAGTCACGTAGTCCGCCAGGACGTGGCGCTGGATCGCGGGGAACAGCACGAGGGCAAGACAGGCGGCGGCCAGCGCGGCGCCGGCGGCGAGCCAGCGCACCGGGTGCGGCCGGCGGCCCGGCCGTGTCGTGTCGTGCCTGGGCTGGGGGCGGGCCTGGGGTCGGGGAAGGTCGACGATATTGTCGGCACGCGCGCCGGCGGCGTCGCGGGCGGTGTTCCGCGGACGCCTGTCTATGACCGAGGAGACGTGCCGGATCCTGGCGAAGGCGGTGCGATGCGCGTCGCTCGCCGCGAGCCACTGCTCGAACGACCGGCGCAGAGCCTCGTCGCCCGGCGCCGTCTCGAGGCGCAGGGCCCAGTCCGCTGCCTGCTCCCTCGCGGAGGTCCGCTCGTTGGCCGATAGGTCCACGACAATGCCATCCCGTTCATGGAGCGCGCGCCGCATGCGCGGGCCCCGCATCTAGATCGATCTCGCCACGCCGATTCAAGGCGGCGGCAGGAAAAAACTTCGTGTCGGACGCCGGCCCATCAGTCGTCGTCGCCGAACAGGCGCCGCGAGGCATGGACCAGCCCGTCGCGCACCATCTGGTGGGCGCGCGCGACCGACACGCCGAGCACGGTCGCGACCTCCTGCAGGGTCTTCTCCTCCAGCTTGTAGAGGCGGAAGGCGATCTGCGTGCGTTCCGGCAGCTCGGCGATGGCCTCCATGACGGCGCGGAACTCGTCGCGCTGCAGGGCGACGTCCTCGGCCGACGGCGCCTCGGCCGGCATCTCGCGCCAGGTCGTGCTGTCGGGGCCCTCGACGACCTCCCGGCTGCCGCGGCGAACCCAGTCCAGCGCCAGGTTGCGCACGATCGAATAGAGGTAGGTGAGGGTGTTGGCGATCTCGTCGCCCTTGCCGTCCCGCGCCGCGTAGCGCAGCCACGCCTCCTGCACGACATCCTCCGCCTGCGCCGGGTCCTGCACGAACCGGTTGGCGTAGACGAGGAGTTCGTCGCGGTGCGCGATGTACACCGCCAGCGAGGAAGGGGAAGAGGCCACGCCGATCCTGAAGTTGCGAGTTATTCGCAATCCCTATAGGCGGCGCTGTCTCGCGAATCAATCTCGCCCGGCGCCGGAGCAGGACGCTGGGGCGGCCGCGCGCCGGGCGGTGTGGAGGCCGGCGCGACCGGGAGAGAGCGTCCGTGCGCCGCGGCGTGCCGCGGATCAGGCCGCCGACTTGCGGCGCGGCGCTCGGCGGCGGCGCGGCTTGGCCGCAGGGGCGGCGGCGGCGTCGGATGGGGTGTCGGCGTCGGCCGGCGGCGGCGTCTCGCGGGAAGGCTCCGAGGTCGCGCCCGACGACCGCCGGGGCGCGGGGGCGCGCTGCTGTCTCGGGGCCGGCGCTGCCGTGCTGCGCCCGTTCGCCCGATCGCCGGGTGGGCCGTCCGCGCGCCCCTCTGCCCGCTCTTCCGGCGGCCCCTCCTGCCGTCCCTCCGGCCGCCCCTCCGGCCGCTCGTCTCTCCGTCCGTCCCTTTCCTGGGACGCACGCTCGGGGCGAACGCGGATGCGGACGTTGCGGCCTTCGCCGGCGATCTCGAACGGGCCGGCATGGCGCACGAGGTCGCTCAGCTTGCGGAAGCCGAAGGTGCGCGGGTCGAAGTCGGAGGCGATGCTCGAGATCTGCTGGCCCACCGGACCGAGCCCGACCCAGCCATCCTCGCTCTCGATCTGGCCGACCGCCTTCAACAGCAGCGGCACGGCCGCAGAGGCGGGCGACAGCGCCCGCACCTGCGCGCCCTCGCGCGCACGCTCCTGCGGCACGGGTTCGGGCACAAGGTTCTCGGTGTAGATGAAGCGCCGGCAGGCCTGACGGAAACTCTCGGGCGTCTTGCGCGCGCCGAACCCGTACACGTCGGCGCCTTCCTCGCGCAGCCGCGAGGCCAGCCGCGTGAAGTCGCTGTCGGAGGAGACGAGGCAGAAGCCGTCGAAGCGGCGGCTGTGCAGCAGGTCCATCGCGTCGATCACGAGCGCGATGTCGGACGCGTTCTTGCCGCTGGTGTAGGCGAACTGCTGGTAGGGATCGATGGCGTGCTTCTGCAGGATGTCGGCCCACGAGCGCAGGCGCGGGCTGGAGAAATCGCCGTAGATGCGCCGCACGCTCGCCTCGCCGAACTTGGCGATCTCCTCGAACAGTCCGGCGGCGATGCGCGGCGAGGTGTTGTCGGCGTCGATCAGGACGGCGAAGCGGCGCGGGCGGAAATCGTCGGGCATGTCGGGTCCGGGGAAGTCGATAAGAAGGGCGGGTCTACGAGATCCATTGTTCCATGGAATCGACCGGCGGCTCCAGCCGCCTCGGGACGTCGGGGGCGTCGCGCGGGGCGCCCTGCGGCGGCGGTCCCGACGGCGGCTCGCGCGGCACGGGAGGCGGCATCTTGTCCGGTGGTGGCGTCCAGCCGGGGGGCGGTTCGCGCGGCGGCTGCGCCGGCGGCCGGGGCACGCGCGTGGCCGTGCTCACAGCGGCGCCCGCACGAGCGCGTAGCCCACGATGAGAAGGACGAGCCCTGTCGGGACAAGGAAAACGGGGTCGTACCAATTGTTCATGTGCGCTCCTTCGCGAGGCGGGAGCACACGCATCTCTCAGTCATCGCTGCCGGTGGACGTCGCGATGATGACCATCAGTAGCTCGGGCGGCGCGGAGTGTCACGCAACGCGCGGCGGCGCCGTCGCAACGCAGATCAGCCGGCCCGGCACCGTGGTCGTCGGGGCAGGGCGCCGCTCAGCGCAGCACCGCATAGGCGAGGATCAGCAGGCCGGCGGGAATCAGGAGTCGGGGGGCGAACCACAGGTTCATGTGCTCTCTTTCGCGGGAAGGCGGGGAGCACGGGCGCTCTCGGGAGGCGCTGCCGGACATCGGTCGGGCGGCGAGGGGAAGCAGTACAGGCCGGGAGTCCCCTTGTCACCCGGTGCGTGTCACCCGGTGCGCGCGACGCGGAGGTCAGCCTTTGGTGCGCGACGGGTCGTCGGCGGGCGAGGCCGGTCCCGGCGTCCCGTCCTGCGGCTCGGCCCGCTGCGATTGCTGCGGCTGTTCCTGCCGGTGCTCGACCACGCGGTCGGGCGGGGGCCCCTGCTCGTGTGTCCGGCCGGGTTGCGGCGGGATCTGGTGCGTCGTGACCCCCGCATCGCCCTGTCCGGACGTGTCGCGCGTGGGGCCGGCCTGCCGCTCCAGCGCCGCCGCTTCGGCGTCGAACTGGGCGGCCTCGGCAAGGAGTTTGCGGCGATGGAGATCGAGCGACACCATGCCGGCCAGCCGGCGCGCCTCGGCGGCCCGATCGCGAAGCGCCTGGATGCGCGCCGAGGAGGGCTTTGCGGAAGCCATGGCGGTCTTTCGCTCCGCATCCTCCACCATGCAAGCATATTCAAATTGCAGTCCCCGTTTGCGACGACCGATGCCTCGTATCCCGGCTGTCCCGTGCCGGCTTTCCGTGGACGAGTTTCGGACTTCAGGCAGAGGAGACAGGCGCGATGGGGGCCGCATCGCTGTCCGAGGCGTCGGGAGCGGCAGGAGAGGGTCCGGTCGGTGGACAACGATCCCGGCGCTTCGGCTGCATGGAGCGGTCGATCACAGCTTGGTCACAGCAACGGACTTGCAAAAGCCGCGTTTCCTATGTGTCGGCGCAATGGCCGGCGAGCTTCGGGACGGCGGAGGGTCGCATGACGGGAGAAGGGGGACTTTTCGTTCTGGTTCTGGCCGGTGCGCTGGCCGTGGTCGCCACGACGGGGACCGTGGTGGAAACCATCAATGCCGCCGGACGGGCGGTCGACCAGACGAGGACCGCCTACATGGCAGGTACGCCGGGGTCCGACCGGAACGGCTATGCCACCCTGACGGCCGCGTCTTTCGCCATGGATCGCGTTCAGCGGTAATCGCGCGCAACACACCCGCGCAGGGCTGAGCCGCTGGATCAGGCATCTGCGACGCGGGTCGCGAGCGCCTTTCGGATCGCTTGGGCGAGTTCGGCCCGTCGGAACGGTTTGGCGAGCAGGACCCGATCCCGGGGAATTAAGCTCCCCGGCGCGAGGCTCTCCGGATAGCCGGACATCAGGATCACCGGGAGGTCGGGGCGCAGGCGGCGGGCCTCTTCGGCCACCGTGTCGCCGCTCGCGTCGCCGGGCATCACCACGTCGCTCAACACCAGGTCGAAAGCCGTAGGATCGCCGCGCAGCAGCGCCAGCGCCTCGATCCCGTTGCGCGCCTGCGTGACGGCGTAGCCGAGGCTCTCCAACTGCGCCACGACCAGGGTACGCACGCTGGCCTCGTCCTCGACGACCAGCAGCCGTTCGGCGCCGCGCGGCAGCCGCGTCGCCTCGTCCGGCGGGTCGGCGGGCGCGTCCTCTGCCCCGGGGGCCGCGGGGAGGCAAAGGTTCACGGTGGTGCCATGGCCAGGGTCCGGCATCGGCCGGCTCGCGATCTCGACGAAGCCGTTCGACTGCGTCACGAAGCCATAGACCATGCTGAGGCCGAGGCCCGAGCCGCGGCCGACCTCCTTGGTGGTGAAGAACGGCTCGAATGCGCGTGCGGCGATGTCGGGCGCCATCCCGGTACCGGTGTCCGTGACCGACAGGACGACGCAGCGTCCCGCCGTCGTGTCGTCGTCGCCCGGTCGCGCCGGCGTCTCCTCCTCCGCCAGGCCGGTGATGCGCGCCGCCCCCTCGCCGGCGCCTTTCCCGCGCAGGCATCCCTGCAGCGAGGTCGCGAGCGTCAGCGTGCCGCCGCGCGGCATGGCATCGCGCGCGTTGAGGCAGATGTTGAGGATGGCGGTCTCGAGCTGGGCGCGGTCGACCAGCACGGGCGGCAGGCCGGGGGCGAGGCGCGTCTCGATGGCGATGTGCTCCCCCAGCGTGCGTCCGAGCATGCTTGCCGTGGATTGCACCAGTTCGCCGACATCGACGCGTTCGGGCCGCAGCGACTGGCGCCGCGAGAAAGCCAGGAGCTGCCGGGTCAGTTGCGCGGCTCGCTGGGCGGCGCCGCCGATGCGGGCGAGGTGCTGCAGCGCGTCTTCCAGCCGGACCGGCAGTCCTTCCGCCTGGTCGTCGAGCACGGCATCGACGTTGGCCATGATGACCATCAGGATGTTGTTGAAATCGTGCGCCACGCCGCCGGTGAGCTGGCCGACCGCCTCGAGCTTCTGCGACTGGCGCGCCGCCTCCTCGCGTGCGCGCTGCCGGGTCACGTCGATGCCGCTGCCGACCATGCGGACGGCGCGACCGGCGGAATCGCGCAGCACGCGTCCCTTGGCGGCGACTTGCGCGTAACCGCCGTCGGCGCGCCGCAGCCGGTATTCGCGCTCCCACTGGTCTGCCCCGCCGTCGATCGCCGTGCGCAGGCTCTCCAGCAGCGGCGGCAGGTCGTCCGGGTGGATGCGCTGCTGCCACGACGTCATGGCTTCTGTCATCTCGCCCGGCCGGTAGGCCAACGAGGGCGCACCGCGGCCGCTGCGCCAGATCCGGTCGGTGACGATATCCCAGTCCCACACGATGTCGGTGGTGAGCGAGGCGATGATGCGCAGCCGCTCCTCCCCGAGCGCGAGCGCCTCGATGGCTTCCTTGTGGCGCGTGATGTCGCGCATGATGGAGGTGAAGTGGGTCGGCTTCCCGGATGGTACGGGGATGGGCGCGATCCTGATCTCGGCCCAGTAGGTGCGGCCGTCGCGGGCATAGTGGAGGAGTTGGCCGCTGACGGGCTGGCCGGCACGGCGGCCCGCGCGCAGCCGTTCGACCTCCACGGGGTCGGTGTCCGGCCCGTGCAGCAGCCCGCTCGGCGTACGGCCGAGCGCCTCGGCCAGCAGGTAGCCGGTCTGCCGCGTGAAGGCCTCGTTCACGTACACGATGCGGTACTGGTCGCTGCCGTCGGTGGGCGCCTCGGTGATGAAAAGGATGTCCTCGAGATGCGAGACGGCGGCCTCGAGCAGGCCGTGCGCGCGGCTTACCGTCTCGTCGCGCGCCACGGCGCAGAAGCCGCCTTCGGCCAGGCGCGCGAAGCGCCAGGCGACGGGCAGCCCCCGGTCGCGTCCCGACGAATCTCCCGGCGCACGCCCCGGTCCGCCCGTCGTGGCAAGGCGCGTCTCGATTGTCTCGCCGAAACGGTCGGCGCCGGCCAGCACGCGGGCGAAGGCAGCCTCGAAGGCGGCGCGCTCGGCCGGCACGACCAGCTCGGCGAGATGGCGTCCGACGAGGGCGTCCGGCTCCAGCCCCAGCAGGGTCTGGCAACGCGCGCCGGCCCCGGCGATACGGCCGCCATCGTCGAGCGCGAGCACCAGGTCGGGCGAGGCGTCGACGATGCGCCGGTGTCGGTCGCGCGCCGCCTCGACGTCGCGCACGCTCTCCGCCAGCCGGCGGGCGATCTCGCTGCGGTCGCGCGCCATCGCCGGCAGCCATCGCCACACCAGCAGGAACAGCACCAGCGCGCCGGCGAGCAGGTTGACGAGCCGCGGCACGACGACCAGTTCCGGCGTCTCCAGCAGCACGCGCAGGCCGGCGGGCAGGACGCCATAGACCGCGTTCCAGTAGGCGCCGAAATAGAGGTTCTCGAAGAGGGTGCGGAAGGCGTCGATCGCCAGCACGACGACGAGGACCGCGAAGAGGCGGCCCGGTTCGGGCGGCCGGCGCAGGCGCGCCAGGAGCACGCCCAGCACGACGGCCCACAGCACCACGCCTGCCCCGTAGGTGACGGGGACCAGGAGCCTCTCTATCCCGGCGGTCACGCAGCCTCCCCACGCGCGCGGCTCGTTGCACGTCCGCGCCTTGCGCCACTAGATGACGGTTCGGCGGCTGCGTAAAGCGAAAGCGCCCGCCGGCGCGCTTCACACGGAGCGAATGCGACGCGCGCGGCGGCCGGATCAGGCCGGCAGCGCGGCGGTCAGGATCACCTCGACGAGGTCGCCCTCGGGCATCGCCGATTGCACGAACGAGCGCACCGGGCCGCAGCCGTCGGGGATCCACTCGCGCCAGATCGCATCGAAGGCCGGCTTGTTGTCGTGGTCGGTGACGACCACTTCGGCCTTCACGATGCGCGTGCGGTCCGCGCCGCCCGCGGCCAGCCGCGCTTCCAGCGTCGCCAGCACGTCGCGCACCTGGCCGTCGAAGTCGAGCGTCTTGTCGACGGGGGACGCCACGCACCACACGAAGCCGCCGCCCTGGGGCAGGCGATAGACGGAGGTATGGGCCTTGCCGTTGGGGATCGGCGTGCGCGTGATGTCGGAAGCGGCTTTCATGGTCTCTCCGGAGCGGATGGGGCGCTCACCCTATCAAGCTTCGCCGCGCGGGAGTCCGGCGTAATTCTCGGGCGCGCGATGAGAGGGGCTGGGGCGTTGCCGCCAACCTGCATGCACCGGTTCCGGCGCGCGCCTCAGACCAGGCTGGCGTCCTTCGCCGGCGGCAGGCGCGGCGTCCATTTGCCGGCCTCGACCAGCGCGATGAAATTCCACAGCTCGCGGTTGAAGGCGTCGGGTTCCTCGAGGTTCACGGTATGGCCGGTCTTGGCGAACATCGCGAGGCCGGCATTGGGCAGCGTGCGCTTGAGGAAGAGGCTGGCCTGCAGGCAGGGATCGTCCTCGTCGCCGCAGACGATGAGCGCCGGCAGGTCGAGCCCCTGCCACGCCGCCTCGAAATCGTAAAGCGAGGGCCGCTTGCCCTGGTAATTGGCCATGGTGTTGGCCGCACCGACCGCCGGATGCTCGGCGAGATGCAGGGCGAACTCCTCGAAGCCGCGCGGATCCTTGGTGCGGAAGCGCGAGCGCGTCGGGTTGGTGCGTAGCCCGTCGGCATAGGCGGCCATGCCGCGCGCGCGGATCAGCGCCGCCGTCGCCTGCGCATCCTGCTTGAACCGCTCGTGCCCGGCACGGTCGGCACCCGAGCCGATGCCGGCCAGCGTCAGCGACAGCGCGCGGCCGCGATGCAGCCGTCCGAAATGCGCCGTCGCGAACGCGCCCTGCGACAGGCCGACGACATGCGCGCGGTCGATGGCGAGATGGTCGAGCATGGCCAGCACGTCGGCGACGGCGAAGTCCTGCCCATACATCGCCTCGTCCTCCGGCACGCCGGACCCGGGATAGCCGCGGAAGGAGTAGGCGATGCAGCGGTGCCGTCGCGCGAAGAACCGCATCTGCGGCTCCCAGCTCCGCCAGTCGCCGCAATATTCGTGGACGAACAGGATCGGCGTGCCGCTGCCGGCCTCCTCGTAGTGGAGCTTCACGCCGTCGGACGTGGTTGCATGCGGCATGGAGTGGGTCCTCGCGTGGTCGTTGAGGTCGGGCGGGGACAGGCTAACATCGCGGCCCGCGCCGCGAGCAGGGGTTTCTTCATCCCGCTGCGGCGCCCGTCCGGCAGACGCAGGAGCCGCCCAGGAGCCGCCATGACCAAGCCCCGCATCTACACGATGAGCTTCGCGAAGGTCTATCCGGCCCTGGTCGCCAAGGCGGAGAGGAAGGGCCGTACCAGGGCCGAGGTCGACCGTATCGTGAGATGGTTGACCGGCTATGGCGCGAAGGCGCTCGAGACGCAGGTCGAGAAGGGGACGGACGTCGAGACCTTCTTCGCGCAGGCGCCCAAACCCAATCCCGCCCGCCGCGCGATCACGGGCACGATCTGCGGCGTGCGCATCGAGGAGATCGAGGAGCCGACGATGCGCGAGATCCGCTATCTCGACAAACTGGTCGACGAGCTGGCGAAGGGCCGGCCGATGGAGAAGATCCTGCGGGAAAAGTGACGCTAAGCGCCCTCGGCTCGCTCCGCAGCGAAAGGCGGCGCCGTCGCGATGGGCCTCGTGCTTTATCGACTTGAGAGCAGAAGACGATGGCTATCCATGAAGTCGGCACATTTCTCAGGCACCAAATTTGGCCTTAGCTGCCGAACGTCTCTACCCTGAATCTTGGCTACATCTTGTAAAACGACAGGATGAGCCGCTTGGGGAATTCCGAAAACCGTAGCGATTGCTCGCGAAGAATTGGTTGGAGCAATCTTCTTGAGGAGCCGGACATTTTGCCTGTGGAAGGCAAAGCCCAGGTAAACAACTGTGCTGACCTCACTCAGCGCATTCGCAGTTGCCTGTACCTGTGCGGAGTCTTCGACGTACTCCGAATAAGTTCGGAGGCCCTGAGCAACTTTTACAAGAAGTTGAGCCGGAATGGTGCCCATGCGATCCCTTCCACCGAACGGCGTTATCCGGCCGTTTAGGTCAGAGCCGAGCGAACCGTAAGGATGGTAGATGGAGCAACGAGCAACAATCTGGTCCGCTTCCGAAAGTGGAATCCTAAAGTAATTACTTACTGCGTGTCGAAAGTATTGCTGAATACAGCGGTCATAGTTGAAAACCACGAACGACGCGTCTTCAAACATCGCAGGCATTGTTTGTTTGTTGTGGCCTTCGACGAGTATCTGAAAAAGCTGTCCGAGCCAGGAGTGAGATAGAATATCGTAGTGAAGTGCCCCGCTGGTCTGGGTTGGCTGGAGGTAGAGTGGGCACCTTGCTTCACTGTCGAGCAGGCATGCGGCGATCCCTAGCTTTCCTAACAAGGCTATGTCTTCGTCATGCTGGTGATTTTCGATGTAAGAATCGATAGACGATGCTTGTGCTAGCGCACCAGCAACCTCCCTTGCCTTGCCGAGAAGTTGGCTGATGGATCGATTCGTCTGGCCAGCAAAATGATGTAGCGCGTTCTCGGCTCTGCCCTCCGCACTTAGCGGGTCGCCAGGGAATGTCTTCAGTAGGTTTAGGATCTTTTGTTGAAGTTCTTTCCCTACAGGGAGACCGTAGTCGGCACTTGCACCAGCACCGACGACGAACAGAGTCTTATCTTTGAGCATATGAGATGCTAAGATGGATTCACTGCTGCTGGCTATGTCGATAAAAACCGTAGCGCGAGGCGCCGCCCATCACCCCCCGAATCGCTCCAGCCGCTCCAGCACCGTCGGGATGCGGTCGTCGGCGACGTTGGCGAAGGCGAGGCGGATGAAGCGTTCCTGGCCGGCGCCGAACATGTCGC
>VFQP010003115.1_pt1 | contig 17322 bp, 11 predicted proteins | sample 3512351 | NCBI WGS metagenome assembly VFQP01 (sample SAMN10412372, study PRJNA504923) | tailings metagenome | isolation source: Relicate 1 Philex TSF1 revegetated site | place: Philippines: Tuba, Benguet | collected 2017-08-29
CAAGCCTTATGTGGATGGTATCCATTTGGATTATGTGCGTTATTGTGATGTAATTTTACCTCAAAATCTATGGAAAAATTATGGTATAAAACAAAATCAAGAATTGCCCGAATATGACTTTTGCTATTGTGATACATGTCGTAGTAAATTCAAGGAAATCAAAGGAATAGATATTAAACTGGAGGAAAACCCTGACCAAAATTTATCTTGGCGAAAATTCAGATATGATAACATTACTCGCATTGTGAATCATTTGTCCAAAACTGCGTCTGGTTTCAAAAAACCTATTACGGCGGCAGTTTTTCCAACACCAGAAGTGGCCAAAAGGATTGTTCGTCAGGATTGGACTAATTGGAATTTGACGGGTGTTTGCCCGATGATTTACCATAAGTTTTACAAAGAAGATGTTAATTGGATTGGCGATGCTGTAGAGGAAGGTGTAAGAGCCTTACATGGCAAATTCCCATTGTATGCTGGGTTGTTTTTACCAGACTTTGATAGTCAAGATGAAATAGTGAAGGGAATTCAGTTGGCATTGAAAAATGGAGCTTCTGGGGTTTCGCTATTCGGCAATGTCGACGATAAGGTTTTGAAAGCATTGGCAAAAGCCATTGTGTGAAGTGCTTAATGAGTGAATTATGAATTAGTTTGTGAGTCTTGAATGACTTGTTATTCACTTTGTTTTTCTATTAGTTGGTGAATCCATTCGCCAACTAATAGAAAAAAGATAGATTGAGGAAATGTGTTGTGTATATTTAAAAACAAATCCTGACAATTTCCTAATATAAATCTAGGTAGGAAAATCAAACAGCTTTTAGATTTAGTATAAAATATTGTTTGAGGCTTATCCTAGAATCTTTTTCAATGACGCTAATATTACGACAATACCAACCATTATCATTAAGGCTTTTGTAGGAAGCTTGGTAGCTAATTTAGCCGCAATAGGAGCCGCAACCATTCCTCCAAGTATTAAACCTAAAATTACCTGCCATTGCGAAAACCCAATAACAAAGATAAAAGTAAGGGATGATGAAAGTGAGATAAAAAACTCGGCCAAGTTAACCGAACCGATCGTATAACGAGGGTGTCGCCCTGAAGCAATTAATGTTGAGGAAACAATTGGCCCCCAGCCGCCCCCGCCAATACTGTCCATAAATCCACCAAACCACGCCAAAGGACCAATTAATTTGATAGGTTTCTTTTTTTGGCGTTTAATCAAGGCTTTTCTGATAATCAAAATACCCAAACAAAGTGTATAAAAAGAAACTGCGGGCTTGACATAGCCAATGTAGTCTTCTAGCAAAGTCGATAACAAATAAGCTCCCAAAATAGCCCCAATAACACCAGGAATCAATACGGCTTTGAATAGCTTTGAGTTGACATTGCCAAATTTGAGGTGCATATAGCCCGACGCTCCACTTGTAAAGATTTCAGAAGCATGAACACTCATACTAATAACGGCTGGCGAAACCCCCACATTGGCCAAAAACGTAGATGCCGTAACCCCATAAGCCATTCCCAAAGCTCCATCTACCATTTGGGCAATAAAGCCTGCCATAATATAGAATAGGATGTCGGAGGTTACTTCGTTAAAAGCTGTAGTGATATTTTGTACAGTAAGATATTTGAATAAAAAATGCCCTACCACCATCAATGCCAAGGCATTAAAAATGTGAATGATTATCTCGGCGGCTGTTCTTTCTCGCTGCCAAATTTTTACAATAGCCTCTTCAAAGGGGTTTTTGGACGATTTTTTAGGTAAGTTTATTTGCTGTTCTTGAGATTGCTGGTCTGTCATTTATCTATAAAGTCAATAATGTCTACAAATTTAATAGGCTTTTACTAATCTGCAAAGATACAAAGTGTTTTTTTGATGAGCTATCAATAAGGCCAAAACGTTAAGGTTTAAAAATAAAGCTCTTTGAACTTCTGAAACAGACGAATAAATGTGCTAGTTAGTAAGCAATGGCAACCTTCCAAAACAACTGTACTAACCTTTTTATTCTGAAAGTATTGATAATAAGCGTATTGTATGGATACAAAAATACAGCCGACCATAACAAATGATAGTCGGCTGTGGATGTAATCAAGTTTAAAATAGTATTAGTTGAATTGGTTCATTATTAGAATTTATAGTTTAAGCGGGCATAATAACTGGCACCTTGAAAACCCATTTGGTAGTTTTCATAACCAAAGCGGTTGTTGTCTGTCAAGTCTGGTAATATTCTGGTTGGGTACACGTCAAATAAGTTGTCGCCACCAACCGATAGTTTAAGTCCTTTAATAAGCTCGTATCCCAGGCTCAGGTCTACTGTTGTACGAGCGGCTAGTTTATAGTCATAGTAGTTGCCGTTGCCATCGTCGTACGAACTACGAGAATACACCGAGCCATAATAAACACCACGTACCATAGCCGACCATTTTTTGTCGAGCAATGTAAACGAGGCAATATATTTTTGGCGAGGGTTACCTTCTTCATAGCTGGCTCGTACCGAACGGCTCAAATACAAATCTTGAATTTGGGCTTCAGTCAATGTACCGTCTGTTCCTACATTTAATTTGGCTGGATGAACCGCTACAAATTCAACTTTGTTCCAGTTGCCTGCAAAAGTGGCAATCATCTTTTTAGTACCCAACATTTTGGTATAGTTGACTACCAAATCCAACCCTTTTGATTTTACGTCGGCACCATTTGTGAAAAACTGAGCGGCCCCTTCGCCAATAACGCTTTTCAAACGACCGCCCACTGCTGGTCCTTCAAAGTTGCCTGTCAAGATAATTTTGTCTTTTACCGTAAAAATATAGGCATCAGTAGTAATTTCTAAACCTTGTAGAGGTTGTAGAGCAAAACCCAAACTTGCATTTTGCGAATTTTCTTGCTTTAATTTAGGAATACCCAAAGCCTTTGCTGCCGAGCTTTCGTTGGTAAAGAAACCTACGTCGAATGGTACACCTTGTGGCGTAAATACCGTAGAGGTTTGGGCATAGTATAATTCATGTAAACTAGGAGCACGGAAACCATTACTTACAGAACCTCTGATATTGAAATTGTCAAAAATAGAATATCTTGCTGCAAACTTTCCAGTGATTACACTACCAAAATCGCTATAACGCTCAAAACGAGTAGCTGCGGCCAGCAAGAGTTTTTTGTTAACATCTACTTCTACATCGACATACCCCGCTACCACATCTCGTTTGGCATCTATAGCTTGATTGGGAGCAAAGCCCCTAAAACATTGGCAGTTTGCCGAATAGTTTTTAAAGTCTAATTTGTCGCCTTTTCTTGATAAAATAATGTCGTTGCCTTTGTCGTCTTTTACATCGGGATTGATATTTTGGGTATAGTTAAAGTTGTCGCTAGGAGCTACAAAAATACCTGCTGTTCCTTTTGTATAAGACTCTTCTTGGCCTTGTTTGATCGCAAAGTTTTCGACACGCATTTCAGTACCAAAAGCCACGTTGATACCCTTTACCGCCCCATTGAGGGGATCGTTAAAATAATGAGAAAAGGCCAAGCTGGTTGTATTTTGGGTAAAAGTATTTGCTCCTAAGCTCATGGTTGTTGGCGACTCCGAGCCATACGACGCATTGAGTGTGTTGGTCATACCATAGTCAAAGTTGCTTGAGCCAAAAGTATTACTAAAATCAATATCAAATACGCCAATTTTTCCTTGTAAACCCATCGACAACGACTTGTCGGCAATACTTGAGGTTAACTGGGGCAAATATCCGTTAGGATATACAGCATAATTTGAGCGGTCGAGCTGGCGAGGAAAACGATAATAACAGCCACTAAGAGTATTGCGATAATTGAGCCCACCAAAGGCATAAAAACGACTTGTAGATGAAATAGGGAGGCTTAAATTAGCAAAAACTGTACCGTTGGTCATTTGGCTCAAGCCATTAATCATTTGAAAATCGTCGCGTGTTAAGCCTCTGGCCTTTAACAAACCTTCATCGGTTTTTAAAGCAGCATTGTCGGGACTTGCCAGAGCTTCGGGGTTGGTCACAATAATCTTTCCGTATTCGTCTTTGATAGTATTGTTCAAATACGCATTGCCATAAATAGACCCATTATAGCCACCGTCGGGTGTACGTGAGGTTTTGTTGCGGTGTGTAAATTCGCCCGAAATATTGATAAAACCACCTTTTGTACCCAATGGTAAGCCATAATTGACCATAAACTGATTGGTAAGCCCATCGCCAGCCTTAAAAATCGAAGTGTAATAACTGGCAGTTAGCTCGTTGACACTACTTTTTAAATCAAGGTTCATAACCCCTGCAATGGCATCTGAGCCATACTGAGCAGCAGCTCCGTCACGCAGAATAGACACCTTATTGACAGCAATGGAAGGAATCGTCATTAAGTCGGCCGATGTAGATGGGCCTGTTTTGTTATAAAGCTGCAACAATGACGAAACGTGGCGGCGTTTACCATTGACCAACAAAAGGGTTTGATTGGGTGGTTGGTTTCTGAGCTGAACAGGCACCACGTGCGAATCTAGGTCGCCTCCAATAGCCTGAAGAGCATTAAATGAGGGTGCAATTTGTTTTAGCATCTGAGCCAAATCTGGCTGAGGCATTGTTGATGAAATTTCGGCTACCGAAATAATATCGACAGGTGCGGGTGTGTCGAGCTGGGTACGTCTGGCATTTCGTGAGCCTACTACTGCTACCTCGGCCAATTGCGTAATGTCTGATTGAAGTAAAATATCGAAAGTTGTATTATTGCCTATTTCTACATCTTTGCTCGTAAACCCTACAAACGAAAACGTTAGCGTACCGCCAGATTTAGGAACATTCAGTTTAAACTCACCTGCCTCGTTGGTAACAGTGCCAATTTTTGTGCCTTTTAGCACCACTGTTACCCCAGGCATGGGGTCTTTGGTATCGCTGACTTTTCCAGTCAATAGTTTGTTTTGGGCATTTACCATATTACAGCCCAGCAAAAATGTACAGAATCCGATAATAGTTAGTATTAATTTCCTCATAATGATAGTGTTTGAATGATAATTTATGGCAAAAGTGGGACACCCCTCGTATAACGTACAAGAGTAAACGTTGACTAAAAATAAATGGGCTCAATACCAATCTTAGTGATATGTAATACCATATCGAGCCAATTTGATATTTAAGGACTTGTTAAAAAATGGATGATTCGTTAAGGTAAAAAAAGTAACATCACTCCCAGTAAAAAGGGGGTATTCAATATCATTAAACAGACGTTTGTCTGCCTCAAATATCAACAGTGTTATATGATCTATAAAGAGTTGTTTTTGGAAGTAAACTATAAAAATGGTTATTTTTTTACTACATCAGAATGATTGTTTATACTTAGTTTTCATTCTTTTTATAATATTTTATTCAGTATAATCTTTGGAAGTATGTGGAATGATATAGTAATAGTATTTTAAAATAAGATAAAAACAAAATAAAATTTGTATTATTTTGAAATAAGTTGTTTTTCTGAATTTTTTAGGTAATATATTACGTTGTAATTGTCTTTTTTTTAGATTTCTTAAAACGTATAATAATCAGTTAGAAAAAGCCTAATAAATACTGAATACGCCATTTTTGCGAAAGATATACGCTTCAAATAAGCACAAATACTTATAGCATTTTTTGTACTATTTGTAGGAGCTAATAGTTGTGCCTTTGCAAAGGCAAGAAAGTAACATTCCTTGTTTTATCCTATACTCGTAAAGAAATAATGTGTTAGATTTTGATAAAAAAGCGATTTATCCATATCTATTTTGATTATCTGTTTCTGCAAGCAAGTCTTTTCCCATAAAAAATCTGTAATTTTGCAGAAATTTTCGAGTGTAAAGTGCAATCCACTTTATCCTTAACTCATTCAACATTTAGAAGAAATGTCTGCAGAATACAATTTTAGAGAAGTAGAACAGAAATGGCGTAATTTTTGGGATGAAAACCAAACTTACAAGACTGAGATAGACCATTCAAAACCCAAGTATTATGTTTTGGATATGTTTCCGTACCCATCGGGTGCAGGCTTGCATGTTGGCCACCCATTAGGATATATTGCCAGCGACATCATTAGCCGTTACCGTCGTTTGAAGGGATTTAACGTATTGCATCCAATGGGCTTCGACTCGTTTGGGCTTCCTGCCGAGCAATATGCCATTCAAACAGGACAACACCCTGCTATTACCACCGAAGAAAATATTGCTACTTATATTCGTCAACTAAAACAAATTGGCTTTAGCTATGACTGGTCACGCGAGGTAAGAACATCCGATGCTAAATTTTATAAATGGACGCAGTGGATTTTTATGCAATTATTTAAGCATTATTACGACAAAGACGCTGACAAAGCTTTGCCTATTTCGGGTTTGGTAACTCAATTCAGTAAGTTGGGTAATGCAGGTATCAATGCTGCTTGCGACGAAGATACCCCTATTTTTACAGCCGAAGATTGGAATAATATGTCGGGTCACGAGCAGCAAGAGTTGCTATTGAAGTACCGCTTAACGTTCCCAGACGAATCGGTGGTAAACTGGTGTCCAGCTTTGGGAACAGTATTGGCCAACGACGAAGTAAAAGACGGTGTTTCGGAACGTGGAGGATACCCTGTTGAACAGAAAAAAATGAAGCAATGGGCTATGCGAATTACAGCCTATGCCAACCGCCTGATTGATGGCCTTGAGGAAGTAGACTGGTCGGATGCTATCAAAGAACAACAACGCAACTGGATTGGCCGCTCGCAAGGGGCTTCGGTTCGCTTTAAGGTAGCTCCAGAAACAGTTACAGAGGGTGCTCCAGCATATATCGAGGTATTTACGACACGTGTCGATACTATTTTTGGGGTAAGCTTTATGGTGATAGCTCCCGAACACGAATATGTACCCTTTTTGACAACCGAAGCTCAAAAAGCTGAAGTAGAAGAATATGTTAATTGGGCAAAATCTCGTTCTGAATTAGATCGCGTTTCGGAAGTGAAAAAAGTGTCGGGGGCGTTTACAGGTAGTTATGTAATCAATCCGTTCAACGACGAAAAAGTGCCTATTTTCTTGGCCGACTATGTATTGGCGGGCTACGGAACGGGTGCTGTAATGGGTGTACCTTCGGGCGACCAACGTGACTGGAATTTTGCAACGCATTTTGGCTTGCCTATTATTCCGATTTTGGATGCTCAGAAAGATATTGAAAAACAAGCCGATAATACCAAAGAAGGAAAATATATCAATTCGGGGATTATCAATGGTATGGAATACAAAGAAGCCACGGCTACTTTGACAAAATGGCTTGAAGAAAGAGGCTTAGGAAAAGGAAAAACACAGTTCCGTTTGCGTAATGCAGTATTTAGCCGTCAACGCTACTGGGGCGAACCTGTGCCAGTATATTTTAAAGAGGGTTTGCCTTATTTGATTGACGAGGCCGACTTGCCTTTAGAATTGCCTGCTATCAATAAATATTTACCAACCGAAACAGGTGAGCCTCCTTTGGGGCGTGCTACTGGCTGGAAATACAAAGATAAATACGAATACGAACTAAGTACTATGCCAGGTTGGGCAGGTTCGTCATGGTATTGGTATCGTTATATGGACTCACAGAACGAAAAGGAATTTGCTAGCCAAGAGGCTATCAATTACTGGCAAGCTGTAGACTTGTACATTGGCGGTTCTGAACACGCTACGGGACACTTATTATATAGCCGTTTTTGGAACAAATTCTTGAAAGATTTAGGTTTGGTAAAAGAAGAAGAATTTGCCAAAAAATTGATTAATCAAGGTATGATTCAAGGGCGTTCCAACTTTGTGTATCGTGTAAAATCATCGGTAGGTGAAGGCAAAAAACCTGTATTTGTTTCGGCAGGATTGAAAGACCAACACGAAGTAACACCCTTGCACGTAGATGTAAATATTGTAAATAATGATGTTTTAGACATTGAAGCTTTCAAAGCTTGGCGTTCTGATTTTGCAGAGGCCGAGTTTATCCTTGAGGCTGGCGATAAATATGTTTGTGGTGTCGAGGTTGAAAAAATGTCAAAGTCAAAATACAATGTCGTAAATCCAGATGTATTGGTAGACAGAGTAGGAGCCGACACGCTGCGTTTGTACGAAATGTTTTTAGGGCCATTAGAACAAGCCAAACCTTGGAATACCAACGGTATTGATGGTTCTTTCAGATTTATCAAAAAAGTTTGGCGTTTGTTTTATGACGAACAGGGCAACTGGAAAGTAAAAGACGAAAAAGCTACCAAAGACGAATTGAAGGTATTGCACACGGCTATCAAAAAGATTGAAGACGATTTAGAGCGTTATTCATTCAATACCGTTGTGTCTACCTTGATGATTTGTGTGAACGACTTGAGTTCGTTGAAATGCTCTAAGAAAGAAATTTTAGAGCAATTAGTTGTTTTGATGTCGTCGTACACACCGCACTTATCAGAAGAATTATGGGCTTTGTTGGGGCATGAAGCTGGAACTGTTTCAAAAGCATCTTTCCCAAAATTTGAACCTTCGTATTTGGTAGAAGCTAATTTTGAATACCCAATTTCTATCAATGGTAAAGTAAGAACAAATATTTCTTTTGCTGTTGATACGCCAAGCTCGGATATTGAGGCAGGTGTATTGGCCAACGAAATAGTACAGAAATGGCTAGATGGCAAACAACCTAAAAAGGTGATTGTTGTACCAAAGCGTATCGTAAATATTGTATTGTAATCATAAAAAGCTTTCCAGTGATGGAAAGCTTTTTTACTTTTGTGCGTTATCTTATCAAAAGGCATAACCGTATAGCCTCTCCAAAATAATCAATCAGCTTATGGAATTACAAGCACTACAGTTTCCTATTGGAAAATGGACTCCCCAAGAGCAATATTCTTGGGACGAAATTCAAGCAAAAATTGCTATCCTCAAAACAATCCCAGCTCAATATAAGGCTATTACGACCAATTTAAGCAATGAAGATTTGTTGAAACAGTACCGAGAAGGTAGCTGGACAGTTCGCCAATTGATTCATTATGTAGCCGATATGCACATTTTGCACTATATTCGTTTTAAGCACGCTCTTACCGAAGCCAATTCTGAAGCTGTAGTGGCCAAAATAGATGCTTGGGCTAATTTGGATGAAGCCAAAAATGCACCCATTGAGTTTTCTTTAACTTTATTGGAAGGAACGCACCAGCGTTGGGGATATTTGCTAGACCAAATGTCTGAAGAAGATTTTCAGAAAGGCTATTACCATCCTATTCGCAAAATTTATTTATCCCTCAACGATGCTTTGGATATGGGTGTTTGGCATGGTCAGCACCATTTGGCTCATCTCAAAATTGCCTTAGGTAAATAGACTGTATAGGTTTTTGAAAAAACTTAGTACATAAGGTATTTATCGGTATACAAAAACACGAAGTTTCATAAAGCTATTTTTTGAAGAAACTTCGTGTTTTTTATACAAGCTATTTATGCTATAATTACAATTTCATAGCATTGGCTTTTTTATAAAAACGCCAGCTCAATAGCCCTGCCGACACCATTAGGCTTAGCGTAAGGCCAATCCAAATCCCAATATGTTCGAGCTTTAGGCTAAAACCCAGCAAATAGCATAAAGGTAAGCCCACAATCCAGTAAGCAATTACAGTAATAGCCGTAGGAATATTTACATCGGCGATTCCTCTAAGAATACCCAAACTTACAGCTTGGATACCATCAAATAGCTGAAAAATGCCCCCCCAAATAATTAGTTCGGCTGCTAATGTAATCACCCTTTCATCTTTGACATAACTTGCCAAGAAGTCGTTGAAAGTAAGGAAAATAAGGCCACAAATTCCCATAAAAATAATACCCATTAGCAAGGCGGCAGTACCTGATTTGAGAACGGCCGTTTTGTTTCTTTCGCCCATACCCATTCCCACACGAATACCCCCAGCCGCAGCAATACCCGTTGCTGCCATATAAGTTAGCGATACAAAGCCAATAGCAATTTGATGAGCAGCTTTATGATGTAGGCTAATCCAACCCATCATAACCACAGCACCATAAAATGCGGCTACTTCACTAAAACCCTGAAAACCACTAGGAATACCAAGTTTAAGAATTTTTATTACCAGTGTTTTGGTGTGGTCTACTGCAATTTTAGCGTCTAAATAAGGCTTGAAAATACTACTCCTGAAAGTATAAACAATAAGGACTATTGCCATATAAGTTCTAGCTGTGAGGGTAGCATAGCCCGCCCCGTTGAGTCCCAAGGCAGGAATAATACCCCAACCATTAATCAAGATATGATTAAGAATGATATTCAAAATCAAAGCACTCAGGGTAATATACATTGCTACTTTTGTATAAGATAACCCATCGGTAAAGCTTTTGATAGCCGAAAAAATAAAAGAAGGTATAATCGATACCACAATAATCCAAAGGTATTCTTGGGTTATGGCTTTAATTTCGATAGGTTGGCGAAGTAACTCTATATTTAATCCTAAAACTATAATCAAAATACCACATAAAACACTGATTATCAGTGAAACAATAATGCTTGCTTTGAGTAACTGCTTACATTCGGCAGGTTGATTGGCTGATTGTGCCGAAGAAACTAAAGGAGCTACTACTTGTAAACAGATATACCCAATAATGGCAATAATAAAGAAAATACCATTGGCATCGGCCGATGCTGCCAAGGCTTGTACAGCTCCTTGGCTCATACGTCCTACTTGGACGGTATCGGCAAAACCCATTAACATTACGCCGACTTGACCTGTAATAATAGGAAGTGCTAAATTGAGGGTGGCAATAAACTCTTTCTTATATTGCTGAATAAAATTGTTCAAAGGAATGGTTGGGGTTTTGTTGATAAATACTTTAAGGATGCAAAGATACAAAAGTGCTTTGTCAATTAGCTGATGTTGGGGAATAACTAGGTTGAGGATTTTAGTATAGGGTTCTGATAATCAAGTAGCAATGGAGCTGTATAATAAGCAAGCTTTTATTAGAAATATAGTCAAAACGCTGCATTCATCTTAAAAATCCTGATTTATAATAGTGTTGCAGGAATTTTATCAACCAAACCTTCCATTAAAACGGTTTTTATCTTTCAGCTCACTACCTTGATAAAAATAGTTGTTATGTGAGAGTAGTTATTAAATTATGTAACATTTGTCACAGCTTTTTGAAAAAATAAAGAGCATTTTTGTAGATAAAAAATAATAAAACTGAGATGAATATAAAATTAATAGGGGTTGCTATTTTCTTTTTATGGAGTATGTTGGCCTGTCAGCATCCTGAAAATGCCCATGATTTAGCTCCAGATGAATTTAGTGATTTGATGGCTAAAACACCTCAGAAAATAATTTTGGATGTACGTACCAACGAAGAGGTAGCTCGTGGCATCATAAAGGGAGCTATTCAACTAGACTTCATGGCTCCTGATTTTGAGCAATCACTACAAAAATTAGATAAAACAAAGCCTGTTTTTGTGTATTGTGCCGTTGGCGGCCGAAGTGGCCAAACCGTAGAACTGATGCAACAATTAGGCTTTCAGGAGGTCTACAATTTACAGGGAGGTCTGGATGCTTGGCAACATGCTGGTTTGCCTATAGCTCAGTGGCGCTAAAAAAACACAACCATGCACCTTTTGGGTACATGGTTGATAGATTAAAAAATGGTTAACGTGTGCTTTGGGAACAGGGCTATGTGTCCATAGCCCATTTTTTAAGTTGTACCAATGAATTGAACTTAGTTTTAAGGGAGATAATAAGGTAATAAGATTTTTGGGGCGGTAGGCTTATTCTGCTATCGCTTTGAGTTTGGTAGCCTGCATGGCCGCAATATGGTGTTCGGTGATAGGAGGGTTTGCACCACTGTACGAAGCCACAACTGCTCCTAATGCACAAGCAAAATCAAGGGCCTCTTCCGAGCTACGTCCCGACATAATATTTTTGAGAAAGCCCGCCAAAAAAGAATCGCCACTACCAATGGTATCTGCTACTTGTACCGAATAACCTTTCTGGGTATAAAATGCTACACGGCCATCGTCTTCTTGGCGTAACAAAATAGCACCATCGCCACCCTTGGTTACGATAATCGTTTGTAAGCCGAAAGTGGCTCGTAAAGCACTCAATTGGCTTTCTTCGCTACCCTCTATATTGTACCATCCTGCAATAATTTTTAGCTCATCTTCATTCATTTTTACCAAATCGGCGTACGATAAAAGTTTTTCGATAAGCTTTTTAGCATAATGTGGTGGACGCAAATTGACATCAAAAACTTTAAGCGTTTTGGAGTTTGTCGGAATATTATCTAACAAAGCAATCAATGCTCCTTCAGAAGCTTCGTCTCGGCAAGCCAGTGTACCAAATACAATCGCAGATGCAGTATTTACCAAGTGCTGTGTGGCAGCAGTAGCTTCGATAAAATCCCATGCCACAGGGTGTACAATCGTATAACTGGCCTCATTTTTTTCAGAAAGCTGTACTTTTACCCAACCTGTAGCCGCATTTTCATCGGTTTGAATCCAATCGGTTGTACAGTTTTTAGATTGAAGAAATGCTTTTATTTCTTCTCCCAAAGTATCATTCCCAACTCGGCTAATCATTTTGGCTGGAATTCCCAAATTTTGTAGATGGGTAGCAACGTTCATTGGAGCTCCTCCTGGGAGTTTACCCGACGGGAGCATATCCCAAAGTACTTCTCCAAAGCAACAAATATGTGGAGCCGTTTGTAAAGTTGAGTTTGACATATTTTTAGGAAGACAAATTTTGATAGATAAATAAAATCACAAATAATAAAATAAACTTTCTATAGTATTTGGTTAAACTCTAATCGCTCGCCGTCTGGGCCAAGTATATTGAAGTATTTACAACCATTTTGCCAAAAAGGTAAAAAAACAGGAGCTTCTTCTAATATTTGATAACCATTTTGTTGTAAAAGCTGAAGTACAGTATCTATATCGGCTACATCAAAAGCCAGATGGTCGACATGGCCATCTTTTCGGGTAGCGATCTCGGTCAATACTGTAGCAGGCATTTGATAAATCTCTATGATAATATCACCGCTTTGCATCATAGCTACTTGCCCTTGCCCGTCGGCATGCTCGAAAGTCGACGACATAACATTCCTGAATCCTAAGCCTTCATAAAAATGAATTGAACGCCCCAAATCTGTAACAGGAATACCAATATGCTGTATTTTTTTTAACTGTAAATTCATAGAATATATATTGAGAGTAGTGGGTTGTTCATTTAGTGATTTAGTGATTTAGTGATTTAGTGATTTAGTGAATGAGTGAATTAGTGATTTAGTGAGTTGTGAATTAGTGAATGAGTGAATTAGTGATTTAGTGAGTTGTGAATGAGTGATTTGTGAATTAGTGATTTGTGAATTAGTGATTTAGTGAATTGTGAATGAGTGAATGAGTGAATTAGTGAGTTGTGAATTAGTGAATTGTGAATTTTTGAAAAAAAAGTTAGTATTTGTGGAACTCAAAATATTGAGATGCAATTCTCCTTACATTCCTTCATTCCTTCATTCCTTCATTCCTTCATTCCTTCATTCCTTCATTCCTTCATTCCTTCATTCCTTCATTCCTTCATTCCTTCATTCCTTCATTAAATTTGTGAGTTATTTTACAAATTCAAAAGATTTTATGTACCTTAAAGCTGTTTTTGTAGTATGAGAGATGATTTCTAGGAAAAAGTAAGTATTTTCATGCTGCAAATAGCTATTTTTGTACTTTCAATAATAAAATTAGAATTTTTCCTTTGCTTGAAGTGCTATTTACAATCTCAAATTAAGGATACTTGTTATTAATATATTTCATAAAAAAAACTTTTATATTAGTTTAAGACTAAGTAATTATGAATAAATCTATAAAATTCCTTTCGTTAGCCGCCTTGCCGTTAATGTTTACGCAGTGTACTGAACCCAAGCAAATATCAGCTTTGCAAAACCAAGTAGCACAGTTGGAAAATACTTTGAAGAAGGAACGAGAAGAGAATGTAGAGCTTAGTAGTTTCCGTTTTAGCCTTGAAAGCCAGTTCAAGAAAAAAACTGAAGATTATACCAAATGCCAAGAAGATGGTAAAGAAACTATGGAAAGCTTGACCGAGCGTTATAACCGTTTGTTGACAGACTACAACCAGTTGACAGCAAGTTATGAAACGATTGAAAAAGCTAACTTGGAAAATATCGAAATTACCAAAAGTAGAATATCGGCTTTGGAGCAACAATACAAAACTGCTTCTAGCAAAAGGATTGTTACTAAGACTAAAAAAAGAAGAAGATAGTTTGACCGACTAAGCGAACGCTTCCTTGCTTTTATCGGATATTTATAATAAAACCCCAAAATCATGATAAAATTCATGGTTTTGGGGTTTTCTAATTTATTTCTAATTTGGCTCTAACCTACTTCCAAGACAGCCCCAATACATTTGTATCGTATTAGAAATGTTAACAACCGCTGAGTGTTGTTCAAATCTATTTGATTATTATTTGCCGAGTAACCTCAGCCATAACACTGACAAGACTATGGAAAATTTGGTGATTAGTAAAATATTAATACCTGTAGATTTTAGTACAACTTCTACAAATGCTTTGGAGGTGGCTATCGACTTGGCTCAAAAACACAAAGCTAGTGTTAGTTTACTTCATGTGGTGGATTCTAGCTTTATGATGATTGCACCCGACGGTAGTATGGTCGTGGATATTTCTTCCGATATCATTATCAAAGAAAATGAGCGTAAGCTTGATGAACTTTTTGATAAATATAAACAACGAGGCTTCTGGGATATTCAACGTATTGTAAAAGTAGGGCAGGTAAGTCAGGAAATTGTGGATTGTGCCAAAGAATTGGACATCGACCTCATTGTAATGGGTACACACGGTACATCGGGGATTCAAGAGTTTTTGATTGGTTCAGATGCTTTTCGGGTAGTAAAAAATGCTTCTTGCCCTGTACTTACCGTACCGACATATCATCAGTGGAAGGGGATTTCAAAGGTATTGTTCCCGATTAGACCTGTAGAAGGGGCTTTGGACAAGCTGGATTTTACCAAGGCAATACTGTCGGCTTACAAGAGCGAATGGACTGTGGTGGGGATGTCGGAAGATAATCCTGTGTATATCGAAAAAGTAACAGATTTGTTAGATACACTTGTCGGGCATTTGAACAAAGAGGGTATTTCCAATAAGTCGCTATTTTATCATGGTGGTGATATAGCCGAAAGGGTAAATGAAATAGCATCATTATTAATGGTCGATTTGGTGGTAATTACGGCTACTACAGATTATACTTTTAAGGAATACTTTGCAGGAAATTATTCTCAACAGGTGGTCAATCATGCCCAAGTGCCTGTTTTGTCGGTGCGTCCAAGTAAGCTTACGATAGAAAAAGAAAAAACGTATCACTTAACCACCGAAGATAATATGTTGATTAATCTGAGCTATGGAGCTCAGTTTCACGGAGTAATTTGATTTATAGATTATGTTGGTTTTATTCAGGATAAGCAAATTTTGCTTATCCTGATTTATTTTATTGGATTCTCGAAACCATAATACCTGTCTGCGTTTTGTGCTTACTAAGATAGTCGGCTAAGGGTTCTTCCGAAATAATCACTTTTTTGGCATCTAACGAAGCATGAAGCAAATGCACTCTGCCATTTTTCCGAATGGCCAGCCCTTCGTGAGAAACATCTAAGCCAGCAATAGAAGTAGTAATGGCAATAATATCGCCGTCTTGAATAGCTATCTCTTTGGCTGCAACCTCTGCCTTGGGAATATAGTAGAACGTTTGTCTTTGTAAATTAACTTCGGCCATTCTGATCGCCTCACTGGTGCGATAATCTTCCATTTGAGGGTATTTTTGCTGATGAGCCGACATAAAATAAGGGGCTTTTTTATAAAGTTTACCACCAGCTTGTTGAGTAATATTCATTAAAACTTTTTTTCGCTCATTCTCAGTTAGCCAGTCGGTAAAATAATGCAGACGAGATGCGTATCCGTTAATTTTTCCATGTCGGTATCTTAAAGCTTGTAATTGTTGTTTGAAACTAGCAAACGATTGGTCACGTGTTAAAGCTATAGCAAGTGCATTTTCGACCAAGGTAGCACAATCAAATTCATGAAGATTGATTACCAAACTTTCGGGATTACTTTCTAAAGAATGAGCCGTATAGGGTTTTTCAAGCCACTGTTGGGCAATAAACAAGGCTCGTTCTGCTGTTTTGCTAGGTAAAGGTTGGCTCATGATACCCTTAAAAATAGCTTCGTCGGTAGTTTGGCTCAAGGCAGTATTGAGTCCACAGAATAAAAGCACGAGGTTTAAGACATAAGCCTTAAACCTCGTGCTGTAATATGATGCTTGATAAATAATCACAATAGAATAAGGGTTTGTTGATGTCCTGAAAAAAAGAATAGACAAATATACAAGACAAACCAATAGGGTTACGCTTTTTCGTCACGAACAAAAAGCACTGAAATAGCCCCTAAAATCATAAATACGCCTGCCGTTAAGATAGCATAAATGGAGTTTGAGCCATAGATATTTTTGACAATCATACCACCAAAAATTCCATTAACGATTTGGGGAAACGTGATAAAAAAGTTGAAAATACCCATATAAACACCCATTTTGTTGATAGGAATAGTGTTGGCCAAAATGGCATAAGGCATAGCTAAGATACTTGCCCAAGCAATTCCTACACCAATCATACTTAGCAATAGCATGTCGGGATTAGTGATAAAAAATATTGAGGTCAGACCTAAACCACCACAAATCAGTGAAAAAGCATGAGTTATTTTTTTGCCAAATTGAGCAGCAATTTTAGGCAAAGCCAAGGCATATAATGCCGATACACCGTTATAAATCCCAAATAACGAGCTTACCCAGTCGCCAGCATCGTTATAAGCCTTTGAGCTGTGGTCGCTCAATGGCAAGCCATATACCTGATGAGCAATCGCAGGGGTAGCATATACCCACATAGAAAATAAGGCAATCCACGAGAAAAACTGTACCAAGCCCAATTGCTTCATAGTGATAGGCATAGCTGCAAAATCCTTGAAGATGTCTTTAAGGCTATTTTGGTCATGATTTTCTTCTTCAAAACCAAAAGAAGTTCTTTCGGCAGGCGAATATTCTTTGGTCGTAAATACTGTCCATAAAATAGCCGAAAGAATAACCACCGAACCAATATAAAATGAATAAAGCACATTTTCTTGTACATTACCATTGGCCGACTCGTTGGAAATATTAAAGACTTTGTTCAAAATTTGAGGCAAAAATCCCCCTGCAATTGCACCAATCCCAATCAATGTAGTTTGTACCGAAAAGCCCGTAGTATTTTGTTCGTCGGGAAGGTTATCGGCTACT
>VFQP010003116.1_pt1 | contig 17310 bp, 12 predicted proteins | sample 3512351 | NCBI WGS metagenome assembly VFQP01 (sample SAMN10412372, study PRJNA504923) | tailings metagenome | isolation source: Relicate 1 Philex TSF1 revegetated site | place: Philippines: Tuba, Benguet | collected 2017-08-29
CTATTGCATTGCACGATGCGGTGCGGGTCTTGGCTTTCGGGTTCGTAAGCTTGCTCGGGAGGCAAGAAGGATGCACGCAATCCACGCGCCGGTTGCTGCCAGGAAGCACCGCCATCGGAGCTATGCCATACCCCACCACAACTCACGCCCAGGATCACCGCGCCGGGTCTCGCTGGATCGAAGCAAATCGAATGAATCCCCGGGGTGTCGTAACCGCCCCCGAACCACTTCGCCCTCTGCGGTACATGCCACAAACTGTCAACAAACTCCCACGTCAGCCCCTTGTCTCGCGACCGGAAAAGCCCTCCAGGTAAAGTCCCCGCCCAGAACGTCCCATCGGGCCCCACTTCCATCGTCCAAATCTGCACCAGCTTCCAGGCCGGCTTCGCTTCCGGATCGGGCTGTGGCGGATAAGCGGGCGTGGAGACCTCATCCCATTTCTCGCCACCATTCTCACTGCGGAATAACTTCGCCCCAAAGTGACCGAGATTCAGCGCAACAAGAACAACGCCATGATGCTCCAATACAGCCGTCACCGGGTCCGCCGGGAAATGCAGCCCAGCTGCCCTCCAACCACTGGCCTCCAACCGGTAATCGATCAGTCCTTTTCTCGTCGCAATCCAAGCGCGATCCGCCATGATTACTTGCCTCCTGAAAGCGCGGGCAGCACATAAACTTCGGACTGATCAGTGAGCGCCACACTCATACGCTCCCGGTCCTCCACCAATTGCCCATCGACGAAGACCGCCACATGCTGCCGCAAGTGACCCTGTTCATCGAGCACATAGCCTCGCAAGCGAGGGCGTTCCGCGAATATGTCGTCGAACGCCGCCCGCAAACTTAGTGCATCGCTCTGCGCAGAGCTACATTCCACCAGGCGCGCCATTTGCGATCCAAAGTGAAACCGAGCCATGTTTTGGCAGAATACCACCCGCTTCTTAGTGCGCCAATCCCACTCGTCACATCCCAGAAGCGTCTAAGCCACTAAACCCTTAACCACATGCGCCTTCTCAACCCCGGTCAACTTCTGATCGAGGCCTTGGAACTTGTAGGTGAAGCGCTCGTGGTCCACGCCAAACAGATGGAGAATCGTCGCCTGGAAATCGCGGATATGCACCGGGTCGCGAACGATGTTGTAACTAAAGTCGTCCGTCTCGCCCCAAACCACGCCGGGCTTCGCGCCCCCGCCAGCCATCCACAAGCTGTAGCAGCGGGGATGATGGTCGCGGCCGTAGTCGGTTGCCGTTAACTTGCCTTGGCTATAAATCGTGCGGCCGAATTCCCCGCCCCAAACAACGAGCGTGTCGTCCAGCATGCCGCGCTGCTTCAAGTCCTGCACCAATCCGTAGAGCGCCTGATCCACGTCCTTGCACTGTGCCGGCAGCACTTCCGGCAGGTTCCCATGAACGTCCCAGCCGCGCATGTACAACTGCACAAAACGCACGCCGCGCTCCGCTAGCCGGCGCGCCATCAGGGCCTGATTCGCGAAGGTCCCCGGCTTCTTAGCCTCTTCCCCGTAAAGTTTGTAAGTGCTCTCCGGTTCCTTGGACAAATCCGTCAAATCCGGCACGCTTGCCTGCATCCGGAAGGCCATTTCGTACTGCGCAATCCGGCTCTTCGTCTCCGGGTCGGCAAAGCGATCATAAGTGATTTGATTTAACTGTCCCAGCGAGTCCAACATCTTGCGCCGCACTTCGGTGGGCACGCCATCCGGATTTTTCACATACAACACAGCGTCGCCCGCGCTGCGCAACGCCACTCCCGCATATTGCGCGCTCAAGAAACCCGCGCTCCAAAGACGAGCGCTAATCGCCTGCACATTCGCTTTCGGATGCGTATGATTCGCATTCAAGACCACGAAGGTCGGCAGATCGTTGTTCATGCTCCCCAGCCCATAAGCGACCCAACTACCGATGCAAGGCTTGCCCGCCACCTGATTCCCAGTCTGAATAAACGTAATCGCCGGCTCGTGATTGATCGCCTCAGTGTGCATGGTTCGGATGATCGTCAATTCGTCCGCCATCTTCGCAACATTCGGCATCAGTTCGCTGATCCAGGCGCCGCTCTTGCCGTATTGCGCAAACTTGAAAACGGAGGGCGCGATAGGGAAACGGCTCTGCCCGCTCGTCATCGTCGTCAACCGTTGCCCTTGGCGAATGCTCTCCGGCAAGTCCTTGTCGAAGTAGTCCTTCATCTTCGGCTTATAGTCGAAAAGATCCATCTGCGGCGGCGCGCCCACCATGTGCAGATAAATACAGCGCTTCGCTTTCGGTGCGAAATGCGGCAACGAAGGAGTTCCCGTTTCCGCGAAGCCGTTTAGAGAGGCCAAGGCCAGCGCTCCAATTCCCTGCCCGCCGCGGCGCAACAATTGCCGCCGGGTTTCGAGCAGCACCGCTTCGCGCTCTGCCTGGTATAGCGGATTGTGCGTTTTCATTTGTTCAACACCTCGTCAAGATTCATCAACTGATTCGTCAACATCGTCAGCGCGGCCCATTCCGTTGCGGGCAACTTTGGGTCCACCGGCCACTCGCCGGTCGCTACCAGTTTCTTGGCATCCGCCGGCTGTGAATCGTAATGGCGCAAAAATTCCCGGTGCGCCGCCCGCGAAATTTCCCGTTCTTTGTCGCTAAAGCGGCGCGTCACCAGCCGTTCCGTTAAATAGTCCAACTGCTTATCGAAATCGTTCTTATGAGCCTGAATCGCATGTCCAGCCAAGACGCGCGCGGCTTCCACGAATTGCACGTCGTTCATGGTCAACAACGCTTGTAGAGGCGTGTTGGTTCTCTCGCGCTTCACCGTGCAGTTCTCGCGGGAAGGCGCGTTGAATATGTCCATGGAGGGCGGCGGAGCGCTCCGCTTCCAGAAGGTATACATGCTGCGGCGGTACAATCCTTCGCCGTGATCCTGCTGATAAAAGCGCGTGTCGCTTTGATCCATGGCTACGGTCTCCCAGATCTTCTCCGGCTGATACGGCCGCACACTGGGGCCGCCGATCGTGCGGACCAGCAAACCACTCGACGCCAGCGCATAATCGCGCACCATTTCTCCATCCATCCGGAATCGAGGCCCGCGAGCCAGCAAACGATTGTCCGGATCTACGCGCATCTTGTCTTCCGTGGCAACAGCCTGCTGGCGATAAGTAGCGCTCGTCAACAACAAGCGCATCATGTGCTTCACGTCCCAGCCGCTCTCTCGGAACTCAATCGCCAGCCAATCCAAGAGCTCCGGATGGCTGGGCGGTTCGCCCTGGCTTCCGAAATCGTCCGCCGTCTTTACGAGACCTGTGCCGAAAATCTCTTGCCAATAGCGGTTCACCGCCACGCGGGCAAAGAGCGGATTCTCCTTCTGTAGAAGCCATTCCGCCAATCCCAATCGATTCTTCGGGAACTTGCTGCCCAACCCACCCAGCACTTCCGGCACATCCGCCAGCACCTTCTCGCGCGGCTGGTCGTACATGCCGCGGAAGAGGATATTGGCGCTGGGCATTTGATCGTCCCGCTCCACCATTACATGCGTAACGCTGCCGCGCTTCAAAATTTCCTTGTGCTCGCGCTCCAGCGCCGCGATGCGCTGCATCTCTTCGCGCACCTTCTTGTCCTTTTCCAGGGCCTCCCAGCGCGCCACCGCGTGCGCATTGCCCTTGCGCGCTTCCGGCAGCAAACTCAACAAAACGACTTCTTCGCTCGACAACACGCGCTGATAGATCCTCAGGTCTTCCAGTTTTCCGCCCGCGAATTTCCGCTTTCCTCCGTCAGTGCCAATTCGCATCGGCTCATTCGTCGCCGCCGAACCCTTCAGGCCCGGACGCGAATTGTCAGTACGGCCCTCGTGGGCCACGCGAATGGCATTGAAGTAAACCTCAAAGGCGTCCTTTTTCCGCCGCGTGCCGTCATAAGTAATCGCCACGTGATACCAATTGCCCGGCTGCATCTTGGCGTTGGCGCCGCTGCGCGCCGTGATCGATTCGTTCTCGTCGCCATAGAACCGGAACTGCGCCTGCCGTCCTTGTACATCGAAGGACCATCCGCGCTTCTTCGCGCCCAGTTCTTCCGCGCCGTTGATCTTCGAGAGCAAAGTCCAGTTGTCGTCCGGCTTCGGATAGTAAATGCGCGCCACTAGCGTAAATGGCTTGTCAGGGTCGATCCAGTCGAACTTCGCTTCTTCCCGCACGGCCTTCCCTGGTACTTGATCCAGGGGAATCTCGATGGAATCGATTTTCCATGCGGCCTTCATTCGCTTCCCTTCGCGAAACGCGCCCGGCTTGCGCGCATCGATCCAGCCGCCCATCCGTCCGCGCGCGGCCAACAACTCCGGCTCCACCCGCGGCCAGCGAGTTTCATCTTGCTTGGCGGGAATAAAGATCACCGGCGGCGTATCGGAGATGTTGCCATCGAGCGGCTTCTGCGTCGTGTTGCGGAAAAAGGCCGCCATCGAGTAAAAATCCTTCTGCAGAATCGGATCGAACTTGTGGTCGTGACAGGTTGCACAGCCCACGGTCAAACCGAGAAACACCGTACCCGTTGTATCTACTCGATCCTTCGCATACATCGCGGCCACTTCGTCTTCGATCACGCCGCCTTCGTTCGTCGTCACGTTGTTCCGATGGAAGCCGGACGCCACCCATTGCTCCACCGTGCGATTCGGCATCAAGTCCCCGGCGATTTGATCCCGCGTGAATTGATCGAAACGCGTGTTGCGATTAAAAGCTCGGATCACATAATCGCGGTACTGCCACATCTCGCGGTAGTTGTCGATATGCAAGCCATGCGTATCCGCATAGCGCGCGGCGTCCAGCCAATAGCGCGCGCGGTGCTCGCCATAGTGCGGGCTCTCCATCAGCTTGGCGACATATTGTTCATATGCGTCCGGACGCGTATCCGCCAGGAACGCCGCAACGTCTTTCGGCTCCGGCGGCAACCCAGTCAAGTCTAGGCTCACACGTCGCGCCAGCGTCCTGCGATCCGCCTCCGCTGCGGGAGTCAAGCCCTCCTTCTCCAACCGGGACAATATAAAGCGGTCGATCGGATTCCGCACCCACGTTTCGTTCTTTACTGAAGGCGCCGCATGACGCTCCGGCGCGAGAAATGCCCAGTGCTCCTTCCACGGCGCGCCCTCGGCAATCCATTGCTTTAAGGTCGCAATTTGCTTCGGCGTCAACGTCTTGTGCGCCTGAGGTGGCGGCATGCGCAACGCTGTCTTGGGATGCTCGATCCGCTTCAGAATCGCGCTTTCCTCCGGCTTACCCGGCACAATTGCCGCGCCATTCTTACGCGTTTCAAACGCCGCCGCTTTCAAATCCAAACGAAGTCCCGCCATACGCGTTGAAGCATCGGGGCCGTGACAATGAAAACAGGCGTCCGAAAGTACGGGCCGGACTTCTTTGGCGAAATCCACCGCGCCCCAAGCTACTTGGCTCAGTGATGCAACGATCCATGCGGCAACCGCAACCAACAAACGCAACTCTCTCATTTGCTCAATATCTTAAACTACGGTTAATGTGGCTAATGCGCCTGAGCGCGCTCTTTGTACTAGCAGCCAGTCTCGTTTGGTCCCAATCGAGTCCCTTGGCCGCTATCAAGAACCACCCCCGCGTCGTCGAAGCCGAACGCCTCTTCTCTCTCGGCCAGAAGGAAGTCCGCGAAGGCAACGCCGCCGAGGCACGCTCCTTTTTCGACCAAGCCATCCTCCACCTCCTGGGCACTCCCGCCGATGACCCCGCGCGTCTCGTCCTGGATCGCTACATCCAGGACCTCGCCGAAAAGATCTACCTCATCGATCTCGACAACCTCGGCGCCGCCCGCCAACTCGACGAGATCCGCTTCGACAAGTCCCCTCTCGACGAAATCCGCGAGATGACCTTCCCCATCGATCCCGCACTTAAGTCCAAAGTCCAACAAGACCTCCAATCCACGCAGTCCCAACTGCCTCTTGTTTTGAACGACACGGTTCTCGGCTTTCTCAACTACTTTGCTAACGGCCGTGGCCGCAGCACCTTAGAAGGCGCCCTGCGCCGTTCAGGCAAGTACCGCCCGATGATCTTCCGCGTCCTTGCGGAAGAAGGGGTCCCCCCCGAACTCATCTACCTCGCGCAAGCCGAATCCGGCTTCCTCCCGCGCGCCGTCAGTTACAAGGCCGCCGTCGGCATGTGGCAATTCATCAAAGACACAGGCCGCCAATATGGCCTTCTCCAAACGCCCTTCACCGACGATCGCCTCGACCCCGAACGAGCCACCCGCGCCGCCGCACGCCACCTCCGCGACCTCTATAACGACCTCGGCGACTGGCACCTGGCTCTAGCCGCCTACAACTGCGGCGCGGGCTGTGTGGACCGCGCGGTACAGAAGACCGCCTACGCCGATTTCTGGGAACTCCGCAGCCGCCACGCTGTCCCCATCGAAACCACCAACTACGTTCCCATCATCATGGCCCTCACCATCATCATGAAGAACCCGGCCCACTATGGCCTTGAAAATCTTCAAATGGAAGCGCCCCTCGATTACGACACCATCGAAGTCTATTCCCCCACCAGCCTCCAACTTGCCGCCGATGCCGCTGGCATCGCGTTGCCGGAGATGGAAGACCTGAACCCCGCCGTCCTCCGCCGCCTCGTGCCCGCTGGTTATTTCCTGCGCGTGCCCAAGGGCATGGGAGAAACCGTGCAGCAGCGCATCAACCTGGTCCCCGCCGGCAAGCGTGAATCGTGGCGACTCTACCCCGCGCAACCCGGCGAAAACGCCGAAAGTATTGCCCGCCGCTTTTACCTCACGCCTAGCGCGCTCGAAGAAGCGAACCCGCAACTTGCCGACACTCTCTCGGCAGGCGGCTACTTGGCCATTCCACAAATGGCGCCCAGACCCGTCGCCCCGAAAGCATCCCGCGCTCGAGTCACGGCGAAGCGGCCGGTTGCCAAGCGTCCACCCACTAAGAAACCGGCCGCCCGCAAGAAGCGCTAAAGCGGGCCCGGCCGAAACACAATCTCGCGCCCTCCTCTCTCCAACCCAAGCTCCATTCGAAACGAACGCAGCGGCTTGTTTGCATTCTCAGGAATCGCGTATACCTCCACGACCCGCGCCCCACTCCGCCGCCGTTCCATCAAGCTCCATCCCTTGCTTAACTCGCGAATCATCTCTGCATACGGCAGCGCATTCGCGCTATCCAACAACACAACCTGCACTGGAATCGACTCCAAGACTGAGCCAATTTCCTCGGCACTCCGGTATCTCATCGTGAGATACCGCGAGTTCCAATCCTGCTGGCTTAAGAGCCGCGATCCGCGCAGCACGACCTTCTCTCGGCGCGCATCGGACTCCAGAACGTGCGCCACCATCGCTCCTTCGCCCACACTATCGCTCACCACCAAAATGCTGCGCGTCTCCGCGGGCAGCGCCGCCGCCACTCCACGAAATACTTTCACCGAGCCAATCTCGATAGGCCCACGCGGCAAACACAACAACGCCAACAACCCAATCCCGAGCTTCCCCGGCCAAATCACTGCCGGTAGCAATGCCAACACCGCAACGAATGGCAATGCCAATGCCACCGCCCGGTCCTCATAGCTCAATCCGGAAATCAGCAAAAACGACAAAGTCGCTGCTACGAAAGAAGCCGAATACGCCCACCAGCGCCTTGCTATCCCTTCCGCATACCAAGCGCCCACAAGAAATCCCAAGGCGCCCATCGCCCAGAACATCCACGGAGCGGCGCCCCACATATCCCGCATCAACAACCAACGCCTAGGCAGAGCCGCCACCAAATCCGATTCCGTCATGTTCTGGAGCGGATAGCTGAAGCCGCTGGCTTTCACCCAAAAATAAAACGGCGCGCTCAAAACGAAAATACCCAGCACCTCCCGCCAAGGCGCCTTCTTCCACTCACCAGACAAAACCTGCGCGGCCACCAAGGCCGGCATGATCATCCAGGCGTTCCCCTTCGCCAATATCGCCAGACTCGACACCGCAACCAGCCCCAACGGCCAGCGCCCACTCACCCAAATGGCCCCAGCAACCCAAGAGCAAAGCACCACACACCAATCGCTCAACAACAGTTCCGCGCATCGGTGCAGCACCGGCAAGCTCAACAACCAAGCGCCACTGCCCATCGCCAACGCCCCACCCAAAAGGCCCCGCAACGCCCACCACCACGCAGCGGCAAACCCCAAAGCCAACGCCCAATTCAACATGTGAGCTTGCCAAACTCCTGCGCCCATCACGCCAAACCATGGCGCTTGCACCACGTAGTAGCCCGGTGGCCAATGCCCCAGCGCCACCTTCGGATACCGAGCATAATACTGCTCCGCGAAGGCCATGGGGTTCTCGCCCAAGTGCCCCCGCATATAGTCGTACACCATCATGCCTGTAACAAAATGCGCCGCCTCATCCGGATGGGAAGCAATCTCGTTCCCCTGCCAATTTTGCTGCAACTCCCACAACGCGCTCCCCAACAACCACGCCGCCAATACCCAACTGGCCACTCGCCAATACTTCACTAGCGCCTTGCGCCTTTCGTGGCCCACTTCTTCAATGCCGCCAACTCACCCTTCGCAAGCTTCCCCTCCGGCGGCATGATCTCCCGCCCCTTGCCACTCACCATCATCCAAATACGCTCCGGCACATCCTCTTCCCACTCTTCCGGCCGGTCCAACCGCAAACCCGCCGCCGCTGCTTCTCCATGGCAGCGGTAACAATGTTGCTCCAATATCCTGCTTACCTCTTTGGGCGTCTCCACGGCGCGCAAAACAAGCCCCATCAGGCATATCCTAAGTAGCAATCGCAATGCGCACCCTCATCCTATTCTTCACAGCCGCTCTCCAACTGATTCTCGCGCAACCCGGCGGCCGCCCCGCGCTAAATTCCATTCGCCTCGAGCGCCACAAAGCCGTCCCCATGCGCGACGGCGTCACGCTCTACTGCGACGCCTACCTTCCCCTAAAGCCCGGCAAGTACCCAACGCTTATCGTCCGCACCCCTTACGGCGTCCAACGCGACGGCGCCCACGAAGCCCTTGTCAAGTTCGCCCAAAACGGCTACGCCACGCTCATGATGGACGTGCGGGGCCGTTACGAATCCGAAGGGAAATGGGATCCCTTTCGCTATGAAGCCCAAGACGGCTACGACACCGTCGAATGGGCCGCCGCCCAACCCTTTTCCAACGGCAAGGTCGGCCTCCAAGGCGGCTCCTATCTCGGTCACGTCCAATGGGCCGCCGCCTCCCAACAGCCACCCCACCTAGTTGCCATCTTTCCCGCCGTCGCATCGACGAATCTCTACGCTAACTGGATCACTTACGGCGGCGCCTTCCGCCTGAGCTTCAACTACGGCTGGGGCGTCGTCCGCATGCCCAACCGCATTATGCTGCCTCAGTACTGGCACACCGAAGCCTTCATGCCCGAAGAACAGAAGTATGAAAACATCCTCTGGCATCTGCCGTTGATGACCGGCGACACCCGCTCCGCCGGCAACGCCGTCCAACACTATCGCGACTGGCTAGCCCACCCCGACTACGACGCCTACTGGAAAGCCATCTCCGACGAAGAGCGCATCGACAAAATCAAAGTCCCTGCCCACACCTTCGGTGGCTGGTTCGACATCTTCCTCCAAGGCACCCTCGACGGCTACACGCTCATGAAAAACAAAGCTGCCACCGAAAACGCCCGCCGCGACACCCGCATGATCGTCGGCCCTTGGGGCCACGGCGCCACCCGCAAGTTCGGAGACGTCGATTTCGGCGAGCATGCCTTCATCGCCCAGTTCGAAGAGGAACTCAAGTTCTTCGACTTCCACTTGAAGGGCATACAGAACGGCCTAGACAAAGAGCCGCCCGTCAAGATCTACTACATGGGCGCCAACGTCTGGAAGCAACACAGCGACTGGCCCGTTCCCAACACCCAATACAAAGACCTTTTCCTTAGCCAACCCGGCGAACTCTCCTTCACCAAGCCCACCCAAGCCGGTACTGCCACCTACCGCTACGATCCCCTCAGCCCCGTTCCCACTCTCGGCGGCAACAACTGCTGCGGCACGCCCACGCTCGCCGGCCCCAAGGACCAGCGCCCCTTGGAGCATCGCAAGGACGTCCTCACCTATACCAGCGAGTACCTAACCGAACCCCTCGCCATCGCCGGCCCCGTCAGTATGAAACTCCATGCCCAAACCGACGGACCCGACACCGATTGGATGGTCAAGCTCATCGATGTCTACCCCAATGGCTTTTCCTTCCCCGTCGCCGAAGGTATCCTTCGCGCCCGCTACCGCAATGGCTACGAAAAGCAGGAACTCCTCACTCCCAACCAAAGTTACGAATTCAAGATCCCCATGGCCGGCACCGCCAACGTCTTCCAGAAAGGCCACCGCATCCGCGTCCTCGTCACCAGTTCCAACTACCCGCAGTTTGATCGCAATCCCAACACCGGCGAAACCTTCGCCACCTCGGACAAGGTCCGCGTAGCCAACCAGACCGTACACCACGGCCCCACGAAGCCAAGCGCCATTGTGCTGCCCGTCGTTCCACTACCCTAATAATTTGCGGCATCTTGTATTCCTCTTCGTCTGCGCGGCCACGCTCGCCGCGCAGCAACGCATCGTCTCCACGGCCCCCGGCCTTACGGAGATTCTCTTCGCCCTCGGCCTCGGCGGCAACGTAGTCGGCGTCAGCGAGTACTGCCAATACCCCGAAGCCGCCAAGTCCAAACCGAAGATCGGCAACTTCCTCCAGCCGAACCTCGAAACCATAGCCGCGCTGAAACCCAGCGCCGTCTATATCATCAAGAACCCCGTCCGCCTCAAGCAGCGCCTCGAATCCCTCAAGCTTCGCGTCGAAGAAGTCGACCTCGAAACCATCCCCGGCATCCTGGCTGCCATCGAAAGCATCGGCGCCCAAACAGGCAAGCAACGCGAAGCCGCTCAACTCAAATCGAATCTCGAACAACGCCTCGCCCGCCTAAAGTCCAGCGTCAAGCAACGCCACAAGGTCGCCTTTCTCGTCGGCCGTACTCCGCAGCGTCTCGAAGGCATGATCGCCGTCGGCCGCGGCAGCTACCTCGATAGCTTGCTCAATGCCGCGGGTGGTGACAACATCTTCAACGACGCGGGCACGATGTACCCCAAAATCTCCATTGAGCAACTCCTCTCCCGCCAACCCGCCGCCATCTTCGAGATGGGCGACAGCGTTCACGAAGGCAAGAACAGCGCGAACTATGAAGCGGAAGTCCTCCGCGTCTGGTCCACGCTCCCCGCCCTCCAAGCCGTCAAGGACAAGCGCGTGTTCCCACTCAACGACAGCATCTTCGTCGTCCCCGGCCCGCGCTTCGTGGACGCCGCCGAGCGCTTTTTTACCCTCCTCCACGGGTCGAAACCCTAAATGCCCGCCATCTACGAAGTCCGCCACGCCACGCTCGCCAAAGGCACTAAGACTCTCCTCTCGGACATCTCTTTCGATCTCCACGCCGGCGAATTCGTCGCCATCCTTGGCCCCAACGGCGCCGGCAAAAGCACGCTCTTGAAACTCCTCGCTGGCTTGGACCACCCGACCTCCGGGCAAGTCCAGCTCAGCGGCAAAGAAGCCTCCGCCCTGCCCCGCCCATCTCTCGCCCGCCAAGTCGCCCTCGTCGAACCCACCCTCGACCTCCCCTTCTCCCTGCGCGTCGAAGAACTGGTCATGATGGGCCGCGCACCCCATTCGGGACACTGGTTCGAAAGCGAAGAAGACTGGCGCCAAACCAACCAAGCCCTCGGCATCATGGATTGCGAAGCCCTCCGCCATCGCGATTTCCGCACCCTCTCGAACGGTGAAAAACAACGCGCCCTCGTCGCCAGCGCCTTGGCCCAACAACCCTGCGTCCTGCTCCTCGACGAACCCGCCGCCTTCCTCGATCTCGCCCACCAGCGCGACCTCTTCGCCGCCCTCCACAAGCTCGCCACGCAAGGCTATCTCATCGTTGCCGTCACGCACGATTGGAACCTCGCCGCCGCCTGGGCTTCTCGCATCTTGCTCCTCAAAGACGGCGGCCTCGCCGCCGACGGCACACCTAGCGAACTCGCCGAGCCTGGCCTGCTCAGCGAAGTCTTCGGCCTCCCCGTCTCCGTCCTCCGCGAAGCGGGACAGCCCCCGATACTCAGGCATCGCACATGACCCGCTGGCAACCCATCCTCCTCGCGGCCCTGCTCACCTTCCTCGCCGCTCTTCTTCTCTGCCCCCTCATCGGATCCAGCGAAATCTCCTTCGCCAAAGCCTGGTCCGGCGTCAGCCCCGACGCGGAGATCCTCTTCCGCGCCCGCCTCCCTCGCGTCCTCCTCGCTCTCCTCGCCGGTGGCGCGCTCGCCATGGCCGGCGTTCTCTTCCAGGCCTTGATGCGGGACGCCCTAGCAACACCCGACACTCTCGGCGTCTCTAGCGGAGCTAGCCTCGGCGCGGTCACGGCCATTTGTTTCGGCCTCGAACTCGGCGTCTGGCCCGCTGCCCTCGCCGGCGCCAGCCTCACACTCCTACTCGTAGTCGCCCTAGCCGGGCAAGGCCAACGCCTTTCCAGCTTCACGCTCCTCCTCGCCGGCATCACCATCAATGCGATGTGCGTCGCGCTCATGCTCTTCCTGCAAACGGTCACCACTCTCGGCCGCTCCCTCGCCATTACCCGCTGGCTTATGGGCGGTATTGATAGCGTCGAGTATGCCACGCTCGCCATCCTCGCCGTCCTCGTTCTACCCGCCGCCGCACTCCTCATTGCCAAGGCCCGATCCTGGAATCTCCTCGCCGTCGGCGCGGACTGGGCCGCCGCCAAAGGCCTCGACACCAAACGCAATCTCCGCTGGGGATACGGCCTCGGAAGCCTCCTCGCCGGCGCCGTCACCGCCCTCACCGGCCCCATCGGCTTCGCCGGCCTCATCGTGCCGCACCTCCTGCGTATGTCCATCGGTACGGACCACCGCATCCTCCTCCCTTGCGCCTTCCTCTTCGGCGGCGCCTTCCTGGCGGTTTGCGACGCCGCCGCCCGCACTTTGTTCGCCCCCAATGAATTGCCCGCTGGCGTCATCACCGCCCTGCTCGGCGGCCCCTTCTTTCTGTGGCTCCTCCACTCGCGTTCTACAATGAAAGTTTGACCCACAAGCTAGTCTTAGAGAATCTGAAGCACAGGCCGCTTCGGACCTTCCTCGTAGTTTTCGCCATCGCCGTCCAAGTCAACTTGATCCTCACTCTCGTCGGTATGAGTTACGGGATGTTGGGCGACTTCCAACGCCGCAGCCGCGGCGTCAACGCCGATATCATCGTCCGCGCGCCGGGCACCAGCGCCCTCACCATCGGCGTTCCTTCCATCAAGGAAGGCATGCTGAACTACTTCCGCGAACAGCCTCACGTCACCGACGCCATGGGCGTCACCGTCCACAACATGGAAGGCTTCCTGAATAGCGTCACCGGCGTTGATCCCAAAAAGTTCGACTCCTTTACCGGCGGCTTTACCTATAAGGCGGGCGGCCCCTGGAAAAACCCGGACGACGTCGTCATCGACGAATACTACGCCTCCCAACGCAAACTGAAGCCCGGCGACAGAACGAAATTCATGAACCGCGAGTGGCGCGTCTCCGGCGTCGTGGAGAGCGGCAAAATGAGCCGCCTCTTCCTGCCCATCGGCCTGCTCCAGAACCTCACCAGCAATGAAGGCAAATACAGTTCCCTCTACCTCAAGGTCGATAAGAAGGAAAACATCGATCCCGTCATCGCGCACCTGAAGTCGCTAACGGCTCTCCAGGATTACCCCATTTACTCGCTGGAGGAATTCACCTCGCTGATCAGCATCGACAATGCTCCCGGCCTTCGCCCCTTCCTGAATGTCATCGTCGGCCTCGCCGTCGTGGTTGGCTTCCTGGTCGTCTTCTTGAGCTTCTACACCGCCGTCCTGGAACGAACCCGCGAGATCGGTATCCTCAAGTCCCTTGGTGCCACCCCGATGTATGTCGTCGGTCTCCTTTTCCGGGAAGCCATCGCGCTCAGCCTCATCGGCAGCGCCTTCGGCATCCTGCTCAGCTACGGCTCGAAGTGGCTCATTATGACTCTCGTCCCCGCCAGCCTCCAAATGCAGATCGTCTTCGAATGGTGGCCCAACGCCACGCTCATCGCCATCGGGGCCTCCCTCGTCGGCGCTCTCTACCCCGGCTTCAAAGCGGCCAAGCAAGATGCCATCGAGGCTCTTTCCTATGAGTAACCCCGCCGCCCGCCCCATGATCGAGATCCACGATCTCAAGAAAACCTACCGAGTCGGCGAAGTCGACGTCCACGCCCTCCGCGGCGTCGATCTCAATGTGGCCCACGGCGAATTTCTCGCCATCGTCGGCCATTCCGGCTCCGGCAAATCGACCCTCTTCAACATCCTCGGCGGCCTTACCCCCGCCACCTCCGGCACCGCCCGCATCGGCGACCTCAACATCATGGGCCTCTCCGACTTGGAACTAACGAAGATGCGCCGCGGCACCGTCGGCTTCGTCTTCCAGAAGTACAATCTGCTCCCGACCTTGAACGCCCGAGACAACATTGCGCTCGCCGGCGCCCTCTCCGGTGTCGATCACATGAACGAAGCCTGGTTCCAGGAAATCCTCGAATCCCTCGGTCTGCGCTCCCGTCTCCACCATAAGCCCCGCGCCATGTCCGGAGGCGAACAACAGCGCGTCGCCATCGCCCGCGCCCTTGTCAATAAGCCCAAAGTCCTCTTGGCGGACGAACCCACCGGCAATTTGGACACCGAAAACTCCAACGCCGTTCTCGACATCCTCCGCAGCCTCAACAAACAGTTCCACCAAACCATCCTCATGATCACGCACAATCCGGAAGCCGCCGACTTCGCCGACCGCAAAGTCCGCATGCGCGATGGCCGTGTCGCTGAAAGCGTTTAGCTCCACTAAACCCAACTTTCAACAAAACTGCAATTCTTGTTGACCCACTCAAAGCCTACCCCTACCCTAAAAGTGTTGCCGGTGCCACCGCTCAGCTCAACAAGCCAAGCGGATGCGCCGAAAGAGGGAATCCGGTAAGAAGCCGGAACTGCCCCGCAGCGGTAATCAGGAACGACCCTCACACGACAGGCACTGGCGGGCCAACCCCGCTGGGAAGCCGTGAGCAGTAGGCAAGCCCTCCCGCCTGAAAGTCCGAACACCTGCCGGTAACGTATTTTCCGAACCTCCGAAGGGGAGCCATGCGGACACTCGCCATACTTCTGCTCACATTCCGCGCATTCGCGCAAGACTCATTCCTTTACTCCGGTCGCGTCGACGATCCCAATGGCCGCCCCCTTAGCGGTGCCATCGTTCGCCTCCACGCCGCCAACCAACTCACCCGCGAAGCCCGCACCAACGCCGAAGGCAAATTTGAGATCACCTTGCCTCTCCGCTCCACCGTTCTCCTCACCGCCGAGACCGAGGGCCTCTCCCTCGAAGAGCCCCTCCCCCTCGACGAAGCCAAGCAGAACCTCACTCTCATCCTCCACCCCCGCGCCCTCCGCAACTCCATCACCGTCACCGCCGCCACCCAAGCCATCTCCATTGACGACTCCGGCAAGGCCGTCGACTCCCTCGACGCCGAATCCCTCGCCCGCCGCAATGAACTCTTCTTCCTCGAATCCATGCGCCTCAGCCCTGGCCTTCAGGTCCAACAAATCGGCGGCCCCGGAGCGCCCTCTCGCATCGTCACCCGCGGCTTGCGTTCCGCCGACACCGCGCTCTTGATCGACGGCTTCCGCTTCCGCGACATCACATCCACCCAAGGCGATTCCTCCGCCCTCCAGCCGGACCTCCTCGTCGTCAACCCCGACCGCTTCGAAGCCTGCCGAGGCAGCGAGAGCTCCCTCTACGGCACCCACGCCATCGGCGGCGTCATCAACATCGCCACCAACCAAGGCGGTGGCCCGCTCAACGGCGAACTCAACTTCGAAGGTGGCGGCCTCGGTCTCCTGCGCGGCCTCGCCAAAGTCTCCGGCGGCGAAGACAAATGGCAGTGGACCGCCGCTCTCTCCCACTTGAACGTCTTAAATGGCATCGACGGCAACGACACCTATCGCAACACCGGCTCCCAGTCCTTCGTCCGCTACCTCGTCACCACCAAGACCAGCCTCAGCGCCCGCCTCTTCACCACCGAGGCCTTCTCCCTATACAACTCCGGCCCAGGCGCCCGCAGCGGCGTCACGCTTCCTCCAGGAACCATCCCCGGCACCTTCGCCTACTACACCCCACAACTCGACGACCCCGACGCCCGCCGCGCCACCCGCACGCTCATGGCCCTCGCCGGCCTCGACCACCAATTCACGCCCCAATCCAATCTCCGCCTCCAATACAATCGCCTCCACTCCAACCGCTACGACGCCAACGGCCCCGGCGGCCAAGGCTTCCAAGCCGCCATCCGCGACTTCAATCGCTTCCAAGGCGACCTCGACACCATCGCCGCCCGCTACACATTCAAATCCTTCCTCGCCGGCTACGAATTCGAACGCGAACACTTCTACAACTTCGGCGACTCCGGCACCGCTGCCAGCCGCCGCCAGGTCGGCATCACCCAGTTGTCCAATGCCATCTACGCCGCCCAACGCCTCACACTCTTCCAACGCCTCCTCGTCAACGTCAGCGGACGCATTCAAGACTTCCATCTCCGCCAACCCAACTTCTATTCCTCCCCTGCCCTCTATGGCACGGGCGAACTGAAATCCCCACCTCGCGCCTACACTGGCGATATCAGCCTCGCCTACCTCATCGCCAAGTCCAACACCAAACTCCGCAGTCATTTCGGCAACGCCTACCGCGCTCCCTCGCTCTACGAACGCTTCGGCACCGCCCTCTTCTCCGGCCGCTACAGCGTCTACGGCGACCCGAGCCTCAAGCCAGATCGCGGACTCTCCATCGACGCCGGCCTCGATCAATACTTCTGGAACAGCCGCCTCCGCGCCTCGGCCACCTACTTCTACACCCGCCTCCAGGAAGTCGTCGGCTTCGGCCCCGTCCCCCGCGAACCTTACGGCCGCACCAGCGGTTACTTCAACACCGGCGGCGGCATCTCGCGCGGCGTCGAAACCAGCTTCGCCGCCCAACCCACCCGCAAGCTCAGCTTCAACTCCACTTACACCTTCGTCAACGCCCTGGAACGCAACCCCATCTTCATCACCGGCGAACTGCAACCCCAACGCGTCTTCCCCCACACCTTCGCCACCACTGGCACTTACTTTTGGACGCGCAACTTCGACACTACTATGGACTTCTTCGCCGCCTCCAGTTACTTGGTCCCTTTCTTCGCCTCCAGCGGCGGCAGCTTCGGCACCCGCGCCTTCCGCTTCGCCGGCCCCCG